>OCTW011584647.1_pt1 | contig 12513 bp, 7 predicted proteins | sample 1539671 | NCBI WGS metagenome assembly OCTW01 (sample SAMN02144230, study PRJEB22623) | gut metagenome | biome: sheep rumen | host: Ovis aries | place: New Zealand | reverse complement strand
CGACGAAGTCTTCGCCACGGCGACGTTCGAAACGCGTCACGTCGGTGAGAACCTCTCGGCTACCTTCCTCCTCGGCGGTGCGGCAAGCGAGAATTACGAGATGGAAGACGTTTCGAACGCTTCCGTTACGGCGCTTGACGGTTCCGCTCTTACTTGGAACAACACGCACGTAACGTATAACGGTTTCGTTCAATCCGTAGGCGCGGTGATCGCGCTCCTCGGAGAGGATATTACCGAGTATGCGGAAGGCGAAAGCGACCTCGTTTTGCCGGTGACCGTTACGGGCGCCACGGGCAACGCGGCGGGCGATAGCGTATATAGAGACGCAGGTACGTACGGTGTGAGCGCAAATCGTCCGAGCGCGATCTCCGCGGAAGATTGGGCGGTTCTCCTCGGCGATTACGGCATTGCATCGTCGGATCTTACCATAGAAGACGCTAGGATCGATAAGTACGCGGTTTCCGACATCACTTGGGCGGGAGAAGGCGGAACCTATTATTATAACGGCAAAGATCAAAAATCTTCGATCTCGGCGACCCTCGCGCTCCTCGGCGATGACGACGGAACTTTGAGCTTTAACCTCGAAAAGGACGGCGTTGCGGCGAGCGAGTTCAAGCACGCGGGCGTTTACACATTCGCGATCAGCGACATTGCGGACGTCAGCGGCGACCTCGGTAACTACGAGATCACGGGCGTCAGCGAATCCGACCTCGAAAAGACGATCGTAATGAGAAAGGCGAGCCTTGCCTCTTACCTGCGCTTCGAAGGTGCGGACGCTTGGACGTACTCGAACGGATCCACCGTTTCCTACTTCGTAACCTCTTACGCCGAAAAGGCAGACGGCGCTTACGTCTTTATCAACGGCGAGTTCGTCTCCTATGACGCGGAAGCGCACGCGGGTGAGAGAAGATACGAAGCGACGGCGGCTACCTTCGCTTCCGAAGACGGATCGATCAAATTGCCGTATGACGACGCGGCGATCACCTTTACCTACGTGGGCGGCGACGTTGCTTCGAACGGCGTTAAGAACGTTAAGATCGAAAACGGCGTCGTAACGCCGTACACGATCAACGCTTCTTACGAAGGCGACTCCGATTACGAGGCTTGGTTCGGCAGCGTAACCGTTGCGGTATCGCGCGGCGACGCGGAATTCTACTTCCTCGACGAGTACGCGAACGCAACCATCGAAGTAACCTACAAGGGCAGCGATTACGCGGTTTACGCCTCCTCGCGCGCCGGTACCGAATACTTCGCTCCCGCGGTGGCGGGCGAGTTCGTCCTGTACGAAGGCGCGTATTACGAGATCGCTTCGATCGAAAGATTCAGCGACGCGTCTTGCGAAACGGAAGACGAGAACGGTGCTTACGCGAAGATAGGCGGCGTTGGCGTCCTTTACAGCGACGTGATCGCGGGCGATCGATTCAGCCGCGTGATGAATTACCTGAACGCGTCCTCCTTGACCTATGCGGACGGAACGGTCGCGACCATCAGTTACGAGATCGCTCCCGCGATCGCGCATTACGCGAGAAACGACGAAACCGGAACGTACTGGCTCGTCGGCGACGCATACCTGCCCGTAACGAACGTCAGATACGCGCTCGTGGAAGATACGTATGTGGAAAATGCGGAAGGCGAATACGTCAGATACGGCGAGAGTTACGTCCTCCTCTCTTCGATCGATACCGACAAGAAGTACGAATTGACTTACGACTTTGCGGACGGCAACGCGGCGAAGAACGTTATCAAGGAAGGAGACGAGGTCGCGAGCTATATCGTCGTCGCCACGGTCGGCGAGACGGGTAACTACAATGCGTGGAGCAGAGTGGGCTATCTTAAGATCGTGCCTTATGACACGACGATCGAGTTTATGTCCGCGGGTATCCCGGTTGAGTACGTTGACTTCGAGTACTGCGGCGTGGATCAAACCTCCACTCTCGGCGCTTACATCACCGCGCTCGGCTCGGACGGCGGTATCAACCTCGACGGCACGGGTAACAAGATCTGGATGGATCTCAGCGTATATGCGGACGGCAACTTCGACGAGACCGTTTCCTTCAAAGACGCGGGCGATTACACCTTCGTTGCGAACTGGAAAGAGGATCAAGGCGAAGAGTACGAGACCTATAAGAACAACTACAACGTTATCGAAACTTCTTACAATCTGACGATGAGGAAGAGAGACGCGCGTATCTGGTGGTTCTCGGATGAAGAATTGACGCAGCAATACGTGAACTCCGCCTTTACCTACGACGGTACGGCGCACACCGTTTACGCGGCGGCGACCACCATCGAAACGGCGGAACAAAATGCAAGCGGCGGCAACGTGTATGTAAACGGACTCTTTACTCCTTACGACCCGGCGACGCACGGCACGCATATCCAGCTCTATTCGCGTACGGGCAACGAGTATGAACTCAAAACCCTGACCGCGGAGAACGGAAATTACTTCTTCTATTCGAAGAACGGCAGCTCCTTTACCGCCTTTACCGGAAATGAAGAGGATCAAAACGATTCTTACGTTTACTATAAAGACGGCGCGAACTACTACCGCGCGATGACCCTCTGCGTTTACAATCCGGAATTCCGCAGATACGTCGCGTTTAGCGGTGAGTTCGGCGCTTACGCCGAGAATTACGGCGTTTCGATCCAGCGCTTTAACGACGCCGTTATGGACGGCATCGACCTCGTCGTAAACAGCGAAGCGGGCGCGGATCACGACGCGACGACGCAAACGGACGCGGGCAGATACCTCGCCACCGTTTCCGAGCTGTCGGGCGGAGATGAGAACCTCTTGAAGAACTACAACCTCGACGTGACCGACCTCTCCTTGAATTGGGTGGTGAACGAGCGTCTCTTGACCGTTACGGTCGGCTCTTCGATGCGCAAGGTGTACGATAAGTCCGCTACCTTCTATTCGGGTGCGGTCGCGGGCGTCAGCGGCGCGGGAACGAGAACGTATACTTTCTCGATCGGCGGCGAGAACTTCATCGTAAGCGTATCGGATATCGTGGAAGGCGAAGAGTTCAATGACGGCGTCGAATACCTGACGAACTTTACCGCGACGGGTAACAGCGAGACCGTTTCTTGCGAAAGTGCGGCGCTGAGCTTCTCCTTCAAGTTCGATACGAACTACAAGTATCAAGTGATCGTGTCGGGAAGCGATCGTGCTACCGCGGCGACTTACAACGCGACGAAGGCGACCAAAGAGAACGTTTCCGCTTCTTACGCTTATACGCAAGACGGCGGCGTCTATCGCCTCTATAATAAGAACGCGCACGCTTACGCGGAAGATATGTTCTTCCTCTCGCAAGAGACGGGCGAGTATGCGAAGCTCGTAAATCGCGATTACGTTGCGTATGACGAGAACGAACACGACGGTTGGATGCGCTTCTCTTACGACATAGATGAAGGCGTGTACGTACCCGATCCCGACGGCGACTACGTGGAGATCGTTACCTACTCCTTCGTTCCCTACGACGGCGCGCTCCACGCAGGCCTCGAAAGATACACGGTCAATCGCTATAAAGACGTAACGGTCGGCGCGGCGATCACCGTGGACGCCTCGATCGATCCTCGTCCGATCGAAGTCGAATGGACGTATGATGGCGATCTCGTGTATAACGGCAGCGCGCAAAACGGCGCGACGGGCCGCATCGCGAACGTTGTGGAAGGAGACGAAGTCGGCTTTATCCTGTCTTACAGCGGCAGCGCGGATATGCCCGTAAACGCGGGATCTTACGTTACGAGCGTCGCTTCGGTGGATAACGAGAATTACACGATCGAGAACGGCGTAAACGTTGCGAGCGAAGAATGGATCATCGCGAAGCGCGGCGTAAAAGTCGGCTTTAACAACTTCGTACAGAGCTGGAAGGACGGCGCGTTCACGGCGATTTCCGTAAATGCGTTCGAACTCCTCGGCGAGGACCTCAGCGACAGCGAAAAGGCGGCGCTCGCCTCCTCTGACGGAATCGCGCTCGGATCCTTCACCGTAACCTTGTCCGACTTTAACGCGGCGAAGACTGCGGCGAGCGGCGCGATCAAGAATTACGAAGTAAACGGCGCGAACAGCGCGATCAAGATCGAACTCGGAAATAACTACGAAGTGACTTCGGATAAGCGCCTTACGGTTTCCGCCCTCGGCGTTTCGGATCATAACGCGTACGAGTTTAACGTGGCTACTCGCAAAGAGCTCTCGCTTCTCGAATCCGAGAGCGGCGCGCTTAACGCGCTCGGGATCGCGGCGACCTACGTTCAAACTGCGGATATCAGCGGCTTGACGAGAGGCGAATTCGCGGTTTACAATGATTCCGTTGTCGGTACGTTGTACGGCAGTTATAACGGCGGCGGTCATATCCTCAGCGACTTTACCATCGTCGGTTCGGGCGAGAAGGTCGGCTTCTTCAAAGAAGTTACCGGAACGATCAGCGGCGTAGATCTCCGCTATATGACCGTTATCTCCGATGGCAGCGGCGCGACGGCGGGCGTTGTGGCGGCGGTGGCGAACGCGATCACCTCTACCACCGCGCAAGGTCACCTCTACGTTTCGGGCGGAACGGCGGGCTTCATCGCGGGCGAAAATAACGGCGCCGTCAGCGACACGATCGCGGTCGGTTACGTAAAACTCCTCGGCGGTGAAAACCAAGTCGGCGGCGTCGTCGGCAGCGCGAAAGCGGACGTCCATGCAAATAGCTTTGTCGAAGTAAACGATCTCGGAAGCGGATCCGCTCTTGCGGGCGGCATCGCGGGATCGAAAGAAGAGGCGGCGACCGTATCCGGAACCTCGCTCGGCGGTTCCTTCGCGGGCATTACCGCAAGCGGGCTCGACGGCGAAACGATGAGCTTTGAGAAAGTCCTTGAAAGAGACGACGCGGCGATCGTAACGCTCCGTTCGATCCTGACGGGCTTCGTTATGAAAGCCTACTACGTCGGCGAAGTAAAAGCGAGCTACACGATCGTCAATTACAGGCAATTGAAAGTCATCGAAATGTATAGCTGGGCGGCGTACACCCTCGGCGCGAACATCGAGCTTCCGTATTCTTACGGAGGCTTCGCTGCCGCCGCGGGTGAGTTCGCTTACTCGGCGATCGATCAAAACGGCAAGAAGATCTTCTCTTCTGCCGAAGGCACCTTTATGGGTGTGACCGAGGAGGTGAGATAATGAAAGGCATTACCAAAATCGCGCTGGCGATCGCGCTCGTCGCTATTCTCGTCCTTTCCATCGTCGTGGCTTCGGTCGCGTGGTTTACGAGCAACCCCGAGGTCAATGCAAACAACGTTACGCTTGACGCGGCGCGCACGCTCATCGTCGTGTTCGATTCCACGATCAACGGAACGAATTATCGCTATAACGGTGAAAAAGGAAACGCCGCGGCAGGGGATGTAAACGCGCCTTATGTGTACGAAGCGGGCTACTTTAACGCTGCGATCCATCCCTCGGCAAACGATAAAAGAGGAAGGGTCAAAATGGAATTCGGAACCGTTTTGATCGAGTATCATCCCGGTTCGATCTCGAACGTCCTTTTGACCGACCTGTTTACCGTAACGGCGAATTGTTATAGAGAGGACGGCGCGGGCGATTACGTTCAGGTCGATAACCTGTTCGTTCCTTATGACGCCGGATCGCACGGCGGTTTGACCCGCTATTCTATGACGAATTACGAGATCTCAAACGACGGCTATTTGATGGACGGCGCCGAGGAAGCTCGCTTTGCGGACGGGTCTTACGCCTTTACCTTTACTTATACCTTCCTGCCTTCCGCCTCTTACGAGGCTTGGGAAGACGGCGATTACGAAAATATCGCCGGATACGAGCGGAGCGGAAGCGGCGATTACGTCGGCGTTACGGCGTACGTTCCTTACGAGGCGAAATATCATTACGGTCTTACGAGGTATGCGTATTCGGAGGGCGCTTATGTGGAAAGCGAAACGGGAACCTTCGTTAAAACGATCTCCGAGTATCTTCCTTATTCGAGCGTTCAAAAATACGCGCAATCGGGCGGCGGATACGTGTCGTCCGAGAGCGGAACGTATCAAAAGATCGCAGGGGTGGACGAGTACGTTCTCTTCCCGCGCTATAATAAGATAAACGGCTTCCCGTATTCCCACGAGAGATATATGGATGCGACCTACACCTTTACGGTGGTTTGCTCCGTGGAGGAGGTGTGATATGGCGGCTAAAAAGAAAGCGCTTTTGATAACGGTGATCGCGGTTTTGGCGGTCGTGATCGTGGGTTCCGTTTCGGTAACGTACGCTTGGTTCCTTTCTCGCTATTCGGCGGAATATCGGTTCGTTCTCGAATCGGAGAGCCACGTCGTGTTGCAGTATGAGAGCGACCTGACTTTTGCTTCCGGTTCGATCTCGGACGCGGGTAATAAGCTCGTTCCCGCCGTTTCGAAATCGAGCGCGGGTCTCAGCGGAACGGTGTACGAGCCGATGGATATGTTCGACACGTCCGTCGTTCAAACCGCCGCTTCCTGCGCGCATTACAGAGCAAACGCGGCGTATTGGACGGGCGCGGGAGAGGACAAGGGCGAACTATCCTTCGCGCTTTCCGCCGTTGTTTCGGGCGGCAATGAAGATTACGACCTCGTTACATGGGGCGAGATCGATTATATCGTGATATTCGCTTACAAGGGCGATCGGATCTTGCTGTATGACGGCGTGTATTATACGAACGAAGGAAACGGAGACGCGGACTTTGTTCTTCCCACCGCCGTGTATTCGGGCGCGGGAATGGCGTCTTGGTACGAGATCGCGGACGCGGAAAAAGTAAAAACGCAGGGAGGCGTCCGCTATTTGCTCTTGGATCCGAATACCGAGTTCGAGTTCGATCTTTACGCCTTCGTTGCGAAAACGGACGAACTATTGGATCCCGCGATCAACGGCGCGCGCATTGATTTTACCGCGCGGATCTCGGTAAATTGAGGTGACGTATGAAAAGAAAATTGTTTTGGATCGTAACGTTGGTTTTGATCGTCGCTTGCCTTGTCGCTTCTTGTAAAACGGGCGCGAGCTGGACGAATCAAAAAGAGGATGAAAGAGGTTCGAGCGCGGATATCTTAAAAGCGAACGGATCGGAAAAATATATCGTGTTCGCGGCGCTGGACGATAGCGGCGATCTCATCGCGAGCGGCGATGAAAGCGCGACGGCGGCTTACGCCGTGGTCGGATATACGGGGCTCGTTTCCGAGCTTGTCGTTCCCTCTTCTTACGCGAGCCGTCCCGTAACCAAAATCCTCGCCGCCTATCCGTACGCTTCTTATAAATGCTTTATGAACGGCGCGTCGTATACGGGCGAGGACGCCAGACTGCAAAACAACGTGGTCGTAACCTCGATTGCCTTCGGGGGAAACGTCGTGTACGTCGGCGCGGGGGTATGCGCGGGGATGACGAGCCTTACTTCCGTTTACTTCGGACACGTGCAAGCGGGCGTAACGCTCGGATCGAACGCTTTTGCGGCGTGTCCGCTTCTCGGGAATGAAAGCATAACCTACAAAGCGGCGTAATATAAAAAGGGCATAACGCTACCATAAAATATTTGAAATTTACCGTTTGCGGCCTCGCTTTACGCGGGGCTGTTTTCGTGATATAATAAGAGGGCTTTCGGGGGATTTCCCGTTGGTAATACGTTTTATTCAGGAGAAAAATATGGAAAGGTTGGTCGGAACTGTTTCTCGCGGAATCCGCGCGCCCATTATAAGAAAAGGGGACGATATTGCGTCCATCGTTGCGGAGAGCGTCCTCGCGGCGTCTCGTTCGGACGGATTTACGCTTCATGAAAAAGACGTGATCGCCGTTACCGAGGCGGTTGTCGCAAGAGCGCAGGGCAATTACGCTACCGTGGACGATATCGCGGCGGACGTTCGCGCCAAATTCGGAGACGAGACCGTCGGCGTCATTTTCCCGATCCTCAGCCGTAACCGTTTCGCGATCTGTCTCCGCGGTATCGCGAAGGGGCTTAAAAAGATCGTTTTGATGCTGTCGTATCCTTCCGACGAAGTGGGCAACCACCTCGTGGATCTCGATAAACTCGACGAGGCGGGCATCAATCCTTGGACGGACGTTTTGACGGAGAAACAATTCCGCGACGCGTTCGGCGAAACCAAACATACCTTTACCGGCGTCGATTATGTCGCCTATTATCGCGAGCTGATCGAAAGTATGGGCTGCGAATGCGAGATCGTGTTTGCGAATGATTGCCGTTCGATCCTGTCTTATACCAAAAGCGTGATCAACTGCGATATCCATACGCGCCGCCGCACCAAGCGACTCCTCGCCGCCAAGGGCGCGAAAGTCTTCTCTCTCGACGAGATCTTGACCGCCCCCGTAAACGGCAGCGGCTACAACGAGAATTACGGACTTCTCGGTTCGAATAAAGCGACCGAGGATACCGTCAAACTCTTCCCGCGCGATTGCCGCCCGGTCGTCGAAAAGATCCAAAAGCTTATTTTGGACGCGACCGGAACGAAGGTCGAAGTTATGGTGTACGGAGACGGCGCTTTCAAAGATCCCCAAGGAAAGATTTGGGAACTTGCCGACCCCGTCGTCAGCCCCGCTTATACGGACGGTCTCGAAGGGCAACCGAACGAAGTAAAACTCAAATATCTTGCGGATAATAATTTCGCGCATTTGTCGGGTGACGCGCTCAAAGAAGCGATCTCCGATTATATCCGCCATAAGGACGCGGATCTCGTTGGCCAAATGGTTTCGCAGGGGACGACCCCGCGCCGCCTGACCGACCTTATCGGTTCCTTGTGCGACCTGACGAGCGGTAGCGGCGATAAGGGAACGCCGATCGTACTGGTACAGGGATATTTCGATAATTACACCAAATAAAGAGATCGCATAGTGAGCGATCGCGATCTTTCCGATTCAGGGCGTCGAATAAGCGAAGTGCGCGCGTTCGTCGCCCTTTTTTTATGGTTTTCAGTGAAATGTGGATCAACGCTTAAAAAGCGCAACCTTCTCCGTTTGTACCTTAATGAGAGCCGAAGGCTATGATTCGGACGAAAAGTTGCGTAAATTTTTCAAGTAGGATTTTTTATTACAAAGGGATCGCGCTTACGGAAAGTCGGCGCGATTTTTTTGTTTCGTATATAGGACGCGGAAGGAGAACGCGATATTGACAGAGCCTTTCGGAACGTGCTATAATAATTTTCCGCGATGCTTGCATGAGAGGGCGCGGGTAGGAGTTGGAATGGCGTTTTGTTTTTTTGACGGCGAAGCGGAAAAAGAAGGGTTCGTTCTCGTCGATTCGCTTTTTATAGAGCATTATTTGCCGCTTGCGGGAGAAGCGGAACTCAAAGTATATCTTTTCGGGTTAAACGTTTGCCGCAAGAGCGCGGAAAATCTGACGTTGGCTCGTTTCGCGGAAGATCTGAATCTTTCGGAATCGGACGTGAAGGACGCTTTTTTATATTGGGAAAAGCAGGGGCTTGTCCGCGTGTCGGATAATCCGTTCAGCGTAAAATATTTATCCGTTCGCAGTCGTTTCGGACTTTCCCGTACGTTCAAAAAGCAAAAATACGCCGATTTCAATAAGCAAGTCGAGGAGATCTTTGAGGGGCGTGTCGTTACTCCGCAGGAATTTATGGAGTATTATACGATCATCGAAGACGGCAAGTTGGAGCCGGACGCGATGCTTCTTATCATCAAATACTGTCTCTCCTATTGCAGTAAGGATAACCCCGTTCGCTATATTCGGAAGGTTGCGAACAGCTGGGTGGATTCCGGCGTGCGTACGGTGCGTGACGCAGAAGATCGCCTTATGCAGGAAGACGCCGCTTCGCAAGACGTGCGCGCGGTGCTCGGCGCGCTCGGCCGCGTTTCTTCTCCCGATCCGACGGATCGTCAGCTTTACGTCAAATGGAGTTCCAAGCTCGGTTTTTCCAAGGACGCGATCCTGGCGGCGGCGAAGATGGCGAAGAAGAAAGGCGGTATGGCGAAGCTGGACGAGATCCTCGAAGGATTTGCCAAAAGAGGCGTTTACACCGCCGTGGATATCCATGAAGAGGCAAAGAGACGAGAAGACTTGCTCGATATCGCCGTTCGCGTAAACAACAAGCTTGGGCTATATTATCAGGATCTGAATTCCGTCGTTGAAAATTACGTTTCCAAATGGGTCGGGCAGGGTTTTTCCGCGGAGAGCTTGCTCTTGATCGCGGAGCGTTGCTTTTTAAGCGACCTTCGTACGCTCGGCGATATGGATCGGGAAGTTCAGGAGTATTTCTCCCTCGGTTACGTTTCGGAAGAGGCCGTTCGCGCTAGGATCCGCGATTTGAAGCGTGCGGACGAATTTATGGAAAAGATCTTGCGCCTGACGGGGAGCGCGCGCCGAGTGCGCGAGAACGACCGCGTTTTGTATAAAAATTGGATCTCTTGGGGGTTTGACGAAGCGACGATCAGCGAAGCCGCGACCCTTGCGGCGGGAAAACCGTACGCCACGTCCTATATGAATCAAGTCTTGTCGAATTGGAAAAGTTCGGGTCGATCCGGTTCTTCTGTAAGCGAGATCGCGGCGGCGGCTCCGATATCTTCCGCGTTCGACGTATCGGGGATCACGAAAGAGGAGAGAGAAAAGCGCTTGCGGAAGGACGCGCAGTACGCTTCTTACGAAAAAGAGCGCAGAAAACTTTCGATCGAGATCGCAAAAGCGATCAGTGAGGGCGAGATCCCGTCCGTTGAAAAAACCCACCGTTACGACGAGCTTGAAAAGCTCATTGCAAAAAGGAAAGAGGAACTCGGGGCGGAATGAATCCCGTTTCCGTTTGGAAAAGAAAAAAAGCGTTTACCGTTCGATAAACGCTTTTTTATATTGTATCTTTTCTTACTCTTTCGCGGCTTGTTTTTCTTTGTCTTGACCTTCCGATTTCGAAAGCGATTTCGCGAGTTGGTCGATCAAATTAACGTCTCGCTCGGATAATACGTAATACGCGCGCTCGCCGTTTTTGCCGATCACAACGACGGTGTTCGGATCAAATTCGGATTTCGGCTTGGGGATGTATTCGATATCCGCGAGGAGCTTTTCGAGGCTGTAACCCGTTGCGTCGCAGATTTTGCGAAGCGTGTCCAGCTGGATCTTGCGGGCAAAACCGGTGTCTTTGCTCTTCAAAAGCTCGTAGATGTATTGACGAGAATATCCGACCTGACGCGAAAATGCCGAGATCGAAAGCCCGCTTTCCACTAAAATTTGTTCAATTGCTTCACCAAGTTTCATTTTCTTGATTCTCCTACTCTTATTTTATCATAAACGTAAGACAATTCGACTTAATTTTTCAAAAAAAGTGTAAACTTAATATTTACAATATTGAAAAAATCGCGATATGTTTTCGTTACACCGCAAAATTTACTCTCAAAAATGGACAAAAATGTCGAATGTACTTGCAAGAATTTGAAAAAATCGACCGAATTTGCGTCGAACTTTTATTTATTTGACAAATAAGGTGGTTCGTATTATGATTAAAAGGTATTCGTTCGGAGGTGGCATCTTGGAAAAAATAAAAAGAGTTTTGATCGGGGAAGCGGACTTAAAGCGCCGCGTAAAGGAACTTGCAAGCGCGATCGAGAAGGATTACAAAGGCGAAAGCATAACGATGATCTGCATTCTCAGCGGGGCTTCGATTTTCTTTGCGGATCTCGTTCGTGAGTTGGATCTTTCCGTGCAATTCGAGTTTATGTCCGTTTCGAGTTACGGAAGCGGAACGGTTTCGAGCGGCGAAGTTAAAATTTTGAAAGACGTAAATCACCCGGTCGCCGGAAAGAATATCATTATCGTGGAAGATATTATAGACAGCGGTTGTACTCTTTCTTATTTGAAACGCATTCTTTTGCAGCGCGAGCCGAAATCCATTCGCGTTTGCACGATTTTGGATAAACCCAGCCGCCGCAAGGTAGATTTCAAAGGCGATTATGTCGGGTTTGAGATCCCGGACGAGTTTGTGATCGGTTACGGTTTGGATTACGACGGCAAGTATCGCAATCTGAAAGACGTTTGCGTTTTGGAATTAACGGAGGAATAATATGAAAGACTATTACGAGATCGAGATCGCGGGGCTTAAACGCTCTTTGCCGCTTTGCAAAGCGGGTGAAGGGCTTTATATCGGCGCGTTCGTTATGTTTTCGGACGTGGAACTGACGGTCAAAGCCGCCGAAGCGCTTCTCGAAAAGTGCCCCGAGTTCGACGTGATCCTGACTGCCGAAAGTAAAGGGATTCCCCTCGCTTACGAAATGGCGAAGCAATCCGGGAAAACGTATCTCGTTGCGAGAAAAGGCCCGAAGCTTTATATGAAGGATCCCGTGCGCGTGGAAGTCAAATCCATTACGACCGCCAAGATGCAGGAGCTGTATCTCGATAAAGTCGAATTGGATTCGCTTCTCGGAAAGAAAGTTTTGATCGTGGACGACGTCGTTTCCACCGGGGAATCGCTGAACGCGCTGGAACAGCTTTTGTCGCATGCGTCTTCCGAGATCGTCGGCAAAGCGTTCGTTCTCGCGGAAGGGGACGCCGCCAAGCG
>OCTW011535406.1_pt1 | contig 12514 bp, 8 predicted proteins | sample 1539671 | NCBI WGS metagenome assembly OCTW01 (sample SAMN02144230, study PRJEB22623) | gut metagenome | biome: sheep rumen | host: Ovis aries | place: New Zealand | reverse complement strand
GTCCAATTAAGGCTGGAAAGGTTGATGGATTACTGAGAGTAAGATATATGTATAAGCGGTACGCAGTTTTCAAGGCACGAGATATTGATTTGAATATTTAAGTCTATGTAAGGAGCAGAACATTGAAAGTTCTGCTCTTTTTTTGTCAACTAAACTTGAGCAATTTACCAATAAAATCTTCTATTTCTATGAGGATAGCCGAGAATAAATATATATGTGTTGTTGAAGAGTAACACTTTTGAGCATTGCGAGGTTCCCATGGACGTTGATAAAAAAGTATTTACATGCGCAGATTATAGCAAGGACTATATAATTAATGGCTTACAAGCGATTCCGGGCGGATTTTTTATTTATAAAGCTGATTGGAAAGAAGAAAAAATCCTATATGCAAATAAAGCGCTTCTGGAGTTGTTGGAATGTGAGAATGATAATGAATTTCTGGAGTTAACCGGCGGAACTTTTAAGGGCCTTGTATATCCTGATGATTATGAGGAGGTTGAAGCCAGTATTCGCATGCAAGTAAATGATTCTGATGACCAATTCGATCAGGTTCATTATAGGGCTACAACTAAAACAGGAAAGATAATAGATATTGAAGATATAGCAAGATTACGTGAAGATCCAATAGAAGGACCTTTATTTTATGTGTTCGTGTCTACAGTTAAAGCAAAGGTAGATTCATTAACAGGATTACCAAATCGCACTTATTTTATGAAGTTGGCAGAGGAAGGGTGCAAAGATTTAATCCAGCAAAAACTAAATCCAGTTATAATAGCGTTTGATTTTAATGGAATGAAAACTTTTACCTCCAGATATGGGGTTGATGAAGGTGACCGCTTTATTCTGGCATTTACTGGAATATTAAAAAAATATTTTGAAAGAAAAAACTGTTCCAGGTTTGCGGAGGATCATTTTTACGTATTTGCTTCCGCAGATGGAATAGAGGTTGTGCTTAACCAGATCATCAGTGAATTGCATTCTGCCAATGGGGGCCGTACATTATCTGTACGAATTGGCTTAACTAATTATGTACCTACTATGTCAATCGGTGAAATATGTGATAGAGCCAAAATTGCTTCTGATACACTGGGAGGTGCATTGGAATCAGATTATGTGTGGTTTGATGAGAACAAGTCTCAGAAATTATTAAGCAGAGAGTATATTCTGCATCATTTAAATCAGGCAATTGCTGAAAGATGGATAGAACCGTATTATCAGCCGATTGTAAGAATTCTTAATGATAGAGTATGTGGGTTTGAGGCATTGGCCAGATGGGATGATCCTAAATATGGAATAATTCCTCCTGCTGATTTTATACCGATATTAGAGGAGAATGGTTTATCATACATACTTGATATGTATATGGTCGGCAGAGTGGTTTCTATGCTTAAAAACAGAATAGAAAGTGGACTACCGGTCGTTCCTGTAGCAATTAATATTTCAAAATCAGACTTTTATTCCTGCGATCCGGTCACAATTATTTCGACCATATGCGACTCAAACGAGGTATTTAGAAATCTTATAAATATTGAGATCACAGAAACAGCTCTTATGGCAGATAGGGGGCTTATTCGTAATGCAATTGATAGGTTTCATGAATCTGGATTTGAGGTTTCATTAGATGATTTTGGTGCGGGCTACTCCTCATTAAATATACTTAAGGACTTTAATTTTAATCGTATAAAAGTTGATATGGGATATTTGCGGGATTTAAATGATAAAGCGAAGCAAATTATCACAATGATGGTTCGCATGGCTAAATCCTTAGGCATACATACATTAGCGGAGGGCGTAGAAAGCAAAGAACAGACAGAATTCCTGACAAGGATAGGCTGCGAATGTATACAAGGTTATTATCATGGTAAACCTATGCCACTGGATAATATTCTTCAGCAATTAAGAGAGACCGGAAAAATATTTGAGGTTAGGGATAAATATGTTTTTTATCAAAAGGCAGGCTTATGCGATGTAATATCGGATAGTCCTTTTGCTATGTATTATTATGATTCCAATATCATTACGTTGTTATATGCAAATGATGAATATAATAATGCAATTGAGTTTATTGATTCGTTTAAGCCGTTGAGTATTGGAAAGGATATTAACATCAATCAGTCTTTTTTTATTAAGAAATTATGTAAAGCGGCGGATAAAGCTATTCAGGAAAACAATGATAAAAGCCTATATTTAAACTCAAATAATAAGTATTACAAGGTTACATTAACTCCTCTGGTAATTTCTGATAAATGTTCTGTTCTTTCAGGAACTATTGGTGAGATAGATTTTGAGACTTACAGATTAAAGGATAGGATCATAATTCCGGAATCGGAAGATAAGGGTTTAGACATTTCTTTGCAAAGTGACCGGATAAAAAAGGAAGTTCAGCTAGTATTGAAAAATGAAGAGGTAAAAACTTCAGAAATTAAAGAGGGCTCTGAGAACGGTAACGTCGATTGGATTAAGTCATTTCTCCAAAGCGGTAATATAAAGATGTTTTGGAAGGATAGAAACAGAAGATTCGTAGGAGCGAGCAGTGCATTTTTAAATTATTATGGATTTAGATCGATTGATGAAATACTTGGAAAGACAGATGAAGATCTTGCATGGCATATAGATGACATGCCATATAAGACTGATGAAATACATGTGATTGAAAGAGGCGAAAGAGTTCTCAGCGCTTATGGAAAAGTAATAGTTGACGGTGTTCCGAGAGGTATATTAACAAATAAATTTCCTGTATTTCAGGAAGGGAAAATTGTTGGCTTGATAGGTTATTTTGTAGATATTGAAGAAGATATACGTACTGATGACCAAGAGAAGAACAATAATCTGGTTGACCAGCTTACCGGTCTTTTAAACGCGCAGGGAATGATGCTGAACATGTTGGATTTTGAAACAAATTTGAAGTCCAATGGGCAGGATTATAGTTATGTTTATATCTTTATAGATGGATATAATGAAGTTTTAACGGATTATGGTGAGGAGGTTGCAAAGAAACTAATAAAACTGGTTGCGCGAACAATAAAAAAATGTTTTAAATCTACGGCAACAATTGCGAGAAGTTACGGATGTTATTTTTCTGTATGCGAAAAAGGTACCTCTACGGATGAGATATCTAAAGAAGTAAGCAAATGTGTTGACGCTATCAAAGAAATAAAAGAAGTCGATAAGTGTCGTTGTTCAATCAGTATGACATATGGTATTGCCACAGGGTCTGAAGCTTCAAATGTTCAGACTGTTTTTGATATTGCTCATAAACGACAGGAAATAAATATTAGAAAAAATGGAATGGACCCGGTTTCTATCAATACTGAAATATTACCTAGTATCTATAGCGATCTGCCGTTACCATATGTTGTCCTTAAGCCTGTTATAGATGAACAGGATGAATCAATCATAGACATGAAGTTTTTGTTTGTTAATCAGAAATATTGTGAAATAACAGGTATATCCAAAAAGGACTTATTGGGAAGAGGGTATATGGAAACATTTCCGAGAACTGACCACACGTGGATAGAATATACATACCGTGCAGTTCGAGGGGAGTATGTTCATAATAAACTTTACGATGGAGCTACGAAGCATTGGATGCAATTTACAGCAGCACCATCAGTTGTACCCGGTACATGCGCGGTTGTATTTGAAGTGATTGATTCGGAACAAAAGAATGAAGCTGATTTGGCTGCAGGTAAAGAAACAATGGAGGCTGTATTTAATTTCGCCAAAATATTGGATAGAGATGACTATGAAACTTCCATAAACAACGCGCTTGGATATATCGGTGCTGTAACCGGTGCTAAAAGAGTATATATTTTTGAAACTGATAAAAAAACTTTCAGCAATACGTTTGAATGGATTGATAATGGGATAAAATTTGATAAAGATGACCACCAGTATAAAGACTATAGGTATATATCCCTTTGGGAAAAGCTTCTTCAAAATGATACAAGTGTTGTTATAGAAAATGTTAATTTATTAAGATTTGATTATCCTGATTTATATAATTTCCTGCGATCAAGAGGTATTAACTGGCTTGTAAGTGCACCAATATATTATAGAGGTAATCTTGTCGGTTATCTTGGGGCTGATAATTATGATAGGGATAAAAACATTAACATACGCAAATTTATTGAAACAGCAGCATACTATTTAGCTACCAGATTAAAACTGAATGAAATGTATGAGACATGTAAAAAGTATGATGCTCAGAATGATAATTTGGATAGAGAAGCTCTTACACTTAAAATGACGGATGAAATTCTGAGTGAGCTGCGAATGTCGGATTTCCGCTGTGCTGTTACATCATCTTTACAGAAGATTGGTGAGTTAATGAATCCGGACAGAGTTTATATTATGGAAATCAATGGTGACAGTATCACGGATATTAATGAGTGGTGCAACGATGGAATTGAATCTTTGATAGATGAGCGGAAAGCTATGGATAGCAGCAGTTATCTTGGCATCAGATATGATATGTTCAATATTGGATCAATAATAATGGTTGAGGACATTGAAGATATCAGGGATATAGCAGCCGAAAAATATAAATTGCTGAAAGGAAAAGATATAAGCAGATATATTGAAATACCGTTTTTTGACCAGGGCAAATTAGTTGGGATAATTGGTATGGATAACTTTGTCTATTCAACTGCATATGATACAAGGAAAATCATGGAGACTGTCACATTCTGTATAGGGAATGAGTTGGTTTGCAATAATTTGAGATTAAAGCATGCAAAACAAAGTATGGCGAAGCTTAAAAATCATGATGAGAATAGAATGATGGAACAGGCTGCAGATTGCGCTTTCAATCCTATGCAAATGTATAAAGATATAGAGGTTCCTTCAGTAATAGTAAGATTGATATTTAATGAGGATGGTTCGATGGCTGATGACTTTGTGTTTATCAGTGCTAATGACGCTTATTGCAGGTTATACAATGTTTTAAGAGAGGATTTGATAGGAAAAAAGTATCATGAAATCATTCATGATGGTGATCCGCAATTAGTTTCAACTGCATATGGCGTTGTGATAAATGGAACAATCATCAGGGAAAGGAGATTTATTTCTTCACTTCAAAAATGGTATGATTCGCTGATTGCGCCATCTGTGCAAGCCGGGCATTGTATGATCATGCTGTTAAAGGAAGACGAAAAAACGGTTAAAGACAGTCTTACACAAAACAATATGAAGTCAGATCATGTTTCGGAAATACTAATCAAAGTTGCAGAAAACCTGAAAAGGGAGAAAGATGATGACCTGGCGATAAAGAATGTATTGGAAGAACTGGGCAATTATATTAAGGCCGATCATATTTATATAATGATGATCGATCACAATAAAACCACATTTAGTGAAAGATATGAATGGTGTAGAGATGGTGTCAGATCCAATCTTGGTATGCTTCAGCGTGTTGACATCAACTTTATTAATAGATCGTCTGCCTTTAAACACGGTAATTATCTATATGATGATGTTAATATGATCAAGGATGTTGATTATGTTCTGTATGAGTTTTTGGTCGCAAGAAATATCAGAAACACTATACAAATTCCTCTTTCAAGAGGAGATGAAGTCATAGGTTATTTTGGCGCTGATAATATTGATGATCATTCAGAAGAAGTAGTGAATATACTTACAACGGTATCATTTCTTATTGAAGCAAGACTTGTGGTTGGAAAATTGTATATGTTTGATATCATATGATATAAGTGCCATAAGTCTTCCTCCACTTGTGCTTGCACAAAAGCAGGAGATAGACTTTTGACACTCACATCATATCATTATGTAAAAAGGTGAACATATGGCGACGCAGGGAGCAGTTCAGGAAAGAACAACAATCAGATTACAAGAGCCGAAAAGGTATAATGTTATAATGTATAACGATGACTTTACGACCATGGAGTTTGTAGTAGAGGTACTGGTGGATATTTTTCATAAATCAAATGAGGAAGCAGAAAAACTTATGATGATGGTGCATAAAGGTGGTAAGGCTATTGTTGGAACTTACTCCTTTGATATTGCAGTTTCTAAAGTTAATGCAGCCAGATTGAGAGCTCATGAAGCGGGCTTTCCCTTTAAAATAACAGTGGAGGAATGTTGACATGAATGTTACAGAGGAAGTTGCAGCACTCATTAACGACTCCTATAATTTTGCATTGGATAATCATCATGAGTATGTGACGCCGGAAACTGTACTGCTGATGATGTGTAATCAAGATAATTTTGTGATAGCTTTTACTAGTTGCGGTGGAGAAGTCAAAGAACTGGCACAGCAGTTAACCGGATATCTTGAACAAAATGTTCCATGTGTAGAAAACATTAATCCTGAGATGTCGTCTGGGATGCAGATGGCATTCGCAATGGCACAGAATCAGGCTGTAAACAGCAGCAGAACTGTAGTTGAATTGCCGCATCTGTTACATGCGTTTTTCAATCTTCAGGATAGCTATGCCGTTTACTATATGTCTATGCAGGGAGTTTCCGAGGTTTCATTATTGGAAGAACTTGATAACGTATATTATGAAACAAACGACAGAGATAAGGATAGCGATGTTACGGATGAAAAAGATGTACAGGAAACGGAGAGGATGACTGATTACGCATTATGTATCAACGATATGCTTGACGGTGTTAATCCTTTGATCGGTAGAGAAGAGGAGCTGGAGAGAACTATACAGATACTGTGCAGAAAAGATAAAAATAATCCTTTACATATCGGAGAACCGGGGGTTGGAAAGACTGCAATAACATATGGATTGGCCCGAATGATCAATGAAGACAAAGTACCGGATTCTTTGAAAAATGCTAAAATTTATTCATTGGATTTAGGTGGCTTACTTGCAGGGACAAAATACAGAGGAGATTTTGAGAAAAGATTAAAAAAAGTTCTGTCTAAAATTGAAAAGGAAGTTAACCCAATTATATATATTGATGAAATTCATAATTTGCTTGGAGCAGGTGCAACAGGAGAAGGCTCTTTTGATGCTGCTAATATCCTGAAACCATATCTTGCTCAGGGAAAGATAAGATTTATTGGTGCAACAACATTTGAAGAATATAAAAAACATTTTGAAAAAAGCAAAAGCATGGTCAGAAGATTCCAAAATGTTGAAATAAAGGAATCGGGTATAGATGAATCTGTTAAAATTCTGGAAGGATTGAAAAGCCGGTATGAAGCATTTCATGGAGTAGTTTACGGAAAAGATGTGTTGAGATATGCAGTAGAGATGAGTGCAAAATACATCAATGAAAGATTTCTTCCTGATAAGGCAATTGATTTGATCGATGAGGCCGGTGCTTACAGAAAGATACATCCTCTAAAGCAGAAGAAACAGACTGTAGATAAGGATCTTATAAATGAAGTTTTGTCCAAGATATGCAGGGTGCCGGTACAGACTGTGGAAAGTGATGATTTAGGTGGTCTCTCAACATTGGAGGCACGTATGTTGTCGCAGGTTTATGGTCAGGATGCAGCCATAACGCAGGTTGTAAATGCTGTAAAGTTTTCAAAGGCCGGAATGATAGAAGAAGCTAAGCCGCTTGCAAGTCTTCTGTTTGTTGGACCAACAGGAGTCGGAAAAACAGAGATTGCGAAAACTCTGGCAAAGGAGCTCGGTATCAGTCTGGTAAGATTTGATATGAGTGAATATGGTGAAAAGCATTCCGTTGCTAAATTGATCGGAGCGCCTGCCGGGTATGTTGGATATGAAGAAGGCGGTCTTTTGACAGAGGCAATCCGTAAGACACCAAATGCAGTGTTATTGTTGGATGAAATAGAAAAGGCACATTCAGATATTTATAACATGTTGCTGCAGGTAATGGATTATGCTACCTTGACCGATAATCAGGGAAGAAAAGCAGATTTCAGAAATGTCATACTCATTATGACTTCCAATGCCGGTGCGAGCAAAGTAGGAAAAGCCGGAATGGGTTTCCTGGCCAAGGACGTTACAAGCGATGCTTTGATGGAGGAAGTGAAAAAGGTATTTCAGCCGGAATTCAGAAATCGTCTCAGTGGTATAGTGATGTTCAATAGTATGGATGAGTCTATGGCAGCACTCGTTGCAGGAAAGAAACTTAATGAGTTGAAGGAAATGCTTGCCGCAAGGAATGTTGAGCTTGTACTATCAGATGAAAGTATTGAATTATTGAAGAAAAAGGGCATCAGTAAAGAATATGGTGCAAGAGAGCTGGATAGGGTCATAAGAAATGAGGTAAAAACGCTGCTTGTTGATGAGATCTTGTTTGGAAAGCTTAAAAAGGGTGGGAAATGTTATTTGAATATAAAAAATGATGAATTTGTGATTTCTTTCCGTAAAAAAAGTTCTAATAAATCAGCAAAATAATAGCATAATATAAATTATTATTTCTCATATTCTGTCGATACTATGATAAAAGACAGTTGTACTTTTTCCTTAAGGAAAACATCAGTATGTATGTTTTGCGTTTAGAGATTTAGTATGATAAAATCTGAATTATGGTATCTTTAGTTTCGTTTGGCAGAGTGAGGTAATATATGAGTTATATAGATCAGGTTGCGACGGGTAATCTGCTAAGATTGGCAGTGAAGAACAGCGAGTATTCTGTTGCGGATATTTGTAAAGAGATGAATATATCTACTACTTCTATCTATAATTGGTTCAGAGGGGATAGTCTACCTAATATTGACAATCTTTTTTTGTTTGCTGAGTTAGTCGGAAAAAAAGTAGATGATGTTGTAGTGTATGTATCGGATAGAAATAATAAGGCTGATGCAGCTTAAAATCTGAGTTTTTTAGGCGCTGCTTAGTATGTAAGAAAACCCGCTTGGTCAGACGATCAAGCGGGTTTTAATCATGTAACAAAAAATTAAAGAACAACTTTGTATTCAGAATCTCCAATACCATCTACTGTAAAGTAGGCAACAGCTTCTTCTGCGTTTATATAGATGTTTACATCCTTTACATCAGATTTAATAGCCTTGGCTGCCTTTATAGCATCTTCCTGAATTTTTGCAGGATCGTAGTCAACACCATTGATCTGTAAGGTTACTTCTGACTTCACAGCAACAGTTTCTTTAGCTGTTGTTGGTGCAGTTTCTTTTTTAGTAACAGTTTTAGCCGGTGCTTTCTTAACAGGTGCCTTCTCGGTTGCAGCAGGTGCTACGGTTGATACCTCAGGCTTAACCTCGGTCTTGGTAACAGGTGCGGCTTCCTTTGCTACAGGAGTCTTCACTTCCTCAGACTTCTTCTCAACTACAGGCTTAGCAGCAGTGGGTTTAGATGCAACCTTCTTAGCGGCTGTTTTTGTCTTTGCCATAATATTCTATCTCCTTAATATGTTAAAGTTTTATAAAGAAGATTGTATTTCCGTAAAAAAGAGATGTCAATGATTTATACCACCTAAAAAAACAAATATGTACATATTTTCAGAAAGACGTATGTATGAAGAATGAATTATTAGAAGGTGTGTTAAAATATGACTATTTTTTGTAATAATGCTGTAAGGACACAAGTAATTTACTTAATATATAGTATTTTTATAAAGAAGTGAGGGGGGATATAAAATGCTTGTATTGAGAAGAAAGAAGGATCAGTCGCTTGTTATAAACGGCAATATTCGTATCACAGTTGCTAGAGTTGATGGTAATGGAGTCAGGCTTGCAATAGAAGCACCGGATCAGGTGAGTATAGTCAGAGGTGAATTGATCGAGCCGGTTGCCTGTACTGAATCTATTGTCCAGATTAATGATCATAAGTCTAAAAGTAATAGTGTCATTAAAAAGATATTTGCCAAAAAGAACACAGTAGAATTTAATCAAAAGGTTGTTGATATCTGATGTCTTTCAAAGTAATCGTAACAAATACCACCTCTCAATAGTCAAATGAAATTAAATTTGACTATTGAGAAGTGGTATTTTGCATAATCAATAATTATTTTTTAATTAAAGCTCAATCTTGTAATCAGCGCTGCCTGCACCGTCAACTGTATAGTAAGCAGCAGAATCAGCAGTATTGACATATACGTTAACAGCCTTTACATCCTTCTTGATCTTCTGAGCTGCAGATATAGAGTCCTTGGCGATCTTATCGAAATCATAGTCCTTGCCATTGAACTGCAGAGTAATTGTAGACTTAACATCAGTTGTCTTTGTTGTCATAATTATCCCCTCCATAGTGTTTTAGTTTTCAAATGTCTACATTATATTTTTGTTCCCACTTTTTGTCAATCATACTCTGTTAGTTTTTTAACCATGTCAAATCGGAATATACGTGCAAAATTATTTAAGTAAATGTTTTATAAAAACAATATATGCCGATATATGTATATATGATGTTTGTTCTTGTAAGTGGAGATGATTATGAGTACGAAACCTAAATATGTTAATGATTTATCGGCACTACTACTTATATCTATATTCATGAATGGTTTTGAAACCGGAGGGTATCAGGCTGCGTTATTGTACATAGGTGAAGAATATGCACTTGATCCAAGAGCGCAGGGGATAATCGCTTCCATAGAACTCTTTGCAACTATGATCGCACCTATCTTGCTGGGATCGCTGGCTGATCGGATTGGTAAGAAGATTATGCTGGTGGTATTTACAGCCATGCGTGTTATTTCCGGAATAATAATTCTGGGATCCGGAAATCCTGTTCCGTTTTCAGTCGGAGTTTTTATACTCGGATTTGCCACAAGCATTATTCAGTATGTATCAATCGCGGAAATGGATGATGCATATCCGGTGTCAAGGCATAGCAGGATGGGAGGCATAACGGCAATGTATGCTTTTGGCGCGGTTGTCGCTCCCATGATAGTAGGTACTGCCTTAAAAACATCTTTGGGATGGAAGAGCTTTTTCGCTGTTGATTGTATTATCTCCGCAGTTTTGACTACATTGATATTTATGACCAGCTTTGAGCCAAGGGAAGAGTGTATACATACCACTGTGCAGGAGCAAGTTGATGGACAAAAGAGTGGGGAAATATACTTATTCGGCGTTGCTCTGCTCTGTATGATAATGTTTATTTATGTAGGCGTTGAGAATGGTGTTGGGTTCTTTTTAAACGGGTTCATGAATGACCGGCTTCATTCGGCAAGAGGTTATATTGCGTTGTCACTTTTCTGGATGGCAATGATCCCATCACGAATTTTGTGCGGTATCCTGTGTAAATATAGACATATATTGTTGTGTGCAGCCCCGACGGGAGCAGCGTTAATGCTTGTGCTACTTGCATTTACGAGTAATGAATATATAGCGTTTTTCCTGGTTATAGTAATGGGATTTTTTTGTGGGGCGGTTTATCCTAATGTACTTACATATGCTGCAGATTTCAGTGGAAGTAAAACAGCAACAGTCACAGCAGCAATTACTGTTGCTACAGGAATAGGTGGTACGCTGGTTTCGGCTGTCTTCGGTTTTCTGGAGACTGCAGTAGGCTTTAGGGGATCTTTTGTGGTGCTTGCGTTTATTTTGGCGCTGGATCTGATATTTGCACTTTTAGTAATTATCAGGAACAAAAAGTTATGAGTTTATAAGGAAAGGTAGGATATGGGCGTAACAGTATCAGCAGGGGATATGCAAAAATATGTGTTAGACAACATTGAGAATGCAATAAAAGATGGAAATATCAAGATTTACTATCAGCCTATAATACGTACAGTTACAGGCAAGATATGTGCGGCAGAAGTCTTAACAAGATGGGATGATCCTAAATTTGGATTGCTCAGTCCTGCGTCATATGTGTCGGTACTTGATAAAGCTGAAAAGATACATTTGCTGGACACATATGTTATAAAAACAGTCTGTGCCGATATAAGAAAAAAAATAGATAAAGGAGAGGAGCCTTTTACTGTCTCTATAAATCTTACGAAAGCAGATTTTAAAAAATGTGATTTGTTCAATGTGTTTGAAGATGCCGAACAGGATAATGATGTTTCTGCCAAATATCTCTGCCTTGAGATCAGTGAGGAATTGTATAAAGATTCTCCAAATGTTGATAAGACATTATCAAAATTGATAGACAGAGGTCACGAGAAATGGCTGGATGATTTTGGTCATGGATACTCAGCTATTAGTGCGCTCGGAAGACAATATAATGTGGTAAAGTTTGACGTAAGATATTTGCACAATATTGAAGGAGAAGCATTAAAAAGAGCCAGAAATATCCTCGCATATTCAATCAATATGGTAAAAAGATTAAAATTCAGCTCATTGATTTCCGGCGTAGAGACTGAAGAGGAATACACCTTTTTCAAGGAACTTGGTTGTGAAATGATTCAAGGTTACTTCTTCTCACAGCCAATGCCGTTAAAGGAGTTGGATAGGCAGGGATTCGAAGTAGAGGCTCTTGAAGAGCGAGATTACTATAATGCCATCGGACAAATCGAGATTGCCAATAGTATAGCCTTGGATTCCTTTGGAACAAGAAATGAAGAGGCAATGGCAGTTTTTGAGTATAAGGACAATCAGTTTACTTATCTTTATCAAAATGAAGCAAATAAGAATTACCTTAATTATCTGGGCAACCTT
>OCTW011404076.1_pt1 | contig 12514 bp, 8 predicted proteins | sample 1539671 | NCBI WGS metagenome assembly OCTW01 (sample SAMN02144230, study PRJEB22623) | gut metagenome | biome: sheep rumen | host: Ovis aries | place: New Zealand | reverse complement strand
CCAATAGAATCGACACGCCTGGAAGGCGTTTCATTCGTAGAATATAGCCGGGTGTGCCGCAGGCGCGCCCGGATCGGAATGAATGCGCAATGAGCAATAAGCAATGTGCAATTATCAATTATCAATTATCAATTATCAATTATCAATTATCAATTGCTAATTGAATTTGCTCCGACGTTGGAATGATGCCGCCATCAGCATAAACGCCGCTGACGCGCGAACGGCCGCAAAACCGCTCAATGTCATTTTGCATCATACCGCGGCTGCATTCAACTACGATAATTTTAGAGGCTTTTTGTGTCACTTTTAGAAGCGCATTTTCATCGAAAGGCCATAAGGTTTTGGGTCTAAAGAGCGTCACATTCTGATGATTTTCGCGTGCTTTTTCGACAGCATCCCGGGCGATTCGTGCACAAATTCCGTAGGCGACAAGGACGATATCGGCATCTTCGCTGCCGTCAATTTCACTTTCGGGCAACTCGTTTTGCATGATTTTGTAGTCTGCAAATCGTTCTTCATTCTTTTCGTGCAGTTTTTGTGGGATGAGTTCGAGCGAGGAAATGACATGGCCGCGGGTATCTGCATTTCCTGTGACACCATTTGAATAAGGGAATTTGATTTCGGGAACATTGCATGCATCGGGCAGATCTTCGGGGAGGGCGATCGTTTCCATCATTTGCCCGATGAAGGCATCGGCCAGAATACAGACAGGTGTACGGTACTTAAAAGTGGCTTCAAATGCGGCGATGGTCATCGAAAACATTTCGGCCACACTGGCAGGTGCAAAGACGATATTGTGGTAATGCCCATGGCCGCCGCCATGTACCGCCATATTGTAATCGCCCTGTTCGGGGCCGATATTGCCGAGTCCCGGGCCAGACCGCATGATATCGACAATGACCCCGGGAATCCTGGCCGCCGCCATGTAGGAAATGCCTTCCTGCATGAGGCTGAAACCCGGCCCTGAAGTTGCCGTCATGGCGGCAGTTCCGCCGGCACCGGCACCATACAGCATGTTGATGGCTGCCACTTCGCTCTCGGCCTGCAAAGCCAGTGCGCCGGCCATCGGGAAGTATTTCGTCGCGTCGTGCGCAATCTCGCTGGCTGGTGTGATGGGGTAGCCAAAAAAGGCACGGCATCCTGCGCAAAGCGCCCCGCAAATAATGGCATCGTTGCCTTTGATAAATGTGTGTTTCATATTAATTCGGAATTCGGAATGCGGAATGCGGAATTAGAGAATGACAAAACTGAAGGTGAAGTCTGAAGCTAAAGGTGAAGACCACTCGCAATTCGTAATTCGTAATTCGTAATTGGGATGCCAAACTAAAGGTGAAGTCTGGAGCTAAGAATGAATATCGTCCTAAATTCGTAATGCGTAATTGATGATAATTGCTTGGAAATCGCCCTGAAAGGGCGAAATGTCACAGCCCGGGGTGGAGCGATAGCGTAACCCCGGGAAAACAAAAATTCATCCATAAAATCGCCCTGAAGGGGCGAAACAAAAAACAAGATTAATCTGAATGTGACGGCCTCGCCATCCCCCAATCCCTCTATACTAAAAGAACTCAATTCTTTAGAGATTACCTTGAGCATGCCTAAATCATTACGCATTACGAATTACGCATTACGAATTAATTGCAAGCACTGAGGTTCGGGGCATGTCCGCACGCATGTGCCGCACCCCGTGCAATCGTCGGGTTTGACGAGTTCGATCATCAGATACCCGGCGGCATTGCGGTTTTGCGATAATTCGAGGCAATGATGCGGACATGCGCGAATGCATAAACGGCATGCCTTACAGCGTTTGGGATCGATGAAAATTGTCTTCTTCATGATGAATACAGTGGGGGGAGCGGCGTATTGCAGTGGCGTGCACATGCACGACACAAAATAGCCGCGCGGGGGGACACTTCCCCCCGCATATATCATTACAAAATTACGAATAAATTGATATAATGAAACGAGGTGTACCGAATGCAGCCCGTCTCGAAAGTAAGGGTATTGTGTTCAACATCGGGATTGTCAAGAATTTTAGCTTTGGAGGATGCTATGCGGTTGTTCATTTCTGTCGTCGTACTCAGTATGTTTTGCTCGAGTCTGGCGGTGGCTGCACCAAAAGAACCCAAAGAAAAACCGAGAAAAGGGAATCCGGAGGAACAGGAAGTTCTCGATTTGACGGCAAAATTGACGAGCGATATCGATACGCGGGCCGATGGCAATGTCAGCGACTGGGGCGCATTTGATGGCGTTGAAGTCAAGTCGACGCTGCTCAGCGGAGAATACGATTATGACTGGACGGGCCCGAAAGATTTGAGCGCCAAAATTCAGGCGCAGTATGGCGCAGAAAAGATCTATTTTTACGTCAATGTCACAGACAATGCCGTCGTCTCGAAGAAAAAACAGTGGAAGTCCGATCGCGTAGAAATCTGGCTCGTTCCCGAAGCTGAAGACGGCAAAGCATTGGGCAGCCCGCGCGGCGTTTCGATGGATATCGGCCCGATGGTCGACGGCGACAAAGCACTCATCAAATGGGTGTCAGGAAGAGGCGCCGACGGGCTCGAAGGGGCCGGATTTGTTGGCGAGGAAGGGTACGATTTCGAAGTATCCATCGCCTATAGTGCGTTGGCCAAAACATCGCCCGTGATGAATGGGTATATGCGGTATTGCGTCATCATTCGTGACTGGGATCAGGACGACCCCAATGAGGACGAGGCAACGCTGGGAACATGCCCCATCGATCCCAAGAAACCCGGCAGCATCAAGCGCGAAAAAATGGGCCGAATCCGACTCGCCTTGCGGGATTCCATCTGGACAAAGATTCTCAATGCCGACAGGGAAGCGGCTAAAATCGAAGCGGAATGGACAAAAGTCGAGGCGGATATCGCCGGAACTTCCATGCCCGAAATTATTGCATTCGCCGGCGATACACTGCTCATTGCTGGCATGGGGCTCAACGGGTATGCCGGCCTGACATGGAATAAGATTTCGCTCGATTCGGGATTTTCGACGGCTGTCCCGCAGATTACTTTCGAGGATGTCGATGGCGACAAGCAAAAAGAAGTCATTGTGACGCGCAATGAACATTGCAACAATGGCGGGATGAATGCCGATCGTTCCTACATCTTTAAACAGTCATCCAGCGGCATCAAGTTCATCGCAAGTTTTATTCGGGAACAGCGGTACGACAGCGGATCGGACGATTATGTCCGCAACCATTACAAATATACCAAAAATGGGATCGTACAGACCCTCGATAAATCGAGCAAATCCATGCAGGCATGCGAACTCAAGGGGATGGAAGATACGGCACCCATGCTGATGCCCGGCGGTGATACGTCGGCAACGATACCCTATTTGTAATTAGCAATGAGCAATGAGCAATTGAATGGCAATTCTCCAATAAATTCGACATGCCTGGAAGGCGTTTCATTCCAATTGCACATTGCTCATTAAAATCGCGAAGGCCGTTAGGCCTGAGCAAATCCGTTTGTAAAAACAAACAATCCCCCAAATCATCCCATCTCAACGAATCCCGCAACACCCAATGTTTTTGCATTCATAATTACGCATTACGAATTACGAATTAAAAACAATTGCACATTGCTCATTGCTCATTGCTCATTAAAATCGCGAAGGCCGTTAGGCCTGAGCAAATCCGTTTGTAAAAACGGACAATCCCCCAAATCATCCCATCTCAACGAATCCCGCAACACCCAATGTTTTGGCATTCATAATTACGAATTACGAATTACGCATTACGAATTAAAAACAATTGCACATTTCACATTGCACATTGCTAATTTAAAATGCATTTCTCTCTAAGCTTTAGAGTTGCCCTTTAGTTTTGCATCCCAATTCCGCATTCCGCATTATGAACTTTCTTCCCCCATAGCTTCAGGCTTCTCCTTTAGTTCTGCATCCCAATTCCGAATTCCGAATTCCGAATTCCGCATTAATCAGACTTCACCTTTAGTTCAGCCAACCCAATTCCGCATTACAATTAAGAAAGCGCATGCCAGAGACAAACGGCCCTAATATCGACGACAGGGACATCGGTGAGCATCAGGCGGCAGAGGCCAGCCAGGCTCCATTGGATGAATCGTTTTTTTACGAAGCACCGACGGTCGAATTTGAGCAGGATCAAACTACGATTTCTGCTTATATCCTCGGTTTTGCTGCACCCGGTGCATTTCTTTGCGTGCATCATCGCATGCCTCTTGGGATTGGACTGAATCTCCTGCTTGCCTCGCTATTTCTGACGATGCCGCTGCTCTCTCTCTTTACCGGGATTTTTCCGGTACCGATTATTCTTTCGGTCTGTGTGCTGCTCATCGCCTGCTGGTTTTATGGCATTGTCTATGTGGTTCGTCATCCTCCCAAACTGCACCGGATCTTCGATTCATGGGCGCATGCAGGAATTGCATTCTTGTCATTTTGGCTTCCCCTGTTCATCTGCTTTTACCTGAGTGTCAATTGTATCTGGCAGCGCACGTGGATGGGCAACGACACCATGATGCCGGGAATGCAGAAGGGGGATATCGTTCTCGTCGATAAAATGGCTTATCATCGTCAGGATCCGACTTACGGCGACCTCGTACTGATTGAGGAAAGAATCGAAGACAACGGCGTCTTTCGTCGACGTGCTTTTTTTGGCAGAATCATTGCACTTCCCGGTGACGAGGTTCAGCTTTACGGCTTTCATCCCAGTGTCAACGGCAAAACTTTGCAGCAGTTCTATGCACGCCGCGATGAAGATATCATCGATCGCAGCATCGTCATGTATGAACTGCCGCACGGAATCGAAACTTCTGGTGACCCCATTCTGGAACCCGAAAAATGGTATCCCGTTTTGGCACCCAATCAGCTGCTTTTTTCGCAGACCAATGTCGTGACACTCGAAAATAATTATTATTACATCCTCGAGGACAATCGGGATTCGAATCGCGATCGCACGCGGACGAGCTATGGATCGATCGTGCATCGCAGCGAAATTTGCGGACGTCCGCAGTACATTCTTTCAAATACACTTTCAGACCATCGATTTTCGCGTTATGGAATCGTTTTGCGTTAGAATGCGTTTGTGCTATTGCCTGCGGCAATACGCATCAAACTTTTGCCGCTTTTTGTGCTGCGCACAAATGCGCTGCAAAACGCCGGCTATCGGCGGTGCCGATACGCCCGCGTCATTTTTTGATATTTTCCATTTAATTCAATTTTCCATGTAGGGACGTGTCACGACACGTCTTTGCAAAGGTAAACAAATGCCCGAATTAACCCCCATTCCCTACAATCCCCTAGGTGCTCACGTTGCCGTCGTGGGGGCAACCGGTGCCGTGGGGCGCGAAATTTTGCATTGTCTCGATGCACTGCATTTGCCCATCCGCGAAATTGATCTCGTCGCCTCATCTCGCAGCGCTGGTAAAACGCTCGACACTCCGTGGGGCACCAAAGTCATTCAGGATGCCGCCAAATTCGACTTTAAAGGCGTCGATATTGCTCTTTTTAGTGCCGGAAAATCGGTCAGTTTAGAACTTGCTCCCAAAGTTCTGGCCGCAGGGGCACTCATGATCGACAATACTTCGGCTTTCAGACGCGATCCTGATTGGCCGCTCGTCGTCCCGGAAGTCAATGGCGATCTCATCGAACTTAAATCGGGCATCATTGCCAATCCGAATTGTTCGACCATCCAGATGGTACTGGCACTCAAGGCATTGGATGATGCTGTAGGGATCGATGATGTCCGTGTCGTGACTTATCAATCCTGCAGCGGTGCCGGACAAAAAGGAATCGAGGCGCTTCTCGAAGAGACGCGCGCATCTCTCGATGGATGCAGGCCTGCCGCCTCAAAAGTACATGCACGCACCATCGCATTTGATGTCGTTCCGCAGATCGGACCACTTCTCGATTCGGGTAACACCGAGGAAGAAGAAAAAATGATGTTCGAGACAAAAAAAATACTCAGGCGCGAAGATCTCCGGGTCTCTGCTACCTGTGTTCGAGTGCCAGTCTTGCGCTCTCATAGTGAAGTCGTTAGTCTCGTCACACGAAAACCCGTTTCTGTACAAGAGGCACAGACTATCCTCGACGAAATGCCGGGCCTTCGTGTCACGGATATGCAAAATCCAGGCAATTATCCCACCGCTGTTCAGGCCGAAGGACTTTTCGAAACACTCGTCGGACGCGTCCGAATCGATCCGGTTGCAAAGAATGGTCTAATCTTTTGGATTGTGAGCGATAACCTGTTAAAAGGGGCGGCATTAAACGCAGTTCAGATCGCCTGCGCTGCGTGGAACCATGGAAGAAATGGAATAAACTAATGAATAATCGGCTTTCTCGCATATTTTTTCCACTCGCAATTCTCTCCAGTTTTGTGCTGCCTGCAAACGCTTTGGCATCCGATGAAGAAGACTGGAGCATGGCAAGTTCCCTGACAGAATCTTCGTACGATACCTCATCCAAACTCGCGATGAATATCGGACGATGCAAAGAAATGTTCGACATCGGCAGTGGTGATGTGAGCTTCATTTTTACGCTCGCTGCAGATGCTACTCTGTCGGAAAATGCTGCATTTTCGGTTAAACTGGCGCATGGCAATGAATCGTGCAAAAAAGATGATTTGTACGAAAATCCCGATGACAGTTGCCTGACCATCACTGAAAATCAGCAACTGACCAAATCCACGTCGCCAATCGAAATCAGGCGTGCCGTTAATACCCTGAGTTCTGCCACGGATGCTGCCGGCTGCGAAGATCTCAAAGAAACGACGTACCTGTATCTCATCGTCAATGATCCTTCTTCGAGTGGTACAGACAACATTTATACGGTAACGTATTCCATCGATTTCAGAACGACACGCCCCAGTGCACCGTCGAATGTGACGGCTGCTGCTGGGGGTGAGTCGATCAAGGTCAAATGGGATTCTGTGCCGGATGTCTCGTCCTATAAAATTTATTATACCTCCGAAGGGTCTTTGACTGCGGGCGGTAACCCCGAGGAAGTTTCCTCTTCTACGGCGACTTCTTCTTCAAACTCAATCACCATTAAAAGCAGTGTTTCGGCCGATACGACTTACCAAATCGCTGTGACATCTATCGATAACAGTGGTAACGAAAGTCTGCTCAGCGAAGTGAGTACGGTTGACACGGTCTCCTCCAAAGATTTTTGGGATTCCTATCGCGAGCAGAATCAAGACAGCGATGGCGGTTTTTGTTTCATTGCCACGGCAGCTTATGGATCAACTCAGGAACCCCATGTCAAAATTCTGCGCCAGTTCCGAGATCAGGTCTTGATGAAGTCTTCGGCAGGACGCAGCTTCGTGGCGACCTATTATCGGCTTAGCCCGCCTCTGGCTCATTACATCGGCGAACATCCGACGGCTCGCACCATCACACGAACCGCGCTTTGGCCACTGTATGGTTTTGCCTATCTGCTTTTAAAGCTGCCTGTCGTCCTGTACAGCCTGATGACGCTCATGGTGGCTGGCATTGCCTTTGGCATCTATCGCCGTCGCCGAAACAAAGCCTCTAAAAAATCAATCAACGCAGCAGCACCCTTGTTGGCTGCTGCGTTGGCAGGCACGTCACTTTTGGCAGCACCTCAAGTCGCACAGGCAGATTCGCCCGTCAATATGATGGCCGAATTTAAAGCAGGTCCCTATACGCCGGATGAATTGGGAGATGCATTTAAGTCCCACTTTGGAGATGAAGGCGGTTTTATCATCGAAGGCGAATACGATTGGCAGTTCTGGCGCGGGGTTGGAAGCCTGGGGCTCGGATTTCATCTCGCTTATGGCAATATCTCCGGTAAGGCGCTCGAGGAGGGCGGCGGCAAATCCATCGATAATACAGAACTCCATTGGCTGCCGCTAAGGCTTTCGCTCGTCTATCGCTTCGACTACCTTTGGACACGGTTCAATTTCCCTTTTACAATCTATGCCAAAGCCGGATTTGATTATTATTTCTGGTGGATTTACGATGGTTCCGATTCCATCGCAAAAGCGGATGACGGATCCAAAGGCTACGGCGGAACCTTTGGATTTCATGTCGTGGCGGGCTTGGCATTCGTTCTTGACTGGCTCGCACCTGATATGGAAAGAGCTTTCGACGTCGAATGGGGAATAAATAATTCCTATATCTTTGCTGAATATATGTACGCTCAAATCGATAATTTCGGTGCCAAAGGCGCGTTTGATCTCACGGACAAAGCCACCTTTCACATTGGGTTGGGGCTGGAATTCTAAATCAAATGAGATGGACAAAAAACGCGCTTGATGCGCGTTTTTTTTTGTAGGATTCAGTTCTACCTCCGAAAGCGCGTGAAGCGCTCAACATGGGGAAAACAGGGCCACAGTCCAGGGCTGTCGAGTTCTAAAAATGGTTAACATTGAGGATAAGTGTAAGAAACAAGATAATTGCATTAAAATCGCCCTGAAGGGGCGAAATATTACAGCCCGGGGTGAGCCCGAAGGGCGTAACCCCGGGAAAAGAGATTTTATCAATAAAATCACCCTGAAGGGGTGAAACAGAAAAAGCAAGAAAAATGAGAACTCGACGGCCCTGGGGCACAATCCGATAATAGGTGAGAGTGACTATGATACAATGCGATTATTGTGGCGCATATCAGAAAGAAGACGAAAAATGCGCGTTTTGTGGACGTCCGCTTCCGCAATACTCAATAGAAGCCAGTACAAATCTTCAAACAAAGCAGGATTCAGGTCATATCAAAAAGAAAAAAATGAGCCCGGGGGCTTTTGTCGCACTGGCCGGTGCCTTTGTTTGCGGCGGTTTGCTGGGGTGGGGACTATCCATGTTTAATGTGCTTCCTGATTTTAACAAATCCGACGAAGTACAGATAGTCAGAGTTGAACAGCCCAAAACTAACGATGAACCACAGATCGTTCCCCAAAATAATGAGCAGAAGAAAGATGAATCTGTTAAAGAAGAAACTAAGAAAAAAGATCTCACCACGGTGGATATCATGAAGGATGTTCTTGCCCGAAAAATATACAAAATAAAGCCAGAAGATTTTCGTAATTCCAAAGCCATAGAACAATTAAAACAAAAAATTGTGATTGCTTTGGAGAATAATACAAGAACGCCTTATTCAGACCATTTTATCATTCAGATGGATGCCAATCTAACAACATTTCAAAATGCATTAGAGAAAATTCAATATGAAGAGTTGTATCAACTTATGCTTAAAAGCAATGAACCCAAGTTTTACTCCACGCGAGGGCAGACTCCCTTTTCCTGGATGCCGATGCAAGTGACAGGCTCAGGTAAATACACAAATCCCAAAACTGGTGCGGAGGAAGAAATTGTGAGCTTGGGGTGTACGCTTTCGACGCCGGATGATATCGATTATTTTCGTCCAGTATTGCAGATGACTACGAATAATCAAAGCACTGGTTTGGAAAAAAGAGGGAGAATTACATGGTTCCCAGTCGATAAATCCATGAGCAATATTGCTCGGTCAATCGATCATCAAGAAATAAGGATGGATGTTATTCCGGATAAACATTTTATGATGGGATTGGACGATCAATATGGTAGCCACGATCATCCCATTGAATTAGAACTTAGCGATGAGATGATTGAGGATATTCGTTCTGCCTATATGACTGCTAAATATAGTGGTAAAAAAACATTTTTGCCTCTTGATGCATTGGGGTCTTTTGATACAATTGTTAAAAGAGATATTTTTTATACGGTAGACGGATCTTTTCTCGAACATAATGGATCCTATTATTTTATTCTTTCCTATCATTCATATTCTCTTAGGGATATGAGAGAACGATGTTCGCCTATGATGGAACGCTTAAACGACTATCATTAAAATGTGGACAAGCAGGGGGCTGTGCGTAAAAAAAACACTGCGTATCTGCACAGCAGATAGCAGTGTTAAAGCGGCGTATCGCGCTGCGATAGCCGCGAAAATGATATAAATAAAAATTGCAAACTATCGCTTGAGCCCGGCGAAGGGGTTGTTGCTGAATTGCTTTTCTTCGCGCCTTGGAGCTTTGTCGCGCTTTTTATCTGTTGGCTTTCCTGCATTTGTCGATTTGGCTTTATCCTGCGAGGATTGGGCCGTTCCATCGTTGAGGCGGCAGGTCAGAGAAATCCGCTTGCGAGGCAAATCGACTTCGAGAACGCGCACGCGAACGGCATCGCCGACGCTGACGACTTCGGCTGGATTCGAGACAAATCGGTCGCACAATGCCGAAATGTGCACCAAACCGTCCTGATGGACTCCGACATCGACAAAAGCACCGAAATTTGTGACGTTTGTGACAATGCCGTCGAGGATCATTCCCTCTTTGAGATCTTCGATCTTCGTGACAGCTTCATTGAATTTGGGCGGTTCGAATTCGGCACGCGGATCGCGTCCGGGCTTTTGCAGCTCGGAAATGATATCATTGAGCGTCATGAGGCCGACGTCATCCGAAACGTATCGATTGATGTTGATCATATTTGTGAGGGTTTTATTGCCGACGAGATCTTTAACCGAACATCCGAGGTCTTTGGCCATTTGCTCGACGAGTTTGTAGCGCTCGGGATGGACGGCGGATTTATCCAATGGGTTGTCGCTTTCGCGCACGCGGATAAAACCGGCGGCCTGTTCGTAGGTCTTGGGGCCGAGGCCTGCGACTTTGAGCAGTTGTGCACGCGAATTGAAATTGCCGTTGTTTTCGCGATGGCTGACAATCTTTTTGGCCATCGAAGGACCAATGCCGGCTACGTATTTGAGCAATTCTGAGGAGGCTGTATTGAGTTCGACACCGACGCGGTTGACGCAGCTTTCGACGACTTCTTCGAGTTTTTTCTTCAAAAGCGGTTGATAGACATCGTGCTGATACTGTCCGACGCCGATCGATTTGGGATCGATTTTGACGAGTTCTGCCAAGGGATCCTGCAATCTTCGTGCAATCGAAATGGCACCGCGCACGGTCAAATCGAGATCCGGGAATTCTTCGCGTGCCACGTCCGATGCCGAATAGATACTGGCACCCGATTCCGAGACCATGACGACATAAGGGCGTTGTCCTTCGGGCAATGTCTGCACGAGTTTGCGGACAAATGCTTCGGTTTCGCGGCCGGCTGTACCGTTGCCGATGGCGATGGCTTTCGATGGATGCCTTGCAATAAAGCCCAAAAGCTCATGTTCGGCTTCTTTTTCGTTCTTCACCTGGGGATAGATCGTCGTATTTTCGAGGAATTTTCCGGTTTCGTCGAGTGCGATGCACTTGCAGCCGGTGCGAACGCCCGGATCGATGCCGATCACTGCATGAGCCCCAAAGGGCGCAGCCAGCAGGAGTTTTTCGGCATTCTGCGCAAAGACATCGACGGCTTCGCGGTCGGCGGTCTGCTTCATATCGACGCGGATATCCGATTCGATGCTCGACTGCAAAAGGCGTTCGTAGGCATCCTGACACGCTTCCTGCAAAAGCTCGTGGAATGCCGATTTCGAATCGACGTGCATCATGCTCGAAATTTGCGACAAAACCTGGTCTTCATCGACTTCGATACAGGCTCGCAAAAATCCGTCTTTTTCGCCGCGTCGAATGGCCAGGAAACTATGGCCTTTGCATGCATTTACGGGCGAACGATAGGAATAGTATTGCTCGAATTTGGAGCGTTCATCCGAGGCTTTGTCGGTTCCTTCCGAGACGAGTACGCCATGATCGGCAATGTATTGGCGCAAAAAGTCGCGAATATCGGCTTTTTCGGAGATCACTTCGGCGACGATATCGCTTGCACCATTGAGTGCATCCGCCGTCGTTTCGACGCCTTTTTCTGCATTGATATAATCGGCAGCACTCGCTTCGGGGCTGCCCTCATGGCTTTGAGCGAGAATGAGATTGGCGAGTCCTTCGAGGCCTTTTTCGCGCGCAATCATGGCTCGCGTGCGGCGCTTGGGCTTGTAGGGCAGATAGAGATCTTCGAGTATGGCTTTCGTCGGAGCTGCTTCGATTTGCTTTTTGAGTTCCGGCGTGAGTTTGCCCTGGCCTTCGATAGCGGCGAGTATGGCATCGCGGCGTTCATTGAGCTCGAGGAGGTAGGTCTGTCGCTCTTCGATGGTGCGGATTTGCACTTCATCGAGGCCGCCGGTGCGCTCTTTGCGGTAGCGCGCAATAAAGGGGACGGTTGCCGATTCGGACAATAATTCTATGACGGCAGAGACCGATGCCTGCGAGAGGCTGAGTTCTTCTGCAATAATGGCACTGATTTCTTGTGGTGTCTGCATGGACTTCCTTATCACTATTACGTATTCACGACATGAAATGATTTTACAAACGGATTTGTTCGCAGCTAATGCTGCTCACTTTGAGTTTTTTTGTATTTTTACAAACGGATTTGTTCGCAGCTAATGCTGCTCACTTTGAGTTTTTTTTGTATTTTTACAAACGGATTTGTTCGCAGCTAATGCTGCTCACTTTGAGTTTTTTTGTATTTTTACAAACGGATTTGTTCGCAGCTAACGCTGCTCACTTTGAGTTTTTTTGTATTTTTACAAA
>OCTW011275428.1_pt1 | contig 12514 bp, 25 predicted proteins | sample 1539671 | NCBI WGS metagenome assembly OCTW01 (sample SAMN02144230, study PRJEB22623) | gut metagenome | biome: sheep rumen | host: Ovis aries | place: New Zealand | reverse complement strand
ATACATACATACATACATACATACATACATACATACATACATACATACATACATACGAGAGGAGGAAGCTATTTAACTTCTTCCTTTTACATTGGAGCAAAGGAGGAAGTAGTTTAAGCTTCCTCGGTGAAAATTATGGGTAGAGGCATTAAATTAAAAAACGAAACCTATGTCTGCCCGTATTTTCCAATTGGTTCCATATATATGAACATACAAGACATAAATCCAAGCACTTATTTTGGTGGTACATGGGAAAAAATTGAAGACAGATTTTTGTTGAGTGCGGGTAGCAAGTATTCGGCTGGAGATACTGGGGGATCTGCTACAGTTAAATTATCTCAAGATAATATGCCATCATCAACTCCAGGAATTTTAACATTATCTAATGGTCAATGGAGTTGTGGTGTTTGGGGTAGTCATGGAACTGGATATGGTATAAATCTTCCTGGTCAAAATGGGCAAGGAGGACAAGGGGTTGCACATGACAATATGCCACCATATTTAGTAGTATATATATGGAAAAGAACTGCTTAAATGAAATCTTAATGTGAAAAGTATTAAGTTAAAAAATGATAATTATTTCGATAGTAGTGGAATAGTACATAATCAAGAATTATTATCTACTATTCTTAGTAATATAAAAGACAATAAATCCAATTATGCAAAGATGGAAGATGGAACTTTGATATGCTGGGGAAAAACAAATCTAGTAAATATTTCTGCATATGGTTCTGCAGTAATTGATATTAATCTTCCATATAGTTATAAAGATACGAATTATTTAGTAATAACAAGTATTACTGACACAGGACCATATTGGGCAAACGGATTTACAGTGGCAGGCTATCCCACATCAGAAGATAAAATAAGACTTATGCTAGGAAATTATTTAGTAAATGCTACTGTAGAAAATGTATCAGGTGGTTTTATTACAATAGGTAAATGGAAATAATTATCAATAGCTATATTAAATATGGCAAAATCAATAAGATTAAATGACAATGCTTATTTAGATAGTTCAAGTATTGTTCATAAACAAAATAAATTAAGCGATATATTGTCTTTTTCATATAATGAAGAAGTTGTTGGAACGTGGTTTGATGGGAGAAAAGTTTATAGAAAAAGTTTTTATAGATCAAAACTGATAAATGGTTCTTCAGAAGTAGTAAATCATGGGATTTCAAATGTTGATATAATTTGGTGTGATTCTCAAAAATCATTTGCAATATGGCAAAATGGTAATACTTGTTCATTGCCTTTTGTTAATACTGTAGCTGGCAATGGAATTGAAGTAGCCGATGTTAATGCAACTTCATACACAATCCGAAGTACAATGGATAGAAGCAATTTAAGAGGATATATCACTTTTTTATATGTAAAAAATGAATAAGAGAAAGGAATAAAAATGAACTTTGAAGAAATAAAAACATTCTTTATAGTTTTATTGGCTATTTGTGGCGGCATTTCAGTTATAGGAGGAGCAATAAACCTCCTTTTAAATTGGAAAAAAGAAAGCAAAGTAACAATGCATGATAAAGCTTTAAAGGATCATGAACTAAGAATAAGAAAACTGGAGGATGACTCAAAGGATCAGGATTCATTTACAAAAGTTCTTTGTAATTCTGTACTTGCTTTAGTCAGCCATGAAATAAATGGGAATTCGATTGATAAATTACAACATGCACAAGAAGAATTACAAGATTATTTAATAAATAAATAGGAGGTATTTATGGAATTAGAATATATTGTTAGTTTAGTAACGATATTAGTTACATTTGTTTTGGGAATTATTTCAAAAAAGAATCCTAAATTATCAAATAAAATTATACCTATTCAAAATTTGTTTGTAGGTTTAATTGTTGCAGTAATTGAATTCTTTATTACAAAAGATTTTAAAGTAGCAATTGCTCTGTCAGGGTTAATTGCAGGAGGAACATATGATATAGTTCATAATTTAAATAAATTGATAAAAGGAGATGAAAACAATGAATGAAGAAATGATAGAAGCTACATCACAAGAGGGTATTGATGAAAAAGAAGAAAAGGAAGCATTTGAAAAATACCAATCAGAAATGAAAGGAGCTGAAGAACATAATGATTAGTTTGGAAAGTTTTATAAGCAAATATACTGGAAAAAAAGTAGATGTTCCATGGGGTTATGCTGGTCAATGTGTTTCATTGGTACAAAGATATTTAAATGAGTGCTTAGGATATGAAATGCATCCTAGAGGGAATGCAAAAGACTGGGTTAATACTTTGATAAATGAGGGAATCGCTCAAAAAGTAAATGGAACTCCACAAAGAGGTGATATATTAGTTTATGGTTCTTCATATGGAAGTGGATATGGTCATATAGGAATAGCAGTAGGTGATGGTAACATATTTGATCAAAATAATACTTCACATAATGGAGGATTAGCAGGTAAAATGAGATTATTTGGTACATATTCAATTATGAGACCATATAGAAAACCACCATATGATGGTTCGGGAGAAAAAGTAGATCAAATTCTACATAAAGGAAGCAAAGTTAAATTTAACGGAACATTCTATGTTAATAGTGTTAGAGCACGTGACAATACATTTGTTTCTAATACTTTAATTGGTGGCAACCCTACAAGAGAATATCATCATATTCCAAGTGGACCATTTGAAGAAGTTGGAGGAAACAATAGAATAGATCAAGTGTTATATGCTGGAAGTATAGTAAAAAATGATAATGTTTATGTTGTACAACAAATAGATATTCCAACAGATTCTGCTATGTTAAATATAGATGGTAGAAATGTTTGGATTAAATCAAAATATCTATTAGAAGTATAAATAATATTTAAGGCTAGTGAAATAAATCACTAGTCTTTTTTTTATTTGCACAAAATTTCTAAAAAATTGTGCAAATTTGTATTTTAAGAGGCATTTATGCACAATAAATGACAATTTACTGTATAAAAATGAAAAATTGCGTCTTAAAATTACATTAATTTTAAAAATTGGTCATTTGCATATATTTATCTATTAGTTTAATATACATCTGCGAAAGGGGGAATATAGATGTATCAGACTAGAATTCTCAATGAAAAAGAAGTAAAAGAATTCAATGAAAGATTCAATACTAATTATCAGATAGTATTTGTTCAACAAAAAAAGAATAAATATTATGTGGTCCTTGATTGCGATACTACAATTGAGTTAAGACAAAAAGAAGCACTAAATTATTTTATCTAGTGCTTTTTTTAATTTAACCTCATAGTTCTGTCCGAATGTTTTTATAAACCAATCAAGAGAATAGCAACTAACAAGTTCTTGCTGAAATAGTACTTTGTATTGTAAATTGAAAAGATTATTGTTATGGAATAGATCATGGTGCATTTTGCACATAGGACATACTGCTCCATATTCGATAGATCTATTTCTATAACTTCCCTCAAACACTTCGTTTAATTCTACTTGATTATAAGGTGCAATACATCCATCTACGCAACATTTAGATAAGTCTTTATAAATTATGCTAAATCTTTCTTTTTCACTCTTAGCAAGCTTATATGTACGTTTCTTGATAGGCTTATATTCTTTATATTCTTTTTTATCACATTCCCGATAACAGGAAAACGATACCTCTTTCTTTTTTAAAGTACAATAATAATATACTTTTCCTTTTTTCTTTCTTATTTTAAAATGTCTGCATTTCATACATTAAATAATGTTGATTTTTACCTCAAAAAAAGGTATAATTTTTCTATAAATATAAAGCAATAAAAAGAAATGATATTAAATAAAAACCAATAAAATCAAATATGTTTATATTTAAAGAAAGTAAAATGGTGTTTTCCGTACTCGTCACCAATAGTCTATAACCGTTGAATTTCAACGGTTTTTATTTTTTTACCTCAAAATTACCTCAACATTTTAACTCCTTTCTTAATATTTAACTACAAATTATAAGTTGTCTAGTATATCAACAACTTCATCCTGTACGGTAGGTAATAAATGCATATATATCTTTTGCATTGTTTCAACTGAATGCCCCAATCTGTTTGCTAACATTAAAAAGAATTTAGCAATATCAATTTTTACATTTTTAGTTCTACATTGTTTTATATATTCGTTAATTAACAATGATACATGACTATGTCTGAACTCATGAATTTTTATTTCTCTAACTCCTGATAATTCAAAATATTTATGCTTATATCTGTCGATTGTGGTTTGTGGAAGAAATCTTGTATTTCCAAATATAAACCAATTTTCTTTAAAGTCACTATATTTTTTACATTCATTTTTATATGTTATTAAAGTTTCTCTCAAAGTTTTGCTCATTTTTATTTTTCTATTAACATAATTTTTAGTAGCAGTAATTTTATAATCTTGACTCGTTTTTATCGAAAGTGTTTTATTAACAACAATTTCATTTGAATTAAAGTCAATATCATTCCATGTAAGAGCTTGAACTTCGCCTTTCCTCATACCAGTATAAAATAGAAATATGAAGAATGTATGCCATAAAGGATCATCAACAAACGATATAAATTTGTTAAAGTCTTCTAACGTAATATACTGAAGTTTTTGATTATCTGGAATAACTTCTTCTCGTTTTCTCTCAAAATAGCCATATTCCTTAGCAACGTTCTTTTCTAATGAATAATTTTTTATAGCATAATTAAATATATTTATTAGAATTCCATTTATCTTATTTAAATATTTAACACTGAGCCCTTTTTTATCCATTTCTTCGTGCCATTCACGGATAACTTGAGTATTTATATTATTTATGTAAAAATCATCAAAATAGGGCATTAAATGGCACTTATAATCTCGTATATAAGTATAAGCTGTACTTTCTTTTCTTGATTTGTTTAAGTAATCAAAATATTCACTAGCAACAATACTGAATTTTACTAATGCAGGATTATCTCGTTTTGTTTTAAATTTTAGTTCTTCAGCTTCTGCAGTTGCTCTATCAATAAACATTTTAGAATATTTATATTTTCTTTTGCCTTTAGTATCTAAGTAAGTAACGACATAATACCAATGCCTACCATCCTTAGTCCATTTTTTCTTATCTTTTTCGTTGTAAACTGCCATAATTTTACCTCCAATTATCTTGTCTATTTTTAATAAATCTAGTATAATTAAAGGGCATAGAAAAAGAATTGTCTTGTCGGACTTTTTATTTTTATGCCCCTGATTATATTAGGGTATGATCTCGTGTTCCAGCACGAGATCTTTTTTATTTAATTTCGTTATTAATGTCAATTAATATTTTTTTGTCAATTAATTTATTTTTATTGTCGCTAATAAACGAAATAATTTCTTCTTTACTTTTATTTGTTAATTCGGAAACATTATCAATAATATCATTATTTTTTAAAATGTGGGCAATCATATTAATCATATTATCATCCAATCCTTTTTTATTAGTCGAAACAACAATATTAAAATATTTGCCTACAGAATTAAAATTATTATAATCAACATGTGTAAAACTTGATTCTTTTGGTACATCTTTTCCCTCTAACCAATCAGGATTTACATTAAAAAAAGTAGCAAGTTTTATAATATTTTCACGTTTTGGATTATATAATCCTTTTAAATAGCAACTGAGTGCACCTTTGTTAATTTTTGTATATTGAACTATCTTGCTTTGTGATATATTATTTTCTTTCATAATTTCATTTAATCTTTCTTTAAATGTGCTTTCCACAAAAATCACTTCCTTTCAATAAGAAGATTAAACTCATTTTTATTATAACACAATAAAAGTGTAAAATTACAAAAAGTTTAAAAAACTAAACAAAAAAGTATTGATTTTTAATTTTTGTGTGTTATACTTAAATTGAGTTTAGAAAACTAAACTTAAAGGAGGAAAATATGGAAACGGATAATATTAGCACAGAAAAAGAAAAAATATTATTTGATCATAGTGCTTTGGAGGGAAAAATAAAACAATATTATGATACTCAAGATAATTTGGCAAATGATATTCCTATGTCGAGAAGTTCTTTGAATCAACGATTAAATAATAATTTATCATTTAATACTCAAGATATTTATAGAATATGCAAATTGTTACATATTCCGTTAGCTGAAGTAGAAACTTATTTTTTTACAATAAAGGTTTAGAAAACTAAACAAAAGGAGTGAAAAAATGTCCGACAAGACACAAAAAGAGATTCTAGAGCAACAATACTTATCAGCTTATGATCTGCAAAAAATCATTCCTACAATGTCATATGCAAATGCTCTAGAGTATATAAAACGTATTAGATTAAAAATGGAAGAAGCTAATTGTTGGATTCCAAAAGGAAAAACAAAAGTAGCTCTTACATGGATGATTAAAAAAGATTTAGGAATCAAATAAAAAAAGATCCACAAGTAAAATTTTGAACGAACCTTGTGAATCAAAATAAAAAAATTTAAAAAACTTTTTTACTCTTTAATTCTATCAAAATTCGAGTGAAAAAGCAATTCGGAGGATAAAAAGATGGAAACTTATAAATTAAGAACGTGGGTTAAGGTTGCATTGCTATTAATTGCAGGAGCATTTATAGGAATATCAACATATCAATTATTTACATTAGAAAGTACAGATAAAACTACAGGAGCTAGTTGCAATGGTGGAATAGTTAAAGTTTGTACTGGAACTCCAAGTCAATACAAAATGGCTATGGATAAATAATAGGGGAAACGGTTGAAATAATATTTGAAAAGGAGAGTGTATAAATTTGTGAAAAGGGAAACTTTTGTATTGAATACAGATCTATATGACAAAACAATATCACTTTCCAACGAGGAATTAGGAAAGCTAATAAGAAAAATCTTACTTTATGTAAGTAACAAAGAGTTACCTACATTAGAAGATAAATTAGAATTAGTATTTGATTTTATTAAATTTGATTTAGATAAAAATTACAAAAAGTATGAAGAAAGATGTAAGCAAAATTCGGAAAATGGAAAAAAGGGTGGAGCACCTAAAGGAAATAGCAATGCACAAAAACAACCGAAAACAACCGAAACAACCAAAACAACCGAAAACAACATGACGCATCATAATCATATTCATACTCATACTCATGATCATAATCATAATCAAATTATTAAAGAAGTTATTAATTATTTAAATATAAAAACTAATAGTAATTATAAATATTCAACTAAAAGCACTCAAGAAAAAATCAAAGCACGATTGAACGAGGGATTTAATCTCAACGACTTCATAGTTGTTATTGATAAAAAAACAGAAGAGTGGATTGATGATTCTAAAATGTCAGTATATTTAAGACCTGAAACTTTATTTGGAACAAAATTTGAAAGTTATTTAAATCAACAAGTTGTTCACAAAAAAACATTAAAAGATATTTCTATGGCAGATATAGATAGAATGCTAGAAGAAGAAAAAAAGAGGTGAAAATAATGACTAAATTGGAATTTCTTAAAGCTATGAAAAAATTAACTGCATATTACTTGAAAGACATGAATGAAGAGCAAATAACTGCATGGTATAGCATATTTCAAGATAAAAATTATTTGCTTTTTGTTAATACAATTGATGAAATTGCAACTGAACAGAAAATATTCCCAAATGTATCAGAATTATTAAAAAAATACGTTGAAATTGAAAAGAAAAATCAATACGGAATATTGGAATTGATGAAAAAAGATGGATATTTTAAAACTACTAGAGAGCTTGAAAAAGCACAGTTATTTATTGAAAAAGACTGTGTTCCTAAATGGTTATTAAGTGATATGGAAAAATATAACAACAATACGAAAAAAATAACAAACGAGGATAATAAGTTTTTGACAAATTAAAAAGTTAAAGGGTGCGGTTGAAAATTTAATTGAAAGGGAAATGCTAATGAAAATATTATTTCAAAAAGATTATGATGATCTGTTAGATCAAATAAAAAGAGCAGAGCAATCAGCAAATGAAGCACATAAAAAGTTATCTAAAAAGAATAGTGAGATACTAGGCAAAGAAATTCAAATTGAAAGTTTACAGAAGAATTTTGATAGTAAATGTAAAACTCTTTTAATGACTGAATCTGAACTTGTTAATGTAAGAGAACAGAGAGATAAAGTAGAAGCAGATTTAAAAGAGTTAAAGAAAAAGTATAGAAAGCAGAATAGCCAAAAAGGTGGATATATAACACGCATAAATAACTTAATGGCTGAATTAGAAGAAGAAAAAAAGAAATCAGCAGGAAAAGATACAATAATCGAAAATTTTAAAACGGAATTAAAAAAACATATTCCAAAAAAGTCAGTAATTGAATACGAAAAAGGAATTAGAAGATAGGAGGATAATATGCCAAAGACAGTAGCAACCAAAAAAGAAGAAAAAAATACATATACATTTGGAGAAAAGAAAAGTGAATTCGTAGGTGGGAAAACTTTAAATGTAACTTATCACACTCCAAAATACAAAGAAGCAAAAGCAAAAGCAATTGAATTGATTGAATCTGAAAAATATAAAGGAATTTTATTAGAAAGTGATTTTTGGATCTTGGTTAATTCATACAAGAATAAATCAGAAGCAATGTATTCAGGATTAATTATTTCGCATGATGGATGTTTAAAAATAAATGATGCATTAGAAGAAAAAGATAAATTTAGACCTGATTGTGTAAGTTTAGACAAAGAGGGTTATTCAAATTCTTTAGTGTACACATACAATTGCCCTGAACAAGGATTGTATGAAGTTGGAGAAGTTAATCCTAACAATCTTAAACAAAGCGGATATCCATATGCAATGGCATTTAAAAGATGCTTTGACAGAGTGGTTTTAAAGCTTAGCAAAATTGCTTATTCAGGAATTTATTCAGATAGTGAATCAGAAGATTTTACTAAACCTGATACAGAACCACCAAAAGAACCAGCAAAGAAAGCAGCAATAACTAGCAAAAAAGTAGCAAATAAAGCAGAAATAAATTATCGAGATAAATTAATCGCTTATTGCAAAGAAAATAACTTAGATATGAAAGATATTGCAATTACTTACAAACTAAATGGAAAAAGCAGCAATAAAGATTTTGAAATAGCATTAAACACACTAGATGCTGCAATGCATGCAGATATTGGAGAAAGGTTAGGTGAAGCTAACTAATGCAAGCAAGTGTAACAGAAGATAGAAATAAATATATCGGTGGATCTGACATTCCAATAATTATGGGAATTAGTAAATTCAAATCAAGATTTGATTTATTACTAGAAAAAGCAGAATTAAAGGATAATCCATTTACTGGGAATGAGTTTACAGAATATGGAAATGAAATGGAGCCAAAAATAAGACAATATATCAACAAAACATTAGGAAAAGATTTTAGAGAGGGAAAACATATAGATGGAGATGTTAGATGCCATACAGATGGTGAAACATTTGAATCTATTCTAGAAATAAAAACAACATCTGATGTACATGAAAATGTTGATGATTACAAAGTTTATTTAGTTCAATTGTTGTTTTATATGAATCATACAAAAAGAGATACTGGAGTATTAGCAGTATATAGAAGACCGAGTGATTTTAGTACAAAATTTAATCAAAACAATCTTCAAGTATTTGTGATATCAAAAGACAATTACAAAGATTTAATTGAAGAAATTGAAAGAGCAGTTGAACAGTTTAGACAAGATTTAATAAAAGTAAAAGAAAATCCGTTCTTAACGGAACAAGATTTAATGCCAATGGATATTCAAAGTGCAACAGATAAAGTTCTAGCTTTAGAAGAACAATTAAGATCATTTAAAGAACTAGAAAAAAAATATGATCAAGCAAAAGCAGAACTTAAATCAGCAATGGAAAGAGCAAATATTAAAACATGGAGAACAATAAATGATGTATTGATTACTTTAGTTGCTGATACTCCTGATAAAGAAGTAGAAGAGGAATATTATGATGAAGAAAAATTTATTGCTGAAAATACTGAACTACATGAAAGATATCACAATAAATTAGCAGAATATAAAGAAACCAAAAAAGTATTGAAGAAAGGGAAGAAAGGTTATTTAAAGATAACTTTACCAAAAGAGGAGAAATAGTATGGAAAAAGATTATTCAGAAGTTACTCTTGAACAAATGGATGGATTTAAATTTATAGCACTTATTTGTGATGGAGATAAGAAAAAAATAGTTGCGGAGGTAGAAACAAAATGAACGAAACTGCAGTAGCTATAACAATAATAATTTGTATAACATTAGTTATCCTAGCATGGATAGGATCAGGAAAGGGTGAATAGTATGAACGTAGTTAATTTAATAGGAAGAATAACAAAAGATATCGAATTAAGAGCAACAGAAAGTGGAATCTCAATTGTGAGTATGTTTGTTGCAGTAAATAACGGAAAAGATAAAGATGGAAATGAAAAACCTGCAGATTTTCCGAAAGTATATGTATATGATAAGCAAGCTGAAAATGTAAATAAATATTGTCAAAAAGGAAGTTTAGTAGGAATAACAGGAAGAATTAAAACTCGTACATGGGAAAAAGAAGATGGAACTAATGGATATGAAACTTATATATCTGCAAGTAACGTGCAATTTCTAGATCCAAAAAAAAGTGATTCTGTTCCATTGCCTGAACCTGATTATGTTCCTGAAAAAGAAGAAGAGGAAGAAGAAAATAATCCATATGCAGATTTTGGAGAGCAAATAGAAATATCTGATGAGGATCTACCATTCTAATGAAAATAACAGGTTATCCTTATGAATTAGCTCAAAGACTGTTTGAATTAGACAAAGATAAAAAATATACAATTACAGAGTATAAAAAAATCAGAAGTACACAAGCAAACAGATACTTTCACAAATTAGTAAATGAGCTAGCAAAATATAACAGAAGTACAGGTTATGCCATAAGTGATGAGGAAATGAAAATAGAAATCAATACATCTTATGGCACCTTAGCTACTTTTGAAGATGGAAGAATTAAAGGTGCAAAAGTTCCAAAAGGAACAAATATACAAGAGTTTTATCCATATGCAAAAAAATATAAAACTGAGGGAGAATACGAGTGTTACATTTTCTATAAAAGAACATCTGAATTAGATACAAAAGAGTTTTGGCAATTGATAAAAGGATTAGAAAAAGAATGTCATGAGGTAGGAATAGAAACACTAGAAGATAAAGAATTAAAAGAAATAATGCGTGCATATGATAAAGACTATCAAGAAAGGATTAAAAGTGGAAACTAAAAGACAAGAATATATTCATTATGGTCATAAAAAATTTATTGATGAACTATTTGAACCTATTCGAGAAAGAGAATTGTTTGTTAAACCATATGGAGGTTTATGGGCAAGTAGATCTGATTCAACTATGGGGTGGAAGAATTGGTGTAAAAATCAAGAATTTCATTTAAGTAAATATTCTGATGATAATTATTTTAAATTTTATTTAAAGCAAGGAACAAGAATATTGGTTATTGATAATCATAAACAATTAAATGATTTGCCTCATATTGATGTAAAAAGTAAGTTTGGTTTTGAATTAAGTGCATTTCAAATATTAGATTTTCAAAAGATAGCAGAAAAATATGATGCTATGGAAGTTCTAATAAGTAAAGATTATCAGTTGTATTGGGATTTATACGGATGGGATTGTGATAGTTTATTAGTTTTCAATAAAGACTGTATTGAATCTATCTCAAAGGAGAAATTATGAGAAAAATAAACAAAGACAGATGCGGATATTATTATGCAGATGTTAGTGTGCAAGAAATATTAAATTGGGGCGGTTTTGGAATTTGTGATACGTGCGGAGAACCAATAGCAAAAAATGGGAAAGTCGGAAAGCTAGTGTGGGTACTAGGTGGATGCATATGTGAAAAATGTTTTGCTGATTGGGATAAAAGAAAAATCAGATATGAAGAAGATTTGGCTTTGCAAGAAGAATGTGCAGAAAGATATTATAAAAATTATTTAGGTAAGGAGATTGAGTTTGATGGAATGTAAGGAAGAATTAAAAAAATTGGATGAATTAAGAAAATATACAAAAGATAAATATCATTTTTATGTCAAAACAGATTTAGAAAAGAATGAATGGCGATTATATAGAAGATATATAGATCAAGATGTTTATTTTTCGCAAGATAATAAAGCAATAATGACAAGTGAAACAAATACAATTGAAGAATTAGAAAAATATTTAAAAGAACATTATGAACCAAGCTTTTGGGATGTTGTTAATAATGCTTCAATATACATAATGGCAGTTCTTTGGGTGTTGTATATAACAGTATTAATAATCTTTAAAAAGAGTACATATTTTTCAGGATTCCTACTAGGAGGATTAGTGATTAATCTTGTTTATCTAGTAATATCAGCTAGATTAAATCAAAGACATTATGATGTTGTTTTTTTAGAATTAGTAGAAGAATCGAATAGATTAGATAAAAAGATTAGAGAAAACAGAAAAAAGTTAGAAGAAGAAATTGAAGTATTAGAAGAGGAAAATAATGATGAAAGTAAATGATGTAGTTCAATTCAATGAAAATCATAAATGGTGTGGATGTTTAGG
>OCTW011258860.1_pt1 | contig 12520 bp, 8 predicted proteins | sample 1539671 | NCBI WGS metagenome assembly OCTW01 (sample SAMN02144230, study PRJEB22623) | gut metagenome | biome: sheep rumen | host: Ovis aries | place: New Zealand | reverse complement strand
AAAGTGTTAACATTATTGTTAACCTGATTAATTAATCTTTAATAGCTAATCAAAGAGGTTAGACTATGAAAGAGAAACTATCAAAGAAAGTAACTGGAGTTAGACTAACTCCAACTCAAGAGAGATATTTAGAGGACAACAAACTGAATTTAAGAGATGTTTTAGATTATTATATGAATAATCATAACGATAGAGGAAATAGGTTAAAAGCTAAAAAGAAATACTTATTAAATCATATAGATGAATTAGAAACCGATTTAAAGAACTCTAAAATTGAATTAAAAGAAGTTATGAAAGAATTAGGAGAAGATTTAGACCCTAGTCAGCAAACATTAGAAATAATGGCAATAGAGAAAGCAGGAGATTTAATTTTACAGAGAGCAAAATCCAAATACGAACATAAACTAAATAAAACAACATTAGAAGATTATATACAAGGCAAGGAAGCTAATAGAGTTTTAACTCCTATTATATCTGAATTTAAGATTAAAGATATAGTTAAATTCAAATCTAAAATATTTAATCATATTAAAAAACAGTTGTAATAGTACCATTTCCACTATGTGCGAATCTAGTGGGAGAAAATGTTAACAGTTAACGTAACTGTTAACATTATTATTATTATTAAATTTTTTTTATTTTTATTATTATTATTATTAATTAGTAATACTTTTTTTATTATATTATTTCCAGTTGAAATTAGTCTGATGTGAACTAGCTCCAGCTGGATTAGTTGATGGAATCAAACAGAATGTTTATAAAGGGATAATAACAGATATAATTCCAGCACTTATTAGAAGTGTTAAAGGGTAGAAAAAGCGATGTAGGGAAATATTTCCTAGTTCATATGGATAATATAAACAGATGGAACTATTTCAGGAATTAACTATTAGATGGAGTTACTAAACACTAACTCCAAATAGTTAATATTTGACTCTCCCTAGTCATTCCTGATTAGTTGGAGTAACAAGCTGAAAACCCAATAGGATATAACTATATTTGACTCCCCATATATTATTATTAAGTAACTTTTTTTAGAGTTGGATCACCTGAAGTCCAAACCCTCCCAGCATAAAATATTAATTACTGGTAAGTATTATTTGACCCTCCCTAGTGGTGATGTATTTTTAGTTCCTATATATTATTATATAGTATGTTCAGTTTTAATAGTGATATTTAGTGTTATGTTTAATATTGCTGGAGTATCATTAATACTTGATATATACTTAAAATTAGATATCTCCAGCATTACTATATATTTTATTGATGTAATATAAATTAACCTCTCCCCAAATTATTTCTAAAAAATTTTTAGAACTGGAAATAATGAATTTTTATATTATTTTTAATCCAATACTAATTAACCTCCCCCCAATTTCTAAAAATCACACACAGACACCAAGTTTAGACTAAAAATGAAAGTTAGGGAAGTCTGATAGCTTTTTTTTATGAATAGCTTTAGGGAGTTGGTCTAACTGGATTTATTTCAGAGTTCCAGCTGGATTAGTTTTAGTTGAAGTTGGTCTAACTGGTGCTGATGGCTGAAGTTAATCCTATCCGGAGTTGGTCTAACTGGTGCTGGTGATGGATTAGTTAGTCATCATTAGTTTAGTTGATGTTTTAGACCAGCTCCAACTGGTGCTAGTTCCAGTTGGTCTAGTTGGTGCTAGTGCTAGTTGGTGATAGTGTTATTAGTTATAGTTGGTCTAGTTGGTGCTAGTGCTAGTTGGTGCTGGTGCTAGTTCCAGTTGGTCTAGTTGGTGATAGTGTTATTAGTTATAGTTGGTCTTATTTCCATTAGTTGATATAACTATATTATCAAATAGATTAGTCTTTTATATAGTTACATCATTTAATTAAATGGAGCTATCATTAAATTAATAGTTATCTATCAAGTACCTATTTAATTAGGTCTATCTTTTATTATCTTTATTCTATGTTAGTTCTTATACCAGTTCCAACTGATTAAATGTTATTCTATACCTATTCTAAACAATTATTCTAAACTATTCTAAATTAATCCAGCTGGATTAGTTGGAGTTAATATTTATTAATCATTAATCAAATATACTATAACTAGTGATTAGATGGAGTATATAGAGAAAGTAATCAAAGGATATAAGAAAGAATATTTAACAGCTAATGGAAAGACTAAAGTCACTAAACCTAGTTTAACTATCTATTTAGGAGCTAAAACTGGATTTAGTCCTGATGAAACAGTTATAATAGCTAATAAAGATTATTTCTATAACTTATTAGATAGCTCTAAACCAGCAAAGGAAACCGAACTGGAACTAACCAGCTTAAAAGAGGAATTAGAAACAGTTAATAATAAGATTTTAGAACTATCTAGAACTAATAAGGAGCTTAATTTAGAACTGTCAAGAATAAAAGAGAAATTAGACTCCAAAGATAAAGAGTTAACTGGAGCTAATAAGGAAATTAGAGAGAAATCTAATAGGATAGAGTCCTTATATGGAGCTATATTATATTACAAGGAAATAATAGCAAGATATAGAGAACTGAATATTATCAAAAGAATTTTTAAATATGATGTAGAGAAAGACCTAGAGAAACCACAATTAATAGAACTGGAACTGGATTAGCTGAAGTTGGTCTTATTATATGGAATCCTTTAGGGAGTTATCTCTATTTAATGTTGGCTGGAACTATTTTTAATGGAATTATTTTAACTGGTGATATTTCCAACTGGTGCTATTATTCCAGATGTAGTTATCAAAATTTCTAGGGGATCAAACTCCAACTAGTGATAGTGATTCACTGGTGAAGTTATCTTCAGGAATTTATTATAGTAATATTCCTAACTGGTGCTGATGGCTGAAGTTAATCCTATCTGGAGTTGGTCTAACTGGTGCTATTATTTTTTATGTATACATTATTTTTTTATGTATACTCCAACTATTTTTTATCGATGTGAAATGATTAATTTTTTAGAGTATTCAATAAAATGTTATACAATGTTTAATAAAAACTATGTTTATCTAAACACAAAAAACAGCATATTCAGACATATAGATGTGCCACCAAGCTAAATTTAGGGAATCCATATTGATTAATTAAAATGAATTTCCTTATAATTAAATGTTAACAAATATGTTAACATTAAAAATTTTTAACTGAAAGTACCCAAATAATCAAACCTAAAATTTAGACCTAGATTAGTTTTTAATTAAATTAACTGAAAAATCACTCTAAACAGTTGTACCTATAGGAAACTATTAAGTCAATTCGATATAACCCTAAAATTATTGATATGTTACAGCTCCAATATTTCCAACAATGGAAATTTTAGAAATAACTCCTAGCTGATATTTTACAGATGTTAACAAAAATGTTAACATTATTGTTATGTGTTGGAGTTCAACTATCAATAGTTCCAGTTGGTCTAGTTGGAATCCATTATTAATAATCCTGATAGTGATTATAAATTATTCAATATTTCCAGTTGAAGTTCTGTATAGTTATATTAATTAGAATATCTAAAAATTGAAATAGGAGAGTAATATTATGAAATCTGATTTAGATATGATTAGAATCAATTTGGAGAGAGATTTAGAGAGAAAAATGGAAAAACATAGCATAATAATTAATACTGATGTTATCTCTAAATTAACCGATATGGAGTTAAGAGAGTTAATAGATAATAATAGCTCCTTAAATCCTAATGAATTAGTTTTAAAAGGAGTTTTAACTGATATAATCTTTAAAATGAAACTTAAAACTGAAATATCTCTAATTATAGATTAATATTTTTAGCTGGAGTTGATTCCCTGACTAATATTTTAGTTACTAATAATACTCCAAAATACTTATTTTTTTAATTGAATCCTATATAATACTCCAATAGCTTAAATATTATTTTTAGAAACCTATCTAAATTAGTTAGTTGATATATACTAAACAATACATTTATAGCGATTTTTAATAGTGTTATTTCTGATAATAGAATCCAATCAATATTTTATAACTCTAATGGATAACTATTAACTATATTTGGTGCTAGTGTTAGTTGAAGTTGGTCTTTATTGCTGATGGAATCCTAAACCAGTAATATTTCCAACTGGTGCTAATGGCTGAAGTTGGACTAGTTGGAATTATTTTTAATAGTTGATGTAGACTAAACAACAAAAAATACAGTTCCTTTATATATCTTTTTATTATTTTAATTCCAGCTATCATTATATTAAATCTAATCCATCAACTATCAATTTAATTAGGTCTATCTTTTATTATTTGATAGGATTATTAGTTAGTATGTATACTCTCTCATTATTTTAGTTGGTCTGTTATTGCTGATGGAATCCTAAACCAGTAACATTTCCAGCTGAAGTTATCTTCAGGAAATCCTAATTAGTGTTAATGGCTGAAGTTGATATAACTCCAATATGAAATTAGGATATTTCCTTTATAAGCTATCATTATTTTAGTTGGAGATAGTATTATCTGATTAGTAACCTTAATAGGTGCTGGAATAAATGGAGCATCATTTAAGTTAACAAATTTGTTAAACAAACATTTAAATACTAGATGTAATAAACGTTTTTTATATAATTTAGGACTCCTATAGGACTCCAATGGCTGATAGTATATAAAAGGGAATTATTTTTTAGGCTGGAGGAGTATTATTAGAGGACTATTTTATTAAAAATGTTATTTTAGTATAGTGTTATGGATAGTAAGAATTTTTATGTTACGAAAGGACTAGAACGGACTTATTAGCTATGGCTATCGATAAATAACTAATCTAGTTGGATTAATTTTTTTTATTAGGAGATCCAACTCCAACTAGGAATAATTTAATAAAATGGCTCTGATAGTTTATATTATCTCATTTTATTTGTTATTTCTAGTGTTAACTGTAATTAGAAGTTGAATTTTTAAATAATGGAATACTATTAGATATGGAAACAAATAAGATAAATAAAACAGATGTAACAGAGTTTAGAAACCTAGCATTAAAAAAGAAGTCCAGCATTAAATATAGGACTCTCTCTAGTGATATTTATGGAGAGTATAAATTTAAAGTTGGTGGAATAGGAAACAAATCAATTAAACTAGAGATATTTTTAGACTATGAAACAATACTAGCTGATAAATCAGCTGGAGGAATAGAGGAAACCATATATAATAAGCTGATGGAACTCCCTAAAGATAAAATCAATACTAGATTAGGAAACCAATAAGAGATATATATGGCTAGAATAAAAGATTATTTGATGGATATAAGAGAAACAGAGAGAAAAAATAAATTTAAAGTTATGAATTATTTAAATAAAATAGATGGATTATTTAATCCTGAAGAGTTGGAAAGTAAAATTATAACAGTTGGACAACTAAACAATATTTTAGGGAACGATATAGCTCTCCTAAAGGTAATAGATATTGAAACTAGTTATAATTACTCCTATAGTGATTTAAACGAGATAAAAGGAACTGAAGACCAAATTTTTAAGACTTTAGAAGCTGACACAGATATTTATATCAAAGTCCTAACAACTAAAGAAACCTATTTTTTAAAGGTTAGGGAGGAATTAGATTATAATAATCCAGTTCCAGTAACATTAGAGCTATTAGAGTCAATAATTAGAAAGAATCATAAAAACAGAATTAATAGGGCTGAATATTCCTATTTGTTACAAGGATTTAGAGATGGAATCCCTAGAACTAGATTTACTTTATTAAATGGAGTGGAGTTTTTAGTTACTGGATTAGGAATAGAGTTAGACCCTAGAGCAAACATATTAGATAACCTGATAATACTAGATGGAGTTCCTAGTGATTATAGAAAAATTGAATTAGAATAGATTTAGAGGCAAGGAATTAAATAGGAACTCTCCAACATATGATTTAATAACAGCAATATTAAATTATTAGGTTAATCTTATTTAATTCCTAGTTTTTTATTAGTTGAATATATAGGAAATAGGTTAATTAAAGTTATGAAAGAAATTATAATAAGAAATGGCATTTTTAAACATAATAATAAGGAATTAGAGTTTATAGCAATATTTGAAGAGTCTAAAGGATATTCCATATATTATAAAGATGTTAATAATATGGAGTTCCTAGACAATGGAACTAGGATAACTAAACCAACATATAAAAATCCATTAGAAATATTATTAGAAGAAACTAAAGGATTTATATCTCCAATAGATGAAATAGAAACCCCTTTTAAGTTCTATAATGTTTTAACTAGTGGAAATATACCTAAAGAGCTGGAAATCATTAATAAAATAGCTCATTATATAGGATTAGAGATATCTCCAGCATTAAATATAAAAGTTTATAGTGATGAATGGAGTTATAAAGAACCAGTATATAATAAAAGAGGCGAACCTATGAAGCTCCCTAATGGAGAGATATATAGGGAAGCATATAAGGAGCAATTAATAACAGATGAAGCTCTAACAGAGTTAGGAATTACTTTTTTAACTAGAACAGTTGGAACTCTGAAATTTAAAAGAGTTAATGATGGAGATATTTTAGAGGAACTGGATCAACTAGCAATAGATATAATAACTCCAATATTAGAAGAGCTGAAGCTGGAAGAGTTAGAAGAGCTTAAAGCTGATTTAGTTCCACGATTAATAAATGGAACTAAACCAACTAGGACTAGAAAGGAATTAGCACGATATTTAGAAGAGAAACACGGAATAATATTAAGGAAAGACTCTGGAGAGATATATAAGAGAGAACCAACTGGATATAGTTTTATAAGTTTAGATGACCTTATTATATTATTATCTAATGATTTAGGAGCTAATACAGTATCAAATAAGGATTTATTAGAAGCTATAACCAGCATTAGTTCTAGGTTAGTTCCAGTTCATAATATAGTTAAATTTCCTAATTTAGTCTATGATATTGATAAATTCCAAGTGATAGAACCTAAAGAACCGATATTTAGTTTAGTGGAATCTAAATATAAATATAATCCTGAAGCTGAAAGCACAATATTAAAAAATTTCCTATATAGTTCATTAGCAAGGGAAACAGAAACAGAAACAGAGAACACAGTTAAAGGACTCCTAGAGCTGATAGGTTATTTATTTACTAGTGGAAATAAATATAATATACTCCCTATACTAGCTGGAGTTAGTGGTGGTGGAAAGTCAGTATTAACTAATATTTTAACCCATATATTTGGAAAGGACAAAATAGCTGATTTAGGACTCCAACAAATGAATAAAGACCCACACGGACTAGCTAGTCTATCTAACAAGCATTTAAACTTTATTAGAGATAGTGAAGGAGGACTAATAGAGGATAATGGAAACCTGAAGAAATTAATAGGAAATGAAGATATAGGAGTCAATCCTAAATATAAACCTCCCTATATTATTCCTAAAGAGGAAGTACCTAAAACAGTCCTAATAGCTAATAATATTCCTAGATTTAGGACTAAATCCGATATTATAAACAAATTAGTTATTATAGAGTTCCTAGTGAGATTTAGAGGAACTGATAAAGAGAACCCTAATTTAGAGGAGGAAATCCTAGAGAACCCTCAAGAAATAGAATGGCTGATATATAACTCTATCGAAGCTTATAAGGAAATCCATCAAGGTCAGGACTTCAGACTAAAACTCCCAGTTGATGAAACACTAAAACTAATGGATAAACACACTAACCCAATAAGCTATTTATTAGGATTAGTGATAGAGGAGCATAATCCAGCAAAAGCTGAAAACCTAGACAAACCAATATTAACACACGAACTAAACCAAGTATTAATATATTTGGCTGGAATCTATGGAGTTGATATAGAACTGGATAAAAATGGATTAATCCCAGCTAAACTATTATTAACAGCAATTAAAAAGGAATTTAATCTAGAAGATGGAGAAACAGTTATAATAATGGATAAATACGAAGAAAGGAAAGAGATAACAAGGAAATACGAAAGTAGAACCAAATATTATAAAGATAGTTTTAGCAATGAAACAGACTATTATAGGGAGTATCCTAATTTAATAGCTAATGAAAAATACTGGAGCATTATAGAGGAGCTATCAATAGATTAGCTCCTAATCCTTTTTTATTTGATGAATCTAGGAGATTTAAGGAGAAAAACCAATATTTCTAACAGTTGATGAAATCCTTATTTAGCTGAATAGAGCAATATTAGAGAGTTATAGCTCCTATAACTAATTTATATCAATCTAACAGAAAACCCTATTTTTAAGAAAACTTTTAAAAATAAATTTAATGTAGTAATTATTTAAAACTTTATTTCCCTAAAACTGTTAGAAATTTCAAAGAGGATCAAACCATAATATAAAATATTCCTGATGGCTGAAGTTGGTCTTATTTCCAACTTCAACAATAAAACAATAAAACAATATTTAAATAATATTATCATCAAAAATAGTTAACAATCTAATTTAGATGGAGGACTGGATAATAATGGCAACTAAAAACATAACATTTAATTTAGATGAAAAACTAATTAAAGACCTTAAAAGAGTATCCTATGAAACAGATAGGACTCAAAAGAGTATTATATCAGAGTTTATAGAAGATGGAGTTAAAAAATTAGATAAACAAGCTAATAAGGATTAATTATAATAGAAATAGGATATAGGTTATTAGCTGGAGCAAACAGCTAATACCCAGTTAACAATATTGTTAGGACTATTTTTAACCTAGAAATTATTTAAATTTATTGTTAACAAAAGTGTTAACATTATTGTTAACCTGATTAATTAATCTTTAATAGCTAATCAAAGAGGTTAGACTATGAAAGAGAAACTATCAAAGAAAGTAACTGGAGTTAGACTAACTCCAACTCAAGAGAGATATTTAGAGGACAACAAACTGAATTTAAGAGATGTTTTAGATTATTATATGAATAATCATAACGATAGAGGAAATAGGTTAAAAGCTAAAAAGAAATACTTATTAAATCATATAGATGAATTAGAAACCGATTTAAAGAACTCTAAAATTGAATTAAAAGAAGTTATGAAAGAATTAGGAGAAGATTTAGACCCTAGTCAGCAAACATTAGAAATAATGGCAATAGAGAAAGCAGGAGATTTAATTTTACAGAGAGCAAAATCCAAATACGAACATAAACTAAATAAAACAACATTAGAAGATTATATACAAGGCAAGGAAGCTAATAGAGTTTTAACTCCTATTATATCTGAATTTAAGATTAAAGATATAGTTAAATTCAAATCTAAAATATTTAATCATATTAAAAAACAGTTGTAATAGTACCATTTCCACTATGTGCGAATCTAGTGGGAGAAAATGTTAACAGTTAACGTAACTGTTAACATTATTATTATTATTAAATTTTTTTTATTTTTATTATTATTATTATTAATTAGTAATACTTTTTTTATTATATTATTTCCAGTTGAAATTAGTCTGATGTGAACTAGCTCCAGCTGGATTAGTTGATGGAATCAAACAGAATGTTTATAAAGGGATAATAACAGATATAATTCCAGCACTTATTAGAAGTGTTAAAGGGTAGAAAAAGCGATGTAGGGAAATATTTCCTAGTTCATATGGATAATATAAACAGATGGAACTATTTCAGGAATTAACTATTAGATGGAGTTACTAAACACTAACTCCAAATAGTTAATATTTGACTCTCCCTAGTCATTCCTGATTAGTTGGAGTAACAAGCTGAAAACCCAATAGGATATAACTATATTTGACTCCCCATATATTATTATTAAGTAACTTTTTTTAGAGTTGGATCACCTGAAGTCCAAACCCTCCCAGCATAAAATATTAATTACTGGTAAGTATTATTTGACCCTCCCTAGTGGTGATGTATTTTTAGTTCCTATATATTATTATATAGTATGTTCAGTTTTAATAGTGATATTTAGTGTTATGTTTAATATTGCTGGAGTATCATTAATACTTGATATATACTTAAAATTAGATATCTCCAGCATTACTATATATTTTATTGATGTAATATAAATTAACCTCTCCCCAAATTATTTCTAAAAAATTTTTAGAACTGGAAATAATGAATTTTTATATTATTTTTAATCCAATACTAATTAACCTCCCCCCAATTTCTAAAAATCACACACAGACACCAAGTTTAGACTAAAAATGAAAGTTAGGGAAGTCTGATAGCTTTTTTTTATGAATAGCTTTAGGGAGTTGGTCTAACTGGATTTATTTCAGAGTTCCAGCTGGATTAGTTTTAGTTGAAGTTGGTCTAACTGGTGCTGATGGCTGAAGTTAATCCTATCCGGAGTTGGTCTAACTGGTGCTGGTGATGGATTAGTTAGTCATCATTAGTTTAGTTGATGTTTTAGACCAGCTCCAACTGGTGCTAGTTCCAGTTGGTCTAGTTGGTGCTAGTGCTAGTTGGTGATAGTGTTATTAGTTATAGTTGGTCTAGTTGGTGCTAGTGCTAGTTGGTGCTGGTGCTAGTTCCAGTTGGTCTAGTTGGTGATAGTGTTATTAGTTATAGTTGGTCTTATTTCCATTAGTTGATATAACTATATTATCAAATAGATTAGTCTTTTATATAGTTACATCATTTAATTAAATGGAGCTATCATTAAATTAATAGTTATCTATCAAGTACCTATTTAATTAGGTCTATCTTTTATTATCTTTATTCTATGTTAGTTCTTATACCAGTTCCAACTGATTAAATGTTATTCTATACCTATTCTAAACAATTATTCTAAACTATTCTAAATTAATCCAGCTGGATTAGTTGGAGTTAATATTTATTAATCATTAATCAAATATACTATAACTAGTGATTAGATGGAGTATATAGAGAAAGTAATCAAAGGATATAAGAAAGAATATTTAACAGCTAATGGAAAGACTAAAGTCACTAAACCTAGTTTAACTATCTATTTAGGAGCTAAAACTGGATTTAGTCCTGATGAAACAGTTATAATAGCTAATAAAGATTATTTCTATAACTTATTAGATAGCTCTAAACCAGCAAAGGAAACCGAACTGGAACTAACCAGCTTAAAAGAGGAATTAGAAACAGTTAATAATAAGATTTTAGAACTATCTAGAACTAATAAGGAGCTTAATTTAGAACTGTCAAGAATAAAAGAGAAATTAGACTCCAAAGATAAAGAGTTAACTGGAGCTAATAAGGAAATTAGAGAGAAATCTAATAGGATAGAGTCCTTATATGGAGCTATATTATATTACAAGGAAATAATAGCAAGATATAGAGAACTGAATATTATCAAAAGAATTTTTAAATATGATGTAGAGAAAGACCTAGAGAAACCACAATTAATAGAACTGGAACTGGATTAGCTGAAGTTGGTCTTATTATATGGAATCCTTTAGGGAGTTATCTCTATTTAATGTTGGCTGGAACTATTTTTAATGGAATTATTTTAACTGGTGATATTTCCAACTGGTGCTATTATTCCAGATGTAGTTATCAAAATTTCTAGGGGATCAAACTCCAACTAGTGATAGTGATTCACTGGTGAAGTTATCTTCAGGAATTTATTATAGTAATATTCCTAACTGGTGCTGATGGCTGAAGTTAATCCTATCTGGAGTTGGTCTAACTGGTGCTATTATTTTTTATGTATACATTATTTTTTTATGTATACTCCAACTATTTTTTATCGATGTGAAATGATTAATTTTTTAGAGTATTCAATAAAATGTTATACAATGTTTAATAAAAACTATGTTTATCTAAACACAAAAAACAGCATATTCAGACATATAGATGTGCCACCAAGCTAAATTTAGGGAATCCATATTGATTAATTAAAATGAATTTCCTTATAATTAAATGTTAACAAATATGTTAACATTAAAAATTTTTAACTGAAAGTACCCAAATAATCAAACCTAAAATTTAGACCTAGATTAGTTTTTAATTAAATTAACTGAAAAATCACTCTAAACAGTTGTACCTATAGGAAACTATTAAGTCAATTCGATATAACCCTAAAATTATTGATATGTTACAGCTCCAATATTTCCAACAATGGAAATTTTAGAAATAACTCCTAGCTGATATTTTACAGATGTTAACAAAAATGTTAACATTATTGTTATGTGTTGGAGTTCAACTATCAATAGTTCCAGTTGGTCTAGTTGGAATCCATTATTAATAATCCTGATAGTGATTATAAATTATTCAATATTTCCAGTTGAAGTTCTGTATAGTTATATTAATTAGAATATCTAAAAATTGAAATAGGAGAGTAATATTATGAAATCTGATTTAGATATGATTAGAATCAATTTGGAGAGAGATTTAGAGAGAAAAATGGAAAAACATAGCATAATAATTAATACTGATGTTATCTCTAAATTAACCGATATGGAGTTAAGAGAGTTAATAGATAATAATAGCTCCTTAAATCCTAATGAATTAGTTTTAAAAGGAGTTTTAACTGATATAATCTTTAAAATGAAACTTAAAACTGAAATATCTCTAATTATAGATTAATATTTTTAGCTGGAGTTGATTCCCTGACTAATATTTTAGTTACTAATAATACTC
>OCTW011583858.1_pt1 | contig 12521 bp, 7 predicted proteins | sample 1539671 | NCBI WGS metagenome assembly OCTW01 (sample SAMN02144230, study PRJEB22623) | gut metagenome | biome: sheep rumen | host: Ovis aries | place: New Zealand | reverse complement strand
CTTGACCCATTTTTCGGAATCTTCGGGCAGCTCCACCTTGTATTCCAAGGTGCGGCTCTCGCCATTCAAGATTTCTTGCTGTAAAGACATACGCATCTTCCTCAGATTCTTAAAATTACTCCGTTATCCCATCAAATATACATTCTTGCTAATGCAAAACCCCTGTCAATATCCATCAAGAAATCCCGTATGTGAGTCATCAAGAAGGTAGTTTCATGAACCACATTCGGGCGTCGTCATTCAATACCGACAATAGTCGCTTAAAATGGAACCAATTAAGATTGCGCACACATGTGTTCGCAATTCCAAAGATATTCCTTTAGGCAACTCTGCTGAATAGCAATTCACGCTATGACATTGTAAGCTATCCATCATTTATTTGAGTGAAAAAAACTTTTCAACAAGTTTTTCAAAAAAACTTTTCTTTTTCACAACGTAAATTGTACTTGTTTTCATATAATTTTCAATTTGCTCTAGTACATCTTCTCTCATTTTCCGATAGCAATGCTCTTTTTTAGACATCGAAATATAACGCCCAGACAATTGCTTTACTATTTGTTCTCTAGGAAAGCTCCATTTGCTTAAATAATCAGCCCTTGACGAAACTCTTGACTGACATTCCGCCAATAAATTTTTAATCTGATCTTGTGCATGAATTTTATACTCAGAAGTTAATTTCAAGCATTTTATTGAATTAATTATATCATTTCTTGAAACAGGCGAACTATCATATTTTTTTATTGCAAAATCAATTGTTTTCCCCAAACTTTTTTTAAAGCTTTTTTCGCCTTGAAAAAAATTATTCAAATCATAACCTATAAAAAATTGGCCGTCCTTTCCAAACTCTTTTTTGTAGGGATAGACTATTTCTTCTTTATAAGTATCATGTCTCAATTTGTTTCCATTGCATATCTCGCACACCGGTATCATATTAAGTAATGTTATTGACAAAAAAGGGTACTGCCCTTTTGGAAAAAAATGCTCTATTTCATCTCGTACATCAGCCACTCCAACAGGCTGTGAATTACAGTAAGGACACACATCAACATTTATACTATTATAGAATTCAAAAGCATTCCAAGAATATTTTTTGCTACAAAATTCATTTTCATAACCAAATGCTTTTTGCAAACCATCGCGAACCTCAACACAATACGAGCCTAATTTCTTGCTATACACCCATTCCGGATGTTGTTTTATCATCTTTCGCATTTTTTTGTAATTCGCAAGAACAATATTTTTTATGTCTCTTCTCGATTTTAATTTTAAAACGGTTTTTATAAATTTTTCACGAGACATTTGCTTGAGTAAAGCCGGATCTATCGTTTGAGTTGAATTCGTACTATTATTCTTCACCCATACATCTGAATCATTTAATATCCCACAAAACCAACTCCAATGTTTCTTTTTTAATTCACGGCCGTGTTTAATTTTTACGAGAATCATCAGCTTCACTCCAAGAAATACTATCCCTTACAAGCCCTTTTATGATGGGATCTCCAATTTGGCTATAAACCAAATTTTCGTCTAATTTCTTCAAAGATCCATTACTTAGCTGGCTTAAAAGATTCTTAATTTTTGATTCAAATAAACAGCCTACAGAATTTTCTACAAAAAAGCCTGATTGAATCAAATTATATATGTTTGCCCCAAAAATATTTTCACCTTGATATTTTTCAACAATCGTTTTAGTCAACGTCGATTCACGTTTCAATAGAACAACATTATCCGTTAGAAAATCAGTTAACATAAAGGGTGAATGCGTTGTAAGGAAAACTTGAAATTTTAGATTTCGACCTAGAGCTTTACTTATATATTTCAGTCCATCAATAAACCTTTGCAACCATTGACGTTGCCACTCAGGATGCAGATATAAATCAACTTCATCCAAGAAGAAATGGATCACTTCACCATTCCATTTGTCTTTTTGTTTTTTCAAAGCATCATATAAACGGCTATAAAGTTTTAACATAGACGACTCACCAGAACTCAATGCTCGACCAAAACCAAAGAATAAGAAAGGAGATGTTTTTTGAATTTCTTCAATATAAAGGCGAACCGCTTCGGCAAATTCATGTTTATGTTTATTCAAATCAAAGTAAACCTTCGCATTATCCATAAAACCATTTTTATATGTTGCGAATCCCTTATGTTCCTTTTCAATAAAACCATCCACAATGCTTAATATTGAATCAATAGTTTTCAGAGTTTCCGTAAGAAGAGTTCTACAATGATCCAATAAAAGAGGGACATCAAATTGATCATCGTCTACATAAATCAGTTTTTCCAAAAAAGAATCAAACTCTAATTTTCTATTTATAAAATGTCCATTGAAAGTTTTTAAATTAAACATCCTCAAATCAATCACATCTTTATCTTTCCAACTTCTATAAAAATTCATCATAGCAGCAAAACGAAATTGATCCGTCCACTTTAAGCCGTCATAGAATAAAGTATATTTTTTTATTGTATCTTTTTTTAAATCATCTAAAACACCATCTGTAGGATAACTAGGCAATTTCTCCCATTTAGTATTTTCAAGATTATTCGCGTTAATAAATTCATTATAAGCCAACGCTTCAAACTGTTGATGAAATAATTCATAAAACGCATTTTGAATATTTTCGTTGATTACAGTTAATTGAATTTTTTTTGGCAAATTAAAATCGAACCAAAATTCCTCTACGTCAATAAAATCGCGCAAAAATTCTGTACGTCGCTGCTGTTCCATGCAATAATAGCAATGTAACGCATCTAATTGACCAGGATAATCTCCTTCATTAGATAACGATTCGTTCTTAAATACTTCCTCATCATTTATTAATAAAGCATTAGTTGAAATATTACTTGTTCCAGTAATATTCCCTTTAAGGCTCATGTTGTCAATTTTATATTCCTGATCATCAAACGACGTTGAATAGTAAATCGCATAATTTGATTTACTTGAAATACCTTCCGGAGCCTTTTTAAATGATTCAGGCAATTCTAGCATTTCTTCTTTTAATGGAGTTTTTATGTAAAAAGCACCATTCTCAAGATAGATTAAAGCATAATTTCCTATCCCAGAAGGCGGATCACTCAGCCCGTTTGCAACCAACTGGAATAATGATGTCAAAAGAGTTGTTTTTCCACATCCATTATTTCCTACAAAAGCCTTTATATCAACGATATTTTCCGAATAAAAAAATTCTGGAATGTCCGTTTTTAATTCTTTTATTATTTTCAGTTTTCCCGAATTCCATTCATGATGGAACACGTATTGCGATGAGAGATTCACGCCGAAATTTTCAAACAAATACCTTTTTGTTTCATCGAAATCATCAAGTTTCCTATGCTTCTCTACCCAAAAATAAAGATATTTTTTCATGTTCATCCTTTTTGTTTATGCATTCATCATCCAGTCTTTATAAGGCAAATCGTTCATAGCTTTGAGGAAAGCATCTGCATTTGCCACACATAACTCTTTTAATTTCATTTTTTTACAAACAATGACTCCATCATTCTCTATCGAAAAATCCTGAAATAGCGAGTAATATGAAAAATGTTTTGCAATTATTGGTATTTTTAAATCACTTTTGGCATACAATTCTTTTATTTTCCAAAAAAAATCTTTTCCAATGCCACCTTTTCGCAAGCGCTCATTCTCTGAATCAAACGAACTTCCTAAACCAAAGATATATACTTGAATATTTTTATTTATTTTATTCAAATCATATATTAAATTTGCCATATATTCCATTGTTTCTTTTAGAATAGTTTCGGGAACTTGTTTTAAACCATCAGTTTCAGAAGTATGTATAGGAGTTTTATTAAGGACCAAATACGAATCGCCTTTAAATATCATTGAAAATATTTGACGCGCAATGCAGCCAGAGCGATTTCCTTCATCGCTTTCACATAAATATCTAGAACTCACTTTTTCATTTTCGCCGGGATTATCCGCAACGACAATGTATTTCACATCATCAATACAGATATTTTCATCGGCTAAATCCGTATTAAAAACAGCGTCTATACCTCTCTTTTGCCATTTTTCACACTGTTCATGAAAATTTTCAATTAATTTATTGTAACGACACTGACTGTCTTTCATATAAAATCCTTAATTATTATTTTTCAAATACATCACTTATCATTTTCTTAATCGTTTGGTTTTCTAATTTCAATCCAATAGATTGTTCAATTTCATCAGACTTTCCGTGTAGAATACCATTGTATATTAATCCTAATAAATAAAAGTATTCGGGAATCTCCTCCTGCAAGAAATCTGCTGCATAATCAAGTTTATTGTCTGTTCCATGAACATTAATAAATTCGGTCTTATGTTCAACATTTAATAGATTATAAACTTTTTTTTCTATTTGCACTCGCAATGCAAATGAAACTGCAATAGAATTAATAGATGTCCCTTGAATATATTTATCACATTCGTCAAAAATATATTGATAAAAATCGAAAGCATCACTAATGTTATTTGAAATACCAAGCCTACTAAATTCATAATTTAAAGCAATTTGACCTTTTCGTTCAGAATCTGGATGATAATGGAAAAAATATTTATCTACTTTAGTTTTTATGATAGCATTCTCTCGTTCTTTTACAAGATTCAACAAATCAACATCATGTTTCACAGGAACCTTTTTCAAATAGGAGATATGCATTCTCTTTTTTCCAAAACTCCAATGATTAAAAGCTGCTGGATCTTGATGAGTAAACAAGATTGGATACAACATTTTCCCTTGAGCTTTGTAATAATCAATTAAGCTTGCTATTTGATACTGAAATGTGAGCAAATTTGCGTCGTCTAAATAATCGAAGATCTCATCTATTATTAAAATGTTTTTTTCAGCGTTAAGTTTTCTTTCAGCCTCAATTAAGGAGGTTGTAAATGAAAGAATATCTCTTTGTCCATTAGAAATTTCTGTCGCTTTAGGCCAATTAATAACCAAGCTTCTATGATCTTCTGTTAAGCTAATTTTAAATCTTGTTGTATTAACTGACTCCAAAATTTTATCAAAGCCCTTTTTCGCTTGTAGATATTCTTCATACGCAATAGCTTTCTTAAATTTCGTCATTCCCATTTTTTGGAATGTATCAATATATTGATAAACTGACAAAATCACATCACCATCATTCCAGTCATCATGTTTGTATTCATTGACAAGATTGAACAAATACTCTATTTTGTTATCAGTTTTTAACAACGGCAAATCAACTGAGATTATCTTATTTTTTATTTGTTCCGCAGTTCCCGTATACCCTTTAATTAAAGTCATTCGATCACTTAATAATTTGGAAACTTTCACGCCGGAAAATTTTGCCATCACATCATTATCGATAGACTTCTTTAAAAATGGTATCGCATGAAACAAGAAAGAAATATCTTTTAATGTTTTCTTTATTGAATCATAAGATTTTTTTTCTAGAGCAAAAGAATACGAAAACGATTCCTTGGATGGAACGGTTTGGATAAGTACTGTTTTTTCAATACCCATATAGGGGGAAACCTTTGTACTCCCACCAAAAGTGTTTTTTTTAGCATTTGGAATCAATCTTGAATTGACAACAAATACATCAAAGTTCGAGCTAATCTCATTTTTATTATTATTTGCTTCATAACACGAAGGAACAGAACCGTCATCTATGTAAAGCCTCAGCAAAGGATTCGGTATAATCCTAGACGCCCCCCGCACATCATGAATAAAATTATCATCTAAATCTATTTTACTTTCCTTCAATGATAGAAACGCAGCTGTCATCGAAGACTTTCCAAAACCATTTGGAGCAACAACTATATTAGGTTTATTCGGAAAAACGTCTACATTGAACGCAAAAGGTATTTTATTACCCGAAGAATCTTCATCTTGACCAAAACCTTTTATGTTTTCAATTTCAATTTTTGTAATTTTATTCGTAATCATAATTTATATATAAATAAAAAAATAAAAATAACAAAATTAAATAGTCATCACTTGGCCGGTCATGAGGAGCGGGAGGAGGGTGTTGCGTTGGGTGGTTAAAGTTTCGATTTGTTGCGAATTTACCAATTGTTTTTTAAACAATGGTGTAATCTGCGAACTGAATCTTTTCATGGTTTCTTCGTCGGGAATCGCAATTCTGCTTTGATTCAAATGGTCTGTCGTAATATGTCCCATTGTTGTTTTACGGGCTTCAGCCATTCTTTTAAAATTTCCAATATAATCTTTCAATTGGAAGTAAACGAAATACAATGAGAAATATTCTTTAGGAGTAACTTTGAAAATGTGTTGATTCAAACCACCTTTAACACCATTCCACATCATCACTTCTAAAGATGCTGACCATGAGAATAACAAATCACCAGGATTGACAATAACTTTTTCAGGGATGTCACTTCTTACAAACTCGGTGTCAGCGGTAACGCCATCATGCATTTCTCGGATTTTGATAACAGGCAATTTTTCTTTTTCTGTTATCGGTCTATATTTCTGACAAGCCAGCCCATTTGTAAAATCAGCAATTCGATAAAGATTATCAATTTCCCATTCCGCGGGGATGTTGCGGTTGAGGGTTTTGTTGTAGGTGGTTTGGTGGCCGGCGCATTGGAGGAATGTGTAGTCGTAGATTGTTTTGGCGGTTTGTTCCAACACGCGATTCTGGGCACGGAGATTTTCTATACGTTGGTCAAGGGTAGAAAGGGCAGAAGCTATTTTCTGTTGCACTTTAAAATCGGGTAGCAAAATATCCAAAGACTTAAGGATTCCCTGTGTCATCAAGGGCTGAGCAGCCCCTACATGCTTCTTATTTAAATTCAAACTTGTCAGAAGATATTTTAGATAATGAATATCATTTGCATCATTTGGCCGGAACGCAATTGCATTATCAGACACCCAACATTTATCAAAACACGCACTTACGCATCCGCAATAAGCACCAACACGGCCAATAATTATGACATTTTCATAGTTATACTGGTTACAGTAATCAAGAATCCCATTACCACCATAAACAGGAAAAGCACCTCTTTCAGTAGGGCGAATCTTTCCATTTAAGAATTCACCAACATCACCCAGTTTATATTTCTTCATTTCCATAAAAAATCCTAGATTTTTCAACTTCGCTCAGAATGACAATTCCTCATTTCCCATTCCACATTTCACTTCGTTTCTCTTTCGACTTACGAGGGCCCTTAAATTTTCATCCCCTTAAGGTTCTTGAGAATCTGATTGTCAAGTTCTAGGCCCTGGGCAGAAAGGGTTTCCAGTTCCTTGGCGAAGCCCCTTATCTTGGCCTTGAATTCTTCGGGGGTAATCTCTACGTATTCCACCTTGATATCAAAATATTGGCCTGCGCTCAGGCTGTAGCCCTTTTCCCTGATATCCTTGTATGTCACGGCAACAGAGAAATCTTCCACCGTCTTCTTTTTACGGAAGGTGGTCACAATCTTCTCGATTTCTTCGGGGCGTAAGCGACGCTTCTGGTTGTTGCCTTCCTTGTATTCTTCGCCAAGCTTGCTTGCATCAATCAAAATCACCTTGTCGGAATCTTTCTTGGGCGATTTGTCGAAGAACAGTACAGAAACGTTGGTTCCGGTATTCGCAAACACGTTACTCGGCATGCTGACCACGCCGCTAACGATATGCTTATCGGTAATGTATTCCAGAATTTTCTTTTCGACACCGGACTTGCTGGTAATAAAGCCCGTAGGGATAACGATTGCGCCCTTGCCATCGGCCTTGATGGAGTTAATCACATGCTGAATAAAGCAGGTGTAAATGGCCATCTTGGGTTTGTTGGGGTCAACCTTCTTTACCTTGTTGGGGATACCGGCCCAAAAGCGGACACTGTCTGCCGCCAGGGTGTCGGAATACTCAGGGAAGTCCAGCTTGAACGGCGGATTACTTACCACGAAGTCAAACTTCTTGAGGCTTCCATCCTTTTCTACATGGGCGGGTTCCAAAAGGGTGTTCCCCTGCACCACATTAGGCAAGCTGCCCACCAAATTGTTCAAAATCAAATTCAGTCGCAGCATTTCGCTGGACTTGTCAGAAATATCCTGGCTGTAAATGGAGCAGCGGTCCTCGCCCACCTGGTGCGCAAGCGCCATAAGGAGCGTGCCGGTACCAGCACTGGGGTCGTAACAAGTTGCGCCCTTGTATTCGGTTTCGGGATCCACCAAAAGTTGAGCCATCACCTGGGCAATAGCACGGGGAGTAAAGTATTCCGCATACTTACCGCCACCGGCATTGTTGTAATCCTTAATCAGGTATTCAAAAATACCGCTGAAAAAGTCATACTTTTCGTTAAAAACTTCTTCAAAGTTAAATTCCGCGATGTTCTTTACCAACGCCTTGGCAAAATCATCGCGCTTACCAATGTCGGTCACATAGGGCGTAACGGCAGCAAAGATGTTCACTTTTGCCTTGCCCGAGGTCACCACCGAAAACTGGTCCTGGTTATAGGTCGCGATATCAACCAAAGTGGAATCCAGCAACGCAGAGAAATCGCCCTGGGTCGAAGCATTGTATAAGTGGCTCAAGGTCTGATGCGGCTTGATTAAGGGAATGCCACCGCCCATATAAGAGAACAAATCCTCAACTTCTTCATCGGTAAAGGAGTCGTATTCAACATCCCACTTTTCCGCTTTGCTCAAGCGCTTCTTATAAGGAGTCTTTTGGTTCTTGGCTTCAAAGGCAAACTTGTCGTTAAAGAACTTGTAAAGGAAAATCTCGGTGATTATCTTGTATTCGTTGCCGCCATTTGCAAGGCCATACGCACCAGTCGTACTTTTAAGGGAATCAATAAGGGCTATGGTTTTGGCTTTGAGTTCTTCGGTGTTCATTTACACTCCATAACTATTATACTGATTGATGTATTCATTAGAAATCAGGTTGCTAATGAATTTGCGGTCATCAAGACTTGCGGTCAAATCAAGGTCCATGAACTTGTGGCTTACGCAGCCCAAAATATCCTTACGGAGTTTGTCCTCGTTTTCCACAATTCCCGGATTCTTTTCAAACAGGTCGTCGGCAGAGTCCTTGATTTCGATAAGGCTTTTCTGAATTTCGAATTCTTCCTTAGAAAGCAAGGGTCTTTCTTTCTTATCGCTTTGGGCACGCACTTCATTTGCTTCTACAATTCGCTTGTGGATGCGGACAAATTTCTCATCGTTCTTGTAATGGGACTTTAGCGCGCGATTCTTGCGATTGATTTCCTTGATTTTGGACATTACATCTTTCAAGTAGAAAATGCTGCCTTCGGCTTCAGTTTTGTCTTTAGGAATATAGCCGTGTTCCCTGAAATACTTTCTGAATTGTTCAATAAGGTTGACAAACTTGTCTTCTTTCTTATCGAAGTTGGCGTCAAATTCGGCACGGACCTTTTCGGCTTCTTCCCTAAGGCTATTAATGATAATCTTGAGTTCTTCTGAAATGCCCTTGCGGAATTCAAAATCCAAACTATCAAGAATCGTATTGATTATGCCCGACACATCTTCGCTATGGTCGTTGCCTTCCTTGAAGTTAATGGCCGCAATGCGGCGCTCCACCTCACGCAGCAAAACGGGAATGCCACCAGGCAGCATGTTCTTATACTTGTCCTGCAGTTCGACGTTCCCGCTGGAACGGATTCTGTTGCCCAGGCCTTTTGCGTCTTCAAGAATTTTACGAAGATGGTACAGTGGTTCCTTGTCTTCAATTCCATCAATGACTTCGCGGAATTCCTCGTAATTCTCGGTAGGGAAATTCCACAAGAAATCCGTCAATTCCTTAATCTGCTGTTTGACTTCTTCGGGATTTTCAATAATCACCTGGCCCGGGTCAGCGGAAAGTTCCAAGCCAGAATCTTCCGTAGTCTTGTTCAGTTCCCGCAGGTAACGGTCGTTGGTGGCATCAAAGTTTTCCTTGATGTCAACAAAGTCCACCACATAGCCGTATTTGAAATCTTTGTATGGACGGTTGACACGAGTCAACGCCTGCAGCAAATCATGTCCATCGAGTTTGCGACCAAGATACAACTTTTTCAAGCGGTTTGCGTCAAAACCCGTAAGCAACATTTTATTGACAATCAAAAAGTCCGTCGTCATGTTCTTCTTGTAGTCAACAATGTATTCCTTGCGTTCCTTCTTGTCTCCTTCATCATGGAGAATCAGGGACGCCTTCAACGGTTTTTCAAAGAAAGAAGCGTTGTAATGCATCAGCTTTTCTGCCGCCATGTTTGCGACTTCTTCTCTCTTTTTCTCAATGACGCTTAATGCAAAATCGTAGCGTTCGTTCCACAACTCAAAAAGTTTACGGGCCTGGTCGTTGGTTTTGCAAACAATCATGGCACCAATAGACTTGTCGTCACATTCAACGCGGAAAGAGGTAAAATCATCAATGATATAATCCAGCAGGGCGTTCAAATACTTAGGATGCTCAATGATTTTATCCTTATCGATATCGCTCTTTTTTACTTGAATCTGGTTTGCCGAATTGTTTTCAAGTTCATCAAGAATCCCCTGCAAAGTTTCTTTGTAGTGGGTTTCAATGGGTTCACGCATCAACTTAAGCGTGTAACCGTCCGCAATTGACTTGTCGTAATAGTAGGTGTGAATGTAATCGCCAAACACGCGCCAGGATTCACGTTCTTCACGAAGCAGCGGAGTGCCCGTAAGGGCGAGCTTTATTGCATGTTTGTCGGCACTCAAAAGGTTTGCAAGGAACGCTCCTTCGGGATTGTAGCCTCGGTGAGCCTCGTCAATAAAGAATATTCGTTGCAGGTTTGTGTTGTAGCCCGCAGAAATATCTACCGGGGCCTTGTCTTCGGCAAATTTCTGGATATTCACCACGGTGATTTCCAGCCTACCGTCGGCACTTTTTACCAGCTGCGTATTCTTGATATCCGCCATGAGTTGTGCGCGGTCTTCTACAGTCTGCACAACAAGTCCACGAGCGGCAAACTCGTCGCACGCCTGTTCCATCAGGTCAATTCTATCCACGATGAAATAGAACTTGGCGGGAACGGACTTTTTCGCAAAATAGTCAGTAAGACTCTTTACAGAGTAATAGGCCAAAGCAGTCTTACCGGAACCCTGCGTATGCCAAATAATTCCACTCTTTACGCCTTCATCCAATTTTTTACGGATGGCAAAAGAAGCGAAAAGTTGCTGGTAACGCATTACATGTTTTTCAAGCGTTTTAATCTTTTCGCCGTCGTCTTTTTCGACAGTCTTTTCTACATAGGCAAAACCATAACGAAGCAGGAACAAGAAACGTTCCTTGCTCAGCAACGAAGTCAGAATGCGGTTCGTGGGAGTAGTCACCTTGCAATTCGTGGCATACTCCGGATGGCATTTGAGAGAAAGACAATTTCTGTGCTTAAGAATCAGTTTTTCTGTATCTTCCGAAACTTCCCGATACGGATACTTGGGGCCGAACTTTTCGTCTTCTTCGCGGAACACATTGAAAAACGCTTTCTGCTTACCAATGCAGGCGTAGAACGCACCCTGGACAGGAACACGATTCGCATTGTCGTATTCTTGATTGTTGCTAAAAATCATCAGCTGGGTGATGTTCAGAAAACGCCTAAAACTTTTGTTGGGCAAACGCTTCTGGTTTGTGCGGCTTTGCTCTGCAACAATGCCTTCTGCATTATTCGGCTTTTTCACTTCGATAAAAGCCAAAGGCAACCCGTTCACAAAGCACGTTATATCTGGGCGGAAACTATCACCCGTCTCCTGATTCTCGCAAGGAAGTTCCGTCGTCACAAGCCAGCTATTGTTCTCCGGATTTTCGAAATCAATCAGCTTGATTCCAGAATTCGAAGAAAGCACTTGGTAAAATTCACGACCAAGATCATCACTACCAAGCTTGCTTAACACAAACTTTGCAAAAATTTGAAGATCGTGAAGCTTTTGTTCCGGATTTAAACGAACAAGAGCCTTAAGGAACTCATTGATAAGGACGTTGTTGTTCTTATCAATCCGACCTACTGGAGTTCCTTCGCCATATTCAGCAAAATAGGTGTAACCCAAACGGCACAGATGGAGTGCCGCCGGGACCTGAACTCTAGTACATTCGTTAAATCCAGCCATAATCAATAGTCACTCAACTCGAAAAAAGGGTTCGCCCGAGTGGGCGAGCCTTATGTACGGTAATATAATTTAAAATCATGTTTGGCAAGTCTAATTTTCTTAGAAATGAAGCATTTGAGAGAGAAAACTCTTCTCTGGCATTTAAAATCGCTCGCCGACGGCGGGCGATTTTTTTGCAGTCGGGGCATTGCGGGGTGTCCCCGCTAGAAGGGGTAGCAAAAAACGCCGAAGGCGGTTGCAGCGAGGGGGAGGCCTCCCCCACCATAATAATTTTCAGAAAATCGCGCGGGCCTATTGACAAACAGAAATTCTGAATTTACATTATACTGCACAAGTGTATAATCTTTGGCATGGCTCTGTCGGGCCAGGCCGTACTTTTGGGTCGAAACTGCGAAAACGCTGCGAAAATGGCCCTTTGGCTCTGTCCAGTCATTCTGTACGGCTACGGAAACGCTGCGAAGTCGGAACC
>OCTW011499658.1_pt1 | contig 12522 bp, 9 predicted proteins | sample 1539671 | NCBI WGS metagenome assembly OCTW01 (sample SAMN02144230, study PRJEB22623) | gut metagenome | biome: sheep rumen | host: Ovis aries | place: New Zealand | reverse complement strand
ATAGAAGAAATTGCAGAAAGCTATGACTATTTAGAAATTCAACCAATTGGAAATAATGAGTTCTTAGTAAGAGAAGGAATTATACCTGATGAGGAAGGTTTAAGAAATATAAATAGAAAAATTGTAGCACTTGGTGAAAAATTAAATAAACCAGTAGTTGCAACTTGTGATGTTCATTTTATGGATCCACAAGATGAAGTATATAGAAGAATATTAGAGGCAGGACAAGGATATAAAGATGCAGATAATCAAGCACCACTTTATCTTCGTACAACAAATGAAATGCTTGAAGAGTTTAAATATTTAGGTGAAGAAAAAGCTTATGAAGTAGTGGTTACAAATACAAATAAAATTGCAGATATGTGTGAACAAATTTCTCCAATTTCGCAAGAAAAATGTCCACCACATATTCCTGGATGTGAAGAGACTATAAAAGAAATAGCTTATGAAAAAGCTCATAAACTATATGGTGACCCTCTTCCAGAAATAGTACAAACAAGGTTAGATAAAGAATTAGATTCAATTATTAGGAATGGATTTTCAGTTATGTATATAATTGCACAAAAGTTAGTATGGAAATCAAATGAAGATGGATATATAGTTGGATCGAGAGGATCTGTTGGTTCATCACTTGTAGCATATATGACAGGTATAACAGAAGTTAATTCTCTTCCACCACATTATAGATGTCCAAATTGCAAATATTCAGACTTTACAGACTATGGATTTCAAAATGGATTTGATCTACCTGATAAAGAATGTCCAAAATGTGGACATAAATTAGATAAAGATGGAATGGATATTCCATTTGAAACATTCCTTGGATTTAATGGAGATAAAGAACCTGATATAGACTTAAACTTTTCTGGTGAATATCAAGCAAAAGCACACAAATATACAGAAGTAATATTTGGAAAAGGAACTACATTTAAAGCAGGAACAGTAGGAACTGTTGCTGATAAAACAGCTTTTGGATATGTAAAAAAATATTTTGAAGAAAGAAATATTCCAGTCTCTCAGGCAGAAGCAGCAAGGCTTGCTACAGGATGTACTGGAATTAAAAGAACTACAGGACAACACCCTGGAGGAATAATAGTTGTTCCAAAAGGAAGAGAGATATATGAATTTACACCTATACAACATCCTGCAGATGACCCTAATTCTGATATAATAACAACTCATTTTGATTATCACTCAATAGATCAAAACCTACTTAAGCTTGATATACTAGGCCATGACGATCCAACAGTTATTAGAATGTTACAAGATTTAACAGGAATAGATCCTACTAAAGTTCCTTTAGATGATAAAGAAACAATGAAACTATTCAGTTCTACTGAAAGTTTAGGAGTAACTCCAGAACAAATTAAATCTAAAGTAGGAAGTTATGGTGTTCCTGAATTTGGAACAAAATTTGTTAGAGGAATGCTTTTAGATACTAAACCTACAACATTTGATGAGTTAGTAAGAATATCTGGACTTTCACATGGTACAGATGTATGGCTAAATAATGCACAAGAATTAGTAGAAAATGGAACAGTTACACTAAAAGATGCAATATGTTGTCGTGATGATATTATGATATATTTAATAAAAATGGGACTTGATCCAAATAAATCATTTAAAATAATGGAATCTGTTCGTAAAGGAAAAGTTGCAAAAGGAAAAGAACCAAAATGGGAAGAATATAAAGCAATGATGAAAGAACATAATGTACCTGATTGGTATATAAGTTCTTGTGAAAAAATTAAATACATGTTCCCAAAAGCACATGCTGCAGCATATGTTACAAATGCTTTTAGAATAGCATGGTTTAAAGTTCATCAGCCTAAGGCATATTATACAGCATTTTTCTCTATTAGAGCTGCTGATAACTTTGATGCATCATGTATGATATATGGTAAAGAAAAAGTAAAAAACAAGATGAAAGAAATAGATTTACAAGGAAATAGTGCTGCTAAAAAAGATCAAGATATGTATCCAGTATTAGAACTTGTTTTAGAGATGTATGAAAGAGGTCTTAAATTTTTACCAATTGACTTATATAAATCACATTGGAAGAATTTTAGAATCGAAGGAGAAGACATTAGACCACCAATAAATAGTATACCAGGTCTTGGACCAATAGCTGCAGAATCAATATATAATGCAGCTAAAGAAGAAGAATTCATGTCAATTGATGAGATAAGAATGAGAGCTAAAGTTGGAGATTCAGTGATAGAACTCCTAAAAGAACACGGATGTTTACAAGGCCTTCCTGAAAGTAATCAACTAAGTTTGTTTGGATAAAATTTATGTAGACCCCTTGTCAAATAGAAAAAATTGTGATAAAATATAGGCTGTTAATAATATTTAACAGCCTTACTCACATTATAGATGTGGGTTATATAGCCAAAAGGAGGTGTAAATAATGAATAAATACGAGAGTGTTATCATTATTGATCCAAATTGTACTGATGAAGCTGTAAAAGCTTTAGAAGAAAAATTTACAGGATTAATTAATGAAAACGGTAAAGTAGAATCTGTAGAAAATATGGGTAAAAAGAAACTTGCTTATGAAATAAAAAAGAACAAAGAAGCAACATATTTATTATTCAATTTTGAAGCAAATCCAAGTTCAATTGCTGAACTTGAAAGAAACTACAGAATTACAGATGAAATATTAAAATTCATCGTTGTTAGAAAAGAAGATTAAGAATAAAGAGCGGGGCCTTTATTTAGAGTAAAGAAAGGAAAGAAAAAAATGAATAAAGTAATTTTAATGGGAAGATTAACAAGAGATCCAGAAGTAAGATATACTCAAACAAGTAATGCATTAGTTGCATCATTTTCTCTAGCAGTAAACAGAAGATTTGTAAGACAAGGAGAAGAAAGACAAGCAGATTTCTTTAATGTTGTAGCTTGGGGAAAACAAGGAGAGTTTTGTAGTAAATACTTTAAAAAAGGTCAACAAGTAGGTGTAATTGGAAGATTACAAACAAGAACATGGGATGATGATAAGGGAAGACATTATATAACTGAAGTTGTAGCAGAAGAAGTATATTTTGCAGATAGCAGAAGAGAAGGAGATTCTTCAAATGCTGCATTTGATAATGCTTTCGGTCAAACTATGCCAGGAGGAATGGAAGGAGATCCTAGTATGGGATCAGATTTTGAAGCATCAAGTACTGATGATTTACCATTCTAAAAATATAAAAATAATATTTTAAGGGGTGAAAAAAATGGCAGACAAGAAAAATAGAAAAAATAATAGAAATAACAGAAATGATTATGATGATGATTTTAATCCACGTTTAAGAAAACAAAGAAAAAAGGCTTGTCCTTTATGCAGTGATGCAAACTTTGTTTTAGATTATAAAAATTTTGATATCATGAAAAAATTTGTTAATGATAAAGGTAAAATATTACCAAGAAGAACAACTGGGGCATGTGCTAAACATCAAAGAGATATAACTCTTGCAGTTAAGAGAGCTAGACAAATAGCTGTATTACCATATACTCAAGAGTAATAAAAGTAAATAAAATATAATAAAGGGGTATAAATATAAAGTTTATATCCTTTTTTATTTTTATAAAAAAATTGATTAGTATAATATTTATTCTTTCTATTGATTTAAAAAATGCAATCTGATACAATAAGCAAGGAAAGAAGGAATTGATATGAATATTGATATAGAAAAGGCTAAAAAAGAATTTACAAATTATGCAAATAATTATGATTTAAAAGAAGAACATTTAGATAGAAAATATTGGCATTCACTTAGAGTTATGGATTGTGCTGGAAGAATAGCAGAAAGTATTAATCTAAGTAAAGAGGAAGTTGAACTTGCAAAACTAATTGGATTACTTCATGATATTGCAAGGTTTGAACAATTTACAAGATTTGGAACATTCAAAGATAAAGATAGTATAGACCATGGGGATTTAGGTGTGGAAATACTAAAAAAGGATGGATATATTAGGAATTATATAGATGATAATGAATATGATGAAATAATTCTAAAAGCTATAAAAAACCATAATAAATTTAAGATTGAAGAGGGCTTATCAGAAAAGGAATTATTATTTGCAAAACTTATCAGGGATGCAGATAAATTGGATATTTTTTATGAGGGAGTTGAGCTTTTCTGGACTACAGAGGAAGAAATTAAGAAAGTAGAAAAATCAATTGAAATAACTAAAGAAGTATGGAATAGCTTTTTAAATAGTGAAATAATAGAGCATAAATATAGGAAAACTCCATTAGATGAAATTATATTTTTTATCGCACTTGCTTTTGATTTAAATTTTGAATATACATGGAATAAAATAAAAGATGAAAAATATATAGATAAAATATTAGATAAATTTAATTTTGAAAATATAGAAATAGAAGAAAAAATGGATGAAGTTAGAGAGAGGATGAATTTGTTTGAAATTAATAATAACTGAAAAGCCATCAGTAGCAAGAGAATTTGCTAAAGTTCTTAAGGTTCCAACAAATAACAAAGGTGGATATTATGAATCTAATGAATGGATAATTACATGGTGTGTAGGTCATTTAGTAACTATGAGTTATCCTGAAATATATGATGAAAAATTAAAATGGTGGAGACTTGATACTCTTCCTTTTATACCTAAAGAATATAAATATGAAATAATAAAAAATGTGCAAAGTCAATTTGATACTGTACAAAAACTTTTGCAAAGAGAAGATCTTACGGAAATATATAATGCAGGTGACTCTGGACGTGAAGGTGAATATATTCAAAGATTAGTTTTTATGATGGCGAAGCCAAATCCAAAGGCTAAGCTAAAAAGAGTATGGATAGATTCACAAACTGAAGAAGAAATTTCTAGGGGAATAAGAGAAGCGAAAGATATGACTGAATATGATAGTATATCAGATAGTGCATACTTAAGGGCAAAAGAAGATTATTTAATTGGAATTAATTTTTCAAGACTTTTGACAATTATTTACGGAAAAAGAATGGCATCAAAAATAAATGAAGAAAAAGCTACAATTTCAGTAGGAAGAGTTATGACATGTGTTCTTGGAATGGTTGTTTCAAGAGAAAGAGAAATTAAGAACTTCATAAAAACAAAATATTATAAGATAATTGGTGAATTTGGAAATGATAAAGGAAGTTTTAAAGCTGAATGGAAAGTAAATCCTAAATCAAAATATTTTGAATCACCACTTCTATATAACGAAAGTGGATTTTTAAAAGAGGAAGAAGCTAAGAAATTTATATCAAGTTTAGCAGGGAAAGAAGCAATAGTTACTGAAATAAAGAAAAGTAAACAAAAAGAAAATGCACCACTTTTATTTAATTTAGCTGAACTTCAAAATGAATGTACAAAAAGGTTTAAAATAAAACCTGATGAAACATTAGAGGTCATTCAAAATTTATATGAAAAAAAATTAGTTACATACCCTAGAACTGATGCAAGAGTTTTATCAACTGCTGTTGCAAAAGAGATATCTAAAAATTTAAATGGTCTTGCTAAAAATTATCAAGATGATGAAGTACAAAAAGATATAAAGAAAATGATAGATGAGAAATATTCTACAAATTTGGTTAAAACAAAATATGTAAATGATAGTAAGATTACAGATCACTATGCAATTATTCCTACTGGACAAGGATTTGAAAATTATGAAAAACTACCAGAACTACAAAAAAGAATTTATAAAGTAATTGTAAAAAGGTTTTTAGCAATCTTTTATCCTGCAGCAGAATATAGCAAAATTAATTTAACAGTTGATATAGAAACAGAAACATTTTTAGCAAGTGGAAAAGTATGTATAAAAAGAGGATTTTTAGATGTTTTAAAACCAGAAAAAGAAGATAAACAATCCACAAAAATAGAAGAAACTGTGGATAATGACCAAGAAAAAGATGAAAATACGGAAAATAACTTAGAAATTTTAAAAGATTTAAAAAAACAAGAAAAATTAGGAGTAAAGAATTTTGAACTAAAAGATGCAGAAACTTCACCTCCTACAAGATATAATTCAGGGTCAATCATTCTTGCTATGGAAAATGCTGGAAAGCTTATAGAAGATGAAGAACTTAGAGAACAAATAAAAGGAGCTGGAATTGGAACTGCAGCAACAAGAGGAGAAATAATAAAGAAACTAGAAAAGATTCAATATATTCAGATAAATCCTAAAACTCAAATAGTAACACCAACTATAAAAGGTGAAGCAATATTTGATGTCATAAATAGTTCAATGCCTGATATGCTTAATCCAAAGCTTACAGCAAGTTGGGAAAAAGGTTTAGATATGGTTGCTAAAAAAGAAATTGAGCCAGAAATTTTTATGGAAAAATTAGAAAAATACATTAATTCTAAGTTTGATAAATTAGTTGTAAGACGCTAAAATAATGTATATATGTTGACAAATTGGAAATAATAATGTAAAATATAGGAAATAAAATAGAAATGCGTTAGTACAATGCAAAGCTGTATAAGGTTACTATTAGAGAATAAGGGTCATAGGCTGAAAGCCCTTTTAGCAAACGATGCAAAGTAAAACACATTGGAAGCATATTTAAGAAGAGAAGAGATAATACTCTTAAATAGGGTGGTACCGCGGATATATTCGTCCCTACAATTTTTAATTGTAGAGGACTTTTTTTGTACTTATGCATTTATAGGAGGTAAACATGGAAAGAGTGGAAGTAAAAGATATTTTTAAAGAAAAAGAAAAATATCTAGAAAAAGAAATAACAGTAGATGGATGGATTAGAAAAATAAGAGATTCTAAACAATTAGCATTTATTGAATTAAATGATGGTACATTTTTTAATCCTGTTCAAGTAATTATTGAAGATGATAAATTATCAAATTATAAAGAAGTTGTAAAATTAAATCTAAGTGCAAGTATATCAGTTACTGGAAAACTTGTAGAAACACCAAATGGAAAACAACCATTTGAAATACATGCAAGTAAAGTAGAAATTCTAGGACCTTCAAATGAGGATTACCCAATACAAGCAAAAAGACATACATTTGAATATTTAAGAACAGTTGCTCATTTAAGACCACGTACTAATACTTTTAGCGCGATATTTAGAATAAGAAGTGTTGCAGCTTTTGCAATACATGAATATTTCCAAAATAATGGATATGTTTATGTTCATACACCTATAATTACATGCGCAGATTGTGAAGGTTCAGCAGAAATGTTTAAATTAACAACAATGAATTTAAGAGAAGAACTTCCAAAAACAGAAGATGGAAAAACTGATTTTTCAGAAGATTTATTTGGAAAAGAAGCATATATTACAGGATCTGGACAATTACATGGAGAAACATTTGCAGCAGCATTTAATAAAATATATACATTTGGTCCAACACTTAGATCAGAAAATTCTAACACTAAAACACATGCAAATGAGTTTTGGATGATAGAACCAGAAATTTCATTTTGTGATTTAGAAGAACTAATGAATATTGAAGAGGATTGTTTAAAATATATAGTTCAAAAAGTCTTAGAAAGATGTCCAGAAGAAATTGATTTTTGTGATAAATTTATAGAAAAAGGATTAAAAGAAAAATTAACTAAACTAATTAATTCTTCTTTTGTAAGAATTGACCATAAAGAAGCAATTGATATTTTAAAGAAAGCTGACAGAAAATGGGAATTTGAACCTGATTATGGTGAAGATCTAGCAAAAGAACATGAAAAATATATTACTGAATATTTTAATGGACCTGTATTTGTTAAAAACTGGCCAAAAGATATTAAATCTTATTATATGAAATTAAATCCAGATGGAAAGACAGTAGCAGCAGTTGATTTAGAGGTACCAGGAGCTGGAGAAATAATGGGTGGATCTCAAAGGGAAGAAGATTATGATAAATTACTTCAAAGAATGAAAGATATGGGAATAGATTCTAAGCAACTATATTGGTATATGGATTTAAGAAAATATGGAACTAATATACACTCAGGATTTGGACTTGGATTTGAAAGATTACTTATGTATATAACTGGAATGGAAAACATTAGAGATGTTATACCTTATCCAAGAACACCAAACAATTGTGAGTTTTAAAAGAATAGAATAAAAAAAGAGGAGCTAAAAACGGCTCCTCAAGGCTATATATAGCCTAATCTGATCCTTCTTCTGAGATTTCTTTTGTCGCTTCCTCCAAAACCTTTGAATCTCCTATCACAATTGCAAAGTATTCTTTATAATTATCATTATTACCCTGTGAGCTGAACTTGTCAAGACAATCACATTCGAATAGCTTCGCATTCGGTCGTTCAAGAGTTACTGTTTCGTCATGTCCACATGACTCACAGTAAAAGTGAACAGTCACAGCTTCATCATCGATTTGAGCAGCATTGAGTATTGCTTGTCTCTTTCCGGAAAAACGGTTTAACTGTCCATGATCGTTGCAAGACATGTAAATTGCTGCATAACCAGACTTTGTGGTGATTTCAGCAGTTGCATGGTTGATGTCCTCATGGGAACATCCTGTAAGCATAAAACAAAACATAAAAGCAAGAATAACCAATTTTTTCATAACATGCCCTCCTTGTTGGCTATATATATATATATATACAAAGAATTTTAAAAATTCTTTTATTTTCAATGTGCAGAACTAGTATTACTAGTATCAACATTAATATTATAACACTGTTTACATAAAATGTCAAGTGATTATTGGAATTAAAAAAATATGATATGCTTAGAAGGTAAAAGTGAAAAATAAAAAAAGAGCTTTCGATAAAAGCTCATAAATTATGTAGTCATTATAGATTATTGTATTGCTTTTATGCAATACTTTATTTTTTTGAGATTTATTACAAATATTGGAGGCGACACCCGGATTTGAACCGGGGATCAGAGTTTTGCAGACTCGTGCCTTACCGCTTGGCTATGTCGCCATATTTAATAATATGAATAGTTTGTTAAATTTATAACTATGAATAAATTGGAGCGGGAAACGGGGCTCAAACCCGCGACCTCTGCCTTGGCAAGGCAGCGCTCTATCAACTGAGCTATTCCCGCATTGACTACTATACTAATATACCAGAAATCAGTTGTTTTGTCAATAAAAAATAAAAAAAGTATTGAATTTTTAAATAAATAATGTTTTAATAAATTTAGGTGATAAAAATGAATGAACTATTTATCAATAAAACGAAATGTACAAAAAAAGAATATGTTAGATTTCAAAATTCATATAAAAGAGAATATGCAGTACCAGAATTAATGGGATTTCTTTTTTATGTTGCTTTCTTTTTATTTTGCATAATACTATCTTTTATGAGCAAAGAGTATAAATTAGGAAGTATTTTGATATGTGTTTTTATTTTATATCTTGCATATAAGTTTATATATCAACCTAATAGAATAAAAAAGCAAGAAAAAAGTAATCAATTATTGAAAGAATATATTAATACATATATATTTTATAATAATTATTTTAAAACTAAAAACATAGATGGAGAAGCACAAACTTTTTATTTTAAAATATATAAAGTGATTGAAACAAAAACAAATTTTTACATTTATGTATCAAGAGATTATGCTTTTATAATTTCAAAAAGCGGATTTAAAGATGACAAATGTGAAGAATTTACCAAATTTATAAAGAAAAAAACAAGATTTAAGTATAAAGTTGAAAAAGTATAAAATAATAAAGCATAATAAAAACGGCATCATTAGATGTCGTTTTTAAAATATGTGCTATAATTTGAGAGCATATACTTAAAATATAAAAATATATTTTTTCTATTAACTAAATTAATATTTACAATATCTAAAGAAATAAGGTCTTTTTTATCAAATACTAATTTAATGTCACCAATTTTTTTGTTAGGATAAACAGGAGATTCAATATATGATTCAATTTCAATTGTTGTTTCAAAATTATTTATATCAGTTTTTTTTATTGCCATTTTTGAAAATGGTAATTTAGATTTATCTATTTTTAATTCTAATAAGTTAGAAATTCCTTTGTTTATATTAAAAGATAATTTATGTAAGACATACCATTTATTAAAATTAGATTCTAAAATTTGTTCTATGTCTATCATAGAATAATTATTAAATACATAATTAAGAAGTTTTATACTATCTTGAGTTCGATTCTTTTTTGTATCGCATCCAAGAACAATACAAATTATGTCTAAATCATTTTGCTTGCATGCTGTTACAAGACAACGATTTGCACCATTAGTAAAACCAGTTTTTACACCATATATACCATTATAATTGCCCAGTAATTCATTAGTATTAGAAATATCTTTTGATTTTCCGTTTATATTTACAGTATAATATTTTGTGCTTACAATTTTAAAAAATGTTTTATTATTTAATGCATAATTTGTTAATATAGCTAAATCATATGCTGTTGTATAATGATTATCGTCATCTAGCCCATGTGGAGTAACAAAATTTGTTGAAGACAAATTAAGATTGGTTGCTTTTTTGTTCATTATTTTTACAAAATTTTCAACACTTCCTCCAACATGTTCTGCAATTGCAATTGCAGCGTCATTTCCTGAACAGAGCATTAAGCCATATAAAAGATGTTTGAAAGATATTTTATCATTTTCTGATAATCCTAGTCTAGAACCATGAATTGATGCAGCTCTTTTAGAAATAATAACATCATCTGATAGAGATGAGTTTTCCAATGCAACTAAACAGGTCATAATTTTTGTGGTAGAAGCCATTTTACATTTCTCATTTTCTTTTTTACCATAAATTATTTGCTTAGAAAATCGATCTAAAATCACTGCATGTCTTGCATTAATATTGGGTTCTGTAGAAGAACTACTAGATGTTTCAATAACTTTTGGATGTGTTAAATTTATTGATTTATCAATTTTTAAGCTATCTGCAAACACTGGAGTTTGTAAGGAAAAAATTAGATAAACGAAAAAAAATAAATTAATTAAAAAGTATAAAAATTTCTTTTTCATAATACCACCATTTAAGTATATAAAAATAAAAGATTTTTATGATAAAAAAAAGTGAAAAAAAAATGAAATAATGCTTGATTTTGTAGTGCAAATATTATATAATTATAATATGGGTGTAATGTGCCCGAGTATACGTAAAAAAGGAAGGTATAAAAATGATACAAAGTAAATTCAAAAAAATGTTATTTAGCTTAATGTTAATATTTGTTATGGTTTTTGCATTAGGTCAGAATTTTATCTATGCAGTAAAAAATGGACCAATAACAGTATTATCATCACCAGAAAGATATATTGAAAATGGTGGAGTGTTTACAGCTACAAAAGAATATAATATAGGAATGGACATACACATTTATCAAATATCATCAGTTAATGGAACTACACGTACTGCTATTAACTTTTATTGTTTAAATGGAGAATTAACTCCTGGAAATACATATCAAGTTGGATATGATATGATTACAGAAAAAAATACAATAGCAGGATTAACAACAGCATACAGCAATACAGTAAGTGATGAAATATATCCTCAATTAATGTGGATATTTGATCATATGTATATAAAAGGATCAATGACAGTTGATGAGATTCTTGCTAAAGCTGGAATAGTATATAAAGAAGATGGATACTATTATGATTTAGATGATAAAATATGGAGATGGGGATCATCAGGAGGATATAAATACAGAGATTCATCTACATCTGAAATAGTAGATGTAAAATTAAGCGAAGATGAAGTTGAAGCAGTTCAACAAGCAGCAATATGGTATTTTACAAATTACGTAAAATTAGGAGAAAATAAGTATAATGTATATGTAGAAGATGGATCATCAGATGGAAGTGCTTCATGGCTTGAATTTGAAGAAACAAATGATTATGTGAAAAAATTCAAACAAGAGCAAGCTGCAATTTTATATAATTATCTTGTAGATGGAGCAAAAAAAGCAAAAACAGATGGATATGTAAGTAATAATGAAGGTACATTAAATTTTGCTTTTACTGATGGAGAAAAAATAGTAAAAGATGGAACAAATTATAAAATTGGACCTGTAAAGATAACAACTACAGGTGAAGTTGATGGATTAACTCTTACAGTCAAAACAGGAGAAGGGTTTAATCAAACAATTAATAGTTCTGATGTAACTTTAAAAAATACTTCAGGTACAACAATAACAAAACTACCAGTTAATCAAGAATTTTATGTTGTAGTTCCAAGAGATAAGGTAAATGGATCTGTAAAACTAGATATTACAGGAAATACATCAACTACAACTAAAATATTATGGGTTGCAGAAACTGGTGGATCAACACAACCAGTTGTTGAATATGAAAGAAACAAGACAGATTTGGAAAAAAGCTTAACAGTAACACCTGATACAAGATTATTTGACTTAGCATTAAGAAAACAAATAATAAAAGTAAATGGTGGAAATACTTTAGTAAATGAAAATTCATTAGATGCAACAAGAACAATAAATCCAAATACAGAAACAATACCTGATACAGCAACATACAATCATAGAAAAGATCCAATCGTAGTTAGCACAGGGGATAAAGTAACATATAGAATTTACATATATAATGAAGGA
>OCTW011553385.1_pt1 | contig 12526 bp, 7 predicted proteins | sample 1539671 | NCBI WGS metagenome assembly OCTW01 (sample SAMN02144230, study PRJEB22623) | gut metagenome | biome: sheep rumen | host: Ovis aries | place: New Zealand | reverse complement strand
TGGACCCGGTGGCTCCGGTCCTGGCGACCCGGATCGCGTAGGCCACAGCGTGAGAGCTCTCGATGGCGGGGATGATGCCCTCGTGGCGGGAGAGCAGGAAGAGGGCCTCGATCGCGTCCTCGTCGTCGACCGTGGTATATTTGACTCGGTCCATCTCATGCAGGAGGGCATGCTCGGGACCTGCGGCGGGGTAGTCCAGGCCGCTCGCGTTGGAGTAGACAGGGGCCGGATCTCCGTTTTCGTCGGCCAGCATGATGGACTTGAAGCCGTGCATGATGCCCTCGGTGCCGTAGGAGATGGAGGCCGCGTGGTCGCCCAGCTTGGGCCCCCGGCCCAGGGGCTCGACGCCGATCAGCTCGACGGGGTCCGCCAGGAAGGGCGTGAACATGCCGATGGAGTTGGAGCCTCCGCCCACACAGGCCGCGACCTGGTCCGGCAGGTGGCCGGTCTGGGCCCTGAACTGGTCCCTGGCCTCCTCGCCGATGCAGAACTGGAAATCGCGGACCATGAGGGGGAAGGGATGGGGGCCTGCGGCCGTGCCGATGCAGTAGACCGCGTCCTTGTATTCTTTAGCATAGGCCATAAAGGCGGCGTCCACGGCCTCCTTGAGGGTCTTGAGGCCGAAGCTGACAGGGACCACGTTGGCTCCGAGCAGCTTCATGCGGGTCACGTTGGGCGCCTGCTTGGCGATGTCGACCTCGCCCATATAGATGTCGCACTCGAGTCCGAAATAGGCCGCAGCCGTGGCCAGGGCGACGCCGTGCTGGCCTGCTCCCGTCTCGGCGATGATCTTCTTTTTGCCCATGTACTTGGCCAGAAGCCCCTCGCCCATGCAGTGGTTGAGCTTGTGGGCCCCGGTGTGGTTGAGGTCCTCCCTCTTGAGATAGATCTGGGTCCGGCCCAGGAGATTGGACAGGTTCTGGCAGTGGTAGACCGGCGTCGGCCGGCCCTGAAAATCACGGCGGATGCGGCGCAGTTCCGCGATGAACTGGGCGGACTGGGCGATGGTGTTGTAGGCCTCCGCGTATTCGTTGAAGGCCTTGATCAGCTCGGGGTCCTCCAGATAATTGCCGCCGTATTTTCCGAAGTACCCGTCCTGGGTGGGGTATTCCTTCAGATAGTTATCAAAGTCGCGATATTTATTCATGGTGTATTGCCTTTCTGAATGGATATTTTGGAAAATTATACCATAAATTCAGGACAATGCCTAACGAAAGAGGATTCCCGCCGTTCAACTCGGGTTTTTGCGTTGGAAAGCACGCAAAAACACCTCGAATTCGTGGCAGTCTGAACAGTTACAATGGATCAATAAAGCAGGGGATCATAACATTTTTCATTGATGTGATCGAGGCTGCCGCGGACCCGGCAGAGATTGACAGAAACTGCAATAATTGTATAATTTTCAGATAAAGTGTTGACTAAAGAGCACCTGCTTCGTCTGTTCTCATTCCGGTCAGAGAGGAATAAAAGAACTGCAGCTTAGATACATTGTCATTAAAGGAGAAGAAAATGCAGGTAGATATAATTAAAAAGAATTACCCGAACCGGGTGGCCCTGCGCGATATCCATGTGGAGTTTCCCCGGGGCTGTGCCTCCCTGATCATCGGAACCTCAGGGGCAGGAAAAAGCACGCTTATTAAATGCATGATCGGCATGACTTCTTTTGATGGAGAAATCTCGGATTACAAACGGGAGGATATTGCATATATCCCGCAGCATCCGGCCCTGAATACTCTCGAGACCGCGCGCGATGCCATTTACTGGTCCGCGGTTTTTTCCCGGCTGTATAAAAGCAAGGAAAAACTGAATAACGCCGTGGAGCATTATGTTCAGACCATGGGCCTGGAGAGTGTACAGAACAATGAGATCAAGCGCCTTTCCGGCGGACAGATGCAGAGAGTTTCCATCGCCAAGGAGCTCATACGCGGGAAGAATATCATTATTGCGGACGAGATCGACACCGGCCTGGACTGCGGTGTCTCCAGAGATCTGATAAAAAAGCTCTGTAATATCACGCACGAGAGCGGCAAGACTACGATCATCATCTCACATAATATCGTCAATATTGAACTTTATGACCGGGTGGTCGTACTGGCCAAAGGGTCTGACAAGGCGGGAGGACTTGCCTATGCAGGAAGTCCCGGAGGTATCAGGAAATTTTTTGGAGTCACCGACTACGTTGACATTCTCACAAAGATCAATGCAAAAGATGAGGGAGGAGACGGCGAAGCAGACACATATATCAAAAATTTTGCTGAGCAGCAGGGAAAACTCTGAGTGAAAAGCAAATGCTGTTTTCCCATACGAAGGAGTGCCAAAGGAGATGGATTCATATGAGTGATTACCTGGATTACATACGCAGATGGATTTCCACAAAGGCTCCCAGTCTTGTGAAAAACACTGTCATGACTGCTTTTATCATAACGATCACCTGCATTGCTGTTAAAAAAGATGTATTCGACACCTTCAGTGCCACCAAGGCCTGTCTTTTTTCTGTTTTGATGTGCTGTATATGGTCCGGCCTGTTTAATTCGATCGCGCTCTTTTTCTCAGAGCGGGACTACCTGCCCGATGACCTCAATAAATTCCTCCATGTTTCCACTTATGTTTCCGCCAACCTCACGATCCAGCTGTTTTTGTGTGCGGTAGAAGCCATTGTCTCCGCTGTAGTGTTCACGCTGTTTTTTGATTTTGACAGGACCTGTGTGGTTCTGGGGAACAGGACCATTGATTTCTTTATCACATTCTTTCTGATCACAGTGAGTGCGGATATACTCGGACTGCTGGTCGGAATGATGATCAGCGATATCAATTCCATTATGACAGTCGTTCCTGTGATCCTGATCGCCCAGCTTCTTCTGAGCGGCTGTCTGTTTGATCTCGACGGAATCATGGAAAAGGCTGCGGACTTTACGACGGCGCGCTGGGGATTTTATGCCCTGGGAGCCGTCGCTGACCTCAACAGCATGCTGCCTGAAGGAGCCGGGATGGATATTTTCAGGTGTGAAGCGCGCTACGTAATATACTGCTGGCTGCTGCTGTTCCTTCTGACCGCTATCTGTACGATTCTCTCCGGGATCCTGCTCTATGTTAAAGTGAATCGCACAGAAAGCTGAACCGGCAGTATTCTGAGAAAAAATAGACTGCATTTTGTTTCAAATGACTTATACTTATCCTGACATGGCGAACCAGTCAGGGCTCCGGTGAATACATATCGGACAATCACGGAAAGGACGACTACTATGCAACCCCGAAAGAATTCTGTTCTGATCGTAATAGCGCTTGTCGCTGTATTCCTTGCAGGCGGCGCTTTCATCCTTTTACAAAACTCCAATCCGGTGGAAGAGCGAGGCACCCTTTCCGGAACTGTGGTGAATGCCTCGGATAGTACGTTTTTAAAAGGTGTGAGCGTCACCGCCATCGATCAGGACGGGGAGCGTTATACCAGTCATGAAAATACCGATACGACCGGCGATGACGGGTTCTTCAGACTGGAGCTTCCTCCAAACGATTATACCCTTCTGTTCGAGGCTGACGGATTCCAGCCTTTTGAATCCTCTGCGTCGTATAATGTAAAAAAAGAGAAGGACACAGAGATCAAAGAAGCATTTCGACTCGCGGCAGCGGAACCGGCGGCAGTAGAGGCTGAAAATCCTGCAGCAGAACCTGCGGCAGCCCAGGCAGCTGAGCCTGCGGCAGTGCAGGCCGAAGAGCCGGCAGCGGAACCGGCGGCAGCCCAGGCGCAAAAGCCGGCAGCGGAACCGGCGGCAGCCCAGGCGCAAAAGCCGGCAGCGGAACCGGCGTCAGTGCAGGCCGAAAAGCCGGTCGTGGAAACGGCGTCAGTGCAAGCCGAAGATCTGTCGGAAGAGCCTGCGTCGGAAGCTGAACTGGATGAGGAGGAATATCAGGCATATTTGATCCCTTCGGACGCAGCTGCCTATGGAGACCACCATTACTATATTTACAGCGGTGAAAAATGTACCTGGGACGAGGCTTTGAGCCAGTGTCTGGACCAGGGCGGTTACCTTGCAGTTATCAATGACCCGGATGAAAACGAATTTCTGTATCAGTACATGGTCGACGGAGGCCATGAACAGGCCTTTTTCGGACTCAGTATGCAGGATGGTGACTGGGAATATATAGCAGGTGACACTTCCGACTTCCGCGACTGGGGATACAACAGCAAAGAGCAAAAACAGCCCAACAATGCCGATGAAGGGTTTACACAGGTGTCACTGGATACCAATATGCACGATGGATATTGGAGTGATTCCGCATTCGGGAAGCAGACCTATACATCCTCCGGACGACGGTATGGGGATATCTACACTTATATCTGTGAGTGGGATGAATGAGATCGCTGCTGATTCGATTGACATGATCAGTCTGATTGCTTTTAAATATAAAAAGACGTAGTCGTTTGTTTATCATCTGGTGAAAGGATGGTCATTATGCAGGGTAAAAATAATCCCCTTGTAATCGTACTGGCTCTTGTCGCAGTGCTCCTGGCAGGCGCAGCTTTTATTGTTTTGCAGGACTCCAATCCGGCCGATGAACGGGGCACGCTTTCCGGAAATGTTGTCGATGCCTCGGACAGCTCCTATCTGAAAGGGGTCAAGGTCACCGCCGTCGACCGGGACGGGGAGCGCTATACCAGTCATGAAAATACCGATACGACCGGCGATGACGGATATTTCATGCTGGAGCTCCCTCCAAATGATTATACCCTTTTATTTGAGGCCGACGGGTTTAAGACTTTTGAATCATCCTCATCTTATACAGTGAAAAAAGATAAGGACACGAGAATTGATGAAGCTTTTCGTCTGGGGGCTTCCGAACAGGCTTCAGATTCATCCGGGCTCTCCGCAGACACAGCACCTGCCCCCTCACCGGACGCAGTGGGCGGGTCTGTTCCGGAAACAGACACAGATACTCCCCCTGCAGAAGCTTCTTATACGATTCCCCCGGATGCAATCACCTATGGCGGCCACAGCTATTATGCCGACCGGGTCAGCATTGAAAGCATCTCGACATTCTGGGAAGCGGAAAGCTATGCCGAAAGCCTTGGCGGCCATCTTGCTGTCATCGCAAACAGTGAGGTGAACAAAGTTCTGTACGATTATGTTTTCAATACGCTCGGGTATGAGAGCGCCTATTTTGGTCTGACCGATGACGGTTCGGAAGGGATCTGGACCTGGGTGAACGGATCGGAAAACGGTTATCGGAACTGGGGAAAAGGGCAGCCGGACGACAGAAATGGAAACGAAAACTACGCGCTTTTTTATTATAAAGACAAAGCCTATACATGGAATGACGGCGATTTCGGTCCGGACCGGGCAGGCACTGTGACATTCCTGATTGAATGGGATACGGAATAAGTTTCTTTTTGACTAGATGTCTTAAATCAGGCATAATAGAAGCACTTACAGATTTTTTGAGGCAAAACTCCGCAAGGACCGTTTACGGTCCTTGTTTTTGACGCGTAAAAAAGATTTCTATTGTTTTTACGTTTTTTACGGGAAGGCATTTATATGAACGGGAAGCAGGAATACCTGATCGGCCTGGATGTGGGATCGACGACCAGCAAGATCGTCATTCTCGACAGGGAAAATGAAAATATCGTCTACAGTGAGTACGCAAGGCACCACGCGGAGCTGGCCCGGAGCGTCTGCCTGCTCCTGGAGCACGCCAGGGAGCATATCGACGCCGGGGCAGAGGTCAGGATCGCCTTCACGGGATCCGGGTCCAGGCCCCTGGCCGACGCTGCCCGGGTCCCCTTCGTCCAGGAGGTGGTCGCCAATTCCCTGGCGGTCATGCGGCATTATCCGGCCGCGAAGACCGCGATCGAGCTGGGCGGCCAGGATGCCAAGGTCATCTTTTTCCGGCACAATCAGCAGACCGGAAGGCTGGAAGTGGCGGATATGCGGATGAACGGAAGCTGCGCCGGAGGCACGGGGGCCTTCATCGATGAGATCGCCTCTCTTTTGCAGGTAAAGCCCGAGGACTATGAGGCCCTGGCCGAAAAAGGGACCGAGGTCTACGATATCTCCGGCCGCTGCGGCGTCTACGCCAAGACGGATATTCAGCCCCTGCTCAACCAGGGGGTGCGCAAGGAGGATATAGCCCTCTCGGCCCTTCACGCCATCTCCAAGCAGACGATTGGCGGTCTGGCCCAGGGCCTGACCATGGCCCCTCCCATCATCTTTGAGGGCGGCCCCCTCTGCTTTCATCCGACCCTGGTCCGGGCCTTCCAGGAAAAGCTGGATCTGGGTCAGGAGGACATCCTCCTGCCTGAGAAGCCGGAGCTGATGGTCGCCCTGGGCGCGGCGCTCTATGCCGGCAGCGGCCGGGCAGAGGCAGACCCTGCCGGGGAGACGGAGACCCAGGAGATCGACCGCTGCATCTTCAGGATCCGGGCTCTGATCGGCCGCCCACAGACGGGACCGGAGACCGAAAGCAGGCTCGGCAGGCCCTTTTTCTCCTCGGAGGAGGAATACGGGGAGTTTGTCAGGCGCCATCCCCTCTATGAGGACAAGCATATTTTCAGGCAGCTGGAGCCCGGAACCATTGTGGACGGCTATCTGGGTGTCGACTGCGGGAGCACGACGACCAAATTCGTCCTGCTGGATGAAAAGGAGAGGATCCTCTACTCCTTCTACGCCAATAACAGGGGAGACCCCCTGACGGTCCTGCGGGAGGGCCTCCTGGAGATGGAGGACCGCTATGCCCGGGAGGGGGTCAGCCTGCGCATCAGGGGCATGGCCTCCACCGGCTACGGGGAGCTTCTGATCGCCAGGGCCTTCCGGGCGGACACCCATATCGTCGAGACGGTCGCCCACGCAGGGGCCAGCGCCCGCTACCTGGAGGACGCGACCTTTATCCTGGACATCGGCGGCCAGGACATGAAGGCTATCTGGCTCGACGACGGGGTCATCACCGACATCGTGGTCAACGAGGCCTGTTCCGCGGGCTGCGGGTCCTTTCTGGAGAACTTCGCGAAGACCATGGGGGTCCCGACGGCGGAGATCGCCGGGCGGGCCTTCCGGTCCTCCCATCCGGCGGAGCTGGGCAGCCGCTGCACGGTCTTTATGAACAGCAGGATCATCACGGAGCAGAAAAACGGCAAGGAGGTCGACGACATCCTGGCCGGCCTGTGCCGGTCCATCATCGAAAATGTCTTTACCAAGGTCATCCGCATCAGCAGCCTGGACTCCCTGGGGGAGAGGATCGTCGTGCAGGGAGGGACCTTCTGCAACGACGCGGTCCTGCGGGCCATCGAGCAGTATACCGGCCGGGAGGTCGTGAGGGCCCCCTATCCCGGCCTCATGGGGGCGATCGGGGCCGGCCAGGCCGCGATGGAAGCCGTGAAGGCGGACGGCCGGGCCTCCTCCTTCATAGGCTTTGACGCCCTGCGCGCATTTTCCTTCCGGCAGATCAACGGCCTGGTCTGCCAGGGCTGTGAAAACCACTGCCGCAGGAGTGTCGTGAAATTCTCGACCGGGGATTTCTGGATCACCGGCAACCGCTGTGAGCGGGGAGGAGTCCTGGCGGAGGGCGAGCTGGAGGCCTTCCTGGCCGCGCAGCAGGAGAGCGTGGAGCCCGGCCTGAGGACCGGCGGCGGCCGGACCGCGCAGGCGCCCGAAGCTTCCGGACAGACAGGGCAGGAACCCGCGGCTCCCGGACAGACGGCCGCGGGACCGGCCCCGGCCGGAAAGCGGGCCCCCGCCCGGAAACGCAAGGGCACAGACCTCTTCAAGGTCCGCAAGACCTTCCTGACCCGCGATTATCCCTTTGAGCCTGTCTCCGGATCCAGGGGCGTCACGATCGGCCTCCCCTTTGTCCTCTTTTACTGGGAGACCCTGCCCTTCTGGAAAAATTTCTGGAGGTCTCTGGGCTTCGATGTCCTGGTCTCCCCGGAGAGCACCAGGTCCATCTACGAGAGCGGCCTGCACGCTGTGACGTCCGATACCGAATGCTTCCCCGGCAAGCTGGTCCACGGACACATCCGCTGGCTGGAGGGCCACGGGGCGGACCGGATCTTTTTCCCTTCGATCTCCACGATGAAATCGGAAAATACGGAGCCCACCAGCGTGTCCATGTGCGGCATCGTCAAGGGCTTCCCCCTGGTGATCCGCAATTCCGACAATCCCGCGGAGCGCGGCCGGGTCCTCTATGACGCGCCGGTCTTTTTCTGGTACACGGACGAGGACAGGGAGCGCCAGCTGGCCGCCTTTATGAAGGAGACCTTCGGCCTGGACAAAAGGACTGTCCGGAAGGCCATCCGCCAGGGCGACGCCGCCCAGAAGACCTACAGGGACAAGCTCCTGGCCCAGGGCCGCAAGGTCCTGGAGAGGGTGGAGAGCGGAGAGGAGCGCGCGGTCATCCTGGCCGCCCGCCCCTACCAGAACGATGACCTGGTCAACCACAATATCCCGGAGATGTTCACGAAGGAGGGCATCAGTGTCCTTTCGGCCGATTCCATCCCGGGCCTGGAGGCCATCGACCTCAAAAACAGCCGTCTGGACGTGGTCAACAACTACCACGCCCGCATGCTGTCCTCCGCCATCTACGCGGCGCAGAAGGAAAACCTGGAGTATGTCCAGATCGTCAGCTTCGGCTGCGGCCATGACGCCTACCTGTCCGACGAGATCATCCGCATGATGAAGGAGATCTCGGGCAAGACTCCCCTGATCCTCAAGGTCGACGAGAGCGATATCCGCGGCCCCCTGTCCATCCGCATCCGGTCCTTCCTGTCCACCGTGGAGATGAAATACCGGAAGCAGGCGGACGCCGGAGAAAAAGGCGCTGAGGCGGACGCTGATTTTCCGCCCCAGACCCGGGACATCTCCGAGCTCAGGCCCGGCGCCCGCAAGGCTGACAGGCACCGGCCCGGCGAGGTCCGTCCCCTCTCTGACCCCTATCCGCAGAAATTCAGGAAGGAGGATATCGAGGACGCGGTCGTGTTCGTCCCCAACACCTCCCATGCCTTCAGCCGTCTGATGGCGGCCGTATTCGCTGCCCAGAAGCTGGAGACCGTGCCCCTTCCCATCGGGAGGGAGCGGGCGATCGAGCTGGGCAAGCGCTATGTCCACAATGATATCTGCTTCCCGGCCCAGGTCGTCATCGGCGAGGCCTTGCAGGCCATGGAGGATCCCCGCTATAAAGGCAGGAAAAAGGCCGTCATGATGGGCAAATACATAGGCTGCTGCCGCCTGACCCACTACGGGGCCCTGCTGCGCAAGGCCCTGGATGACGCCGGCTACGCGGACGTTCCCATCATCACCAACGATGACGTGGACTACCACGACCTCCATCCCGGCTTCAAGCTCAACCTCCAGGCCGCCATCAAGATCGCCTTTGCCCTGCCTATGATCGACGCCCTCGAGGACCTGCTGCGCAAGATCCGCCCCTACGAGACCGTAAAGGGGAGCGCCGAGGCCGCCTTTGACAGGGCCATCGACACTCTGATGGACACCGTGCAGAAGGGCGGGATCAGCCGCATGAAAAAGGGCTTCGACAGGGCGGTCCGCCTGATGAAGGACGTGGCCTACGACCGGTCCAGCCCCCGCCCCCGGGTCCTGATCGTCGGGGAATACCTGCTCAACTTCCACCCGGGCGCCAATCACGACATCGAGCTCTACCTGGAAAAGAACGGCTTTGAGATCGTCGAGGCCAAGATGGCCGACGTCATCCAGAAGACCTACTTTGTCCGCCGGGCCCAGGCCAGGGAATACGGGGTGAAAAAATCCATAGCGGAGAGGACCTATCTGGACCTGGTGGAGCGGATCTTCAACCTCTCCCACGAATTTGTGGAGTCTGTGGCAAAGATCCACCCCCTCTTCGAGCCGGCCGCCAAGCTCTGCGACGTGGCCAGGGCCAGCGACCCCATCATCCCCCACGCCTACGACTCCGGCGAGGGCATCCTGATCCCCGCCGAAATCATCGAGCGGGCCAGGGAGGGAGTCCGGGCCTTTGTCATCCTCCAGCCCTTCGGCTGTATCCCCAACCATGTGGTGGGCCGCGGCATCTCCAAGCGGCTCAAGGCCATGTTCCCCGACATCCAGCTCCTGCCGCTCGACTATGACCCCGACGTCAGCTTCGTCAACGTCGAAAACCGGCTGCAGATGCTGATCATGAACTACAGGGCAGATTCCGCCGGAGTATAAGAAGAGGTTATAGTCCACGCCCTTCGAGGGGCGTGGACAGTAATGAACTGTTACCGGAAAGGCATCATATAAGCGCTTTATAGTGCCAGTCCGGAAGATGTGTGGTACAATGTTAGCGAAATCGGAGTTACAGTTCACGCCCTATCGAGGGCGTGAACATGTAACGTTGCGTTCAGCGATTCCAATGCGCCTATGGCGCCGCTGAACGCCGTTCAACTCGGGTTTTTGCGTTGGAAACCACGCAAAAACACCTCGAATTCGAGACGGTCTGAACAGTTACAAATCAGACTAATTCCAGTCTCTGCTTTCAAAGAGGTATGTCAATTATGGGATTTATGATCATTACAGACTCTGCCAGCGATATGCCGCAGGAGACCGCGGACAGACTCGGGGTCACCGTCATGCCCATTCACACCCGGTTCGGGGAGGAGGAGTATCTGGACGGTGTGACGCTTAAGCCCCGTGACTTTTTTGAAAAGCTTGTCCGGAAAAAAGAGGTTCCGCGCACATCGCAGATCACTCCCTATGAATTTCAGCAGGAGTATCAGAAGGCGATCGATGCGGGAGAGGGTGTGCTCTGCATGACCATGTCCTCCGGCGTCTCGGGAACCTATCAGAGCGCCTGTGCCGCGGCAGCGGATTTCGGGGACCGGGTGATCGTCATCGACAGCCGGCAGTTCTGCATTTCCCTCTATGCCCTGGTGGAGTATGCCTGCAGGTGCCGGGATGCCGGAAAGACCCTGGAGGAGACGGCGGCCCTGGTCGAGCGGGCCAAAAAGCGGGTCCATGTGATCTCGATCTTTGCCACGCTGGAATACCTGCGTCTGGGCGGACGGATCTCAGCGGCGGCAGCCATGGCGGGGAACCTCCTTTCGATCAAGCCCATCATCACCATCACGGACGGCGTCGTCGATGTGATCGGCAAAGCCAGAGGCCTGAAAAAGGCCAATGCCATGGTCGCGGACTTTATCCGCAGGACCGGCGGGATCGACTATTCCATGCCCTTCTGCCTGGGCTTTACCGGTTTTTCCGAGGAGAGCCTGGTAAAAAATATCAGGGACCATAAGGATGTCTACGGGGCGGATGACCTGTGGCCGGCCTTTGATCCCGACCGCAATGTCATCGTCCCGGTAGGGGCGACGGTGGGGACTTATGCGGGACCGGATGCCGTGGCGCTGGCTTTTTTCAACCGGGAACCGTAGTCCGGACTGAAACACAAACCCATGTATCAGATGTGAGAAGAAAAGAGGGAGCGGATATGTTAAAACGGGTTATATATAGTATTGCTGCAGGTCTGCTGGCTCTTTCCCTGTCCGCCTGCGGTGGCGGCAGGGCCGACAGGGTGGAGACACCTGCCGGCATGAATATGCAGCGGGGCAGGAACTATAAAGAGGTCATCGAGGATTTCCAGGACAAGGGCTTTACCAATATCCGGACGGAGACGATCGAGGACCTTGAATTCGGCTGGACTGTCAAAAACGAAGAGGTCGAGGAGATCCTGGTCGGCGGCGACAAGCGGTATGACGCAGGCGTCTGGGTACCGGCCGATACGGAGGTCGTGATCCGCTATCACACCTATAACAGGAAGGCGTCCGAGGAGGAGGCTGCCGGAGAGACGGATCCCGGAGACAAACCCGCGGAACAGGCACCTGCAGACAAGGCGCCGGCTTCAGGCGCGGATGCCGCAAAGGAAACTTCGAAAGAAAATTCTAAAGAGGCTTCCAAAGAGACTTCCAAAGAAGCTTCGAAAGAGACTTCTGAAGAGACTTCTGACGAGACTTCCAAAAAAGCTTCGAAAGAGACTCCTGACGAGGCTTCGGATCAGGCTTCGCAGAGCGGGACTTCGGAACCTGCCTCCGGGGACCAGCAGTCCGCGGATGCCGCAGCCACCCGGGGCGATTGAGACAGCGCCCGCAAGAGCCTGAGGAGGCGGACAGCCGGCAGGGAGAGGCCGGCCCGGCAAATTCTGAAAGGATAAGGAAATAAACCGTGAGCGATCCACAAAATCTTGACAGGATTGACAGACTGCAGAGGGACTGCACCCTCCCGCGGGAGGACCTGCGAACCCTGCTGGAGACCCTGTCCGGGGAGGAGGCCGGATACCTATACGAGAAAGCTGCTAAGACAGCCCGCCGGGAATACGGCAGGGAGATCTACCTGCGCGGCCTGATCGAGTTTACGAACTATTGTAAAAACGACTGCTATTACTGCGGTATCCGCCGGTCCAACAGGGAGGCGGACCGCTACCGCCTGGACAGGGACAGTATCCTCAGATGCTGTGAAAACGGCTACAGGCTGGGCTTTCGGACCCTGGTCCTGCAGGGGGGAGAGGACCCTTATTATACGGATGAGAGGATCTG
>OCTW011550104.1_pt1 | contig 12535 bp, 8 predicted proteins | sample 1539671 | NCBI WGS metagenome assembly OCTW01 (sample SAMN02144230, study PRJEB22623) | gut metagenome | biome: sheep rumen | host: Ovis aries | place: New Zealand | reverse complement strand
TTTTCCTTTCTTAATAGGGTTTATACTGCCATTATACGCTTCTCGTTTTTAATAACAAATACTTATTTGACATAGTGTTTTATGCCTTTTAAGCATAACTTAAATTTTAACTGAACTAATCATTTTAACTGTTTCAGGGTCAGCATGTGAGAAGAATTGGCTTTCTCCCATATCAAGTTTCAAAATTTCTGCCATGTCATCATCTGTTAAGACAAAGTCAAAGACATCAAAATTTTGTTCCATACGATTTTTATGAACTGTTTTAGGAATGACAATAACATCACGTTGAATCAAGTAACGTAGGGCAACTTGCGCAGCTGATTTATGATATTTTTGTCCAATCGCAACAAGTGTTTCATTGGTAAAGAAATCATTGCGCCCTTCCGCAAATGGTCCCCAAGATTCGATTTGAACGCCATATTCGTCCATTGTTTTGCGAGCATTTAATTGTTGATTGAAAACGTGCGTTTCAACTTGGTTAACCATTGGAGTGACATCCGCAAAAATAGCCAAATCTGCTACGCGGTCTGGTGCAAAATTGCTGATACCGATTGCTTTGATTTTACCAGCTTTGTAATATTCTTCCATGGCACGATAAGCACCATAATAATCACCAAATGGTTGATGTAAAAGCACCAAATCAATGTAGTCTGTTTGAAGTTTCGCTAAAGAAGCATCAAGAGAAGCTTTGGCTTTTTCATAGCCATAATTGCTAATCCAAATTTTAGTTGTGATGAAAAATTCTTCGCGCGCAATACCAGACTTGCGGATAGCATTTCCAACAGCTTCTTCATTCATATAAGCTTGAGCGGTGTCAATTGAGCGGTAACCAACCGAAATCGCATCACTAACCACGCGCTCACATTCGTCAAGGTCTGGCACTTGATACACACCAAATCCTAAAATCGGCATTTTAACGCCATTTGATAATGTTTTGTATTCCATTTGTTACTCCTCTTTTTTCATACCACTTTGATCCTCAAACAGAGATTTTTCTTTAGTTAAGATTATTTTTTTATAATTTTCAATTTTGTAATTCATGCGTTTAAGGGTTGTTTCAAGTTCTTCAATGCGAGTTGACAACTTTTCACGTTGTTCTTCTAGAAGATGCATACGTGCTTCTTCTGTCCCTTCTCCTTCTTCAACCAAGTTCATATACTCAATCAAAGATTCCACACTCATCCCAGCTCGTCTAAAACAACGAATAAATTCAAGGGCTGCAATATCTTTCTCTGAAAAATCACGAATACCAGATTTATTACGTTTAACACGCGGAAGTAAGCCGATGCGTTCATAATAACGGATAGTATCTGCTGAAATTCCTGTTTGTTCACTTACTTTTTTAATGTTCATAGGTCATCTCCTTTTTTATCAACACTTTCAGTATATACCTTAGAGTTGACTCCATGTCAAGAAAAAAACTTGAGAAAATTCTCAAGTTCTATTTCAATTTTCTATTATTTAAATTAGATAAGAAACTATTAAAATCAGGTAAGTTGATAGGAAGTCTATCTTTACCAATATTTCCAAGTTTACTATGACCAACAAAAGCCTGCAAGAATAACTTAGCTGACTTGGCAAGCAAGAGTTTCTTTTCCGTTCCGATTGAATAGAAGGAAGCAATGCTTGTTGCTAATTTTGCTCCTAACTCTCGATCAAATGATAAATCATTAATACTCTGAATGCCACTTGACATCAAGGTATCAAAGAGCGTATCAAAAAGCATTTTTAACTCTTGACTTGATAGCTCATCTGTCCATTGTTTAAAGGTTTTTTCAAGATTTTGGCTCAAATCAGTTTGACCTTCGGCTAAAATAAACTGACCCGTTTTTTCATCAAATTGCCAAGTTGTTAAAGCGTGCTGCATAATTCCACTTACTTGGCTCTTCACTACGATTGGCTTGATATCATTATAAAGCATGACCCCAACAATCGATTCCTCTGGTCGAATAACACAGACACGATCACGAATAGCTAAATAGCCAGGCTCTTTTAAACCAGCCTCTTGCAACCCCGGTGCATCAAGCATGTAGACCTTTTCAATTTGCTGGCGCACGCAATCACTGACATGAGAAACAGCATACAATGCTAAGTTTCCACCCTTAGAATGACCGCTGACGGTAACCTTGCCAGAATGTTCTTCCAAATAACTTTCAAGGTAAGCAACCGCTGCTCGGTGAGCAGGAATTTCTTGAACATAAGTCATCTTGAAATCTTCTTTCCAACCAATCATGGTATCATCTGTCCCACGAAAAACCAGCTGATGATGATTAATCCCAGGTATGCTAAAAACCATGGCTGAAAATTGTCTTTCAAACTCAGAATCAACATCATTGATATAATTTGAAAGACACAGACCTTCAAAACGTCGTGAAGCAACCACTTTTTGAAGCAAACGAATACGATCTGCTGTCACTAAAAAGCTGTGACTAAATTCTTTTTCTCCAGTAACATAAGGCAATAAAACCTCGTGGAGATTAACCATTTTAGAAAAGTCAATCGACTTGTCTAACTCTTCGAAACAAAAGTAACCGAGTTCATTTAAACACAGAATATCTGCTTCATTAAAGGCAAATTCATCAAATGTACGATTGTCGTTATAATCTAAATAATCATTAATTGTTGCCATATTCATCCCCTATACTCTTTTGAATTCTACAGATATTTGCAAAAGGTGTCAAGGAAAAACCAGACCACAATAGCAAGTCATTCTACTTCCGCATGATGCGCTTACGCCATTCCTCGAGCCCAACAATGACAAACGGACACAGTACCAAATATACCCAATGCCAAAAACCTAGACTTGCGGTATTGAATAGATTATGGAAAATTGGTACATAAACCAAAATGACAAAAATAATCAATTCAACAATCAAACCGATATTAATCAAAGGGTTACCAAATAATTGTAACTTGCGAATCGATTGATCAGATGTTCGACTATTCATCACCATACCAATTTGACAGAAAATAATAGCACCAAGAGTCATAGTTGTGGCTTCTTGATAAAGTTGACCAGAGCTAGCAAGCTCAGTCAAATGGCCATTATGCAAGAGATAAGTGATAAAGAAGGCACCCATGGCAAGTGCTGATTCAATCAAGCCATACCATAGAAAAGCTTTAATAAGCAATTTTTTATCTAACAAACGATCTGTCAATTTACGAGGAGGTTGATTCATGACACCTAGTTCTGGAGGTTCAACCCCTAAACCAAGCGCGGGAATCATATCCGTTCCCAAATCAACTGCTAGAATTTGCATAACAGTCAAAGGAAGTGGCACAAAACCTCGTGACAAGAGAAAGAAGGCAGATGGCACCGCTTCTGGTGTGTTGGAATTAAAGATGTAGGTCAAGAATTTCTTGATGTTATGGTAAACGGCACGCCCTTCTTCAACCGCATCAACGATGGAAGCAAAGTGGTCGTCTGTTAAAATCATATCCGCAGACTCTTTAGCAACATCAGTACCAGTCACCCCCATGGCAACACCGATATCAGCCTTTTTAAGAGCAGGAGCATCATTGACGCCATCACCTGTTACAGCAACGACTTCGCCCAATTCTTGCAAAGCTGTTACCACACGGTATTTTTGTTCTGGTGCCACACGCGCAAAGACAATCTCACCTTTAAGAGCTTCTTTTAAGGCGTCATCAGACATCTCTTCTAATTCAAGACCTGTTACCACACGCGCATCATCGCCACGCACAATACCAATTTTCTTAGCGATACTAAGAGCTGTCAAACCATAATCACCAGTCACCATGATAATACGGATACTTGCTTTATGGCATTTTTCAATAGCTTCACGAACACCGTCACGTGGTGGGTCACTCATGGCAATCAAACCAAGAAAAATCATATTCTTTTCAAGAGTTTCTTGTGTCCAATCATCTTCTTGACTCAAACGATCACTTTCCAAAGTACGATAAGCAAGTGCCAAAACCCGCAAACCATCCTTAGCAAAAGCATCATTGGCAGCTAAGATTCTCGCTTGAACGTCTGCAGTCATTTCATGAATACCTTTTTGATCTTTGTAAAAATGGCAGTGCTCAACCATTTCTTTAGGAGCTCCCTTGGTGATTGACACCAAAGAACTACCATCTACTTGGCTATCAACACGATTAATCGTCGTCATACGCTTGCGCACCGAATCAAAAGGTAATTCTTTCAACCGTGGGGCCCAGTCATTATTTTTCTCTAAGGTTAAGCCAGCTTTTTCCGCCAAGACATTCAAACAGGCTTCCGTTGGGTCACCAAGTACTGTGTAAGAAGGATTGTCATCATTTGGCGCCAAGACTTGTGCATTGCTACAGAGATGAGCGAAGCGGACTAAGTATTCCAGCGGTTGATTTTCGACAAGCGCAGCTTTCTTACCATTGCTGTTGCGGATATCACCTTCAGCTGCATAACCAAGACCAGTCACCTCATATTGACCAGACACTTGCCAAAGGTGATTGACTGTCATGGCATTTTGAGTCAATGTCCCGGTTTTATCCGAGCAAATGACTGAGGTTGCTCCCAAGGTTTCAACTGACGATAATTTTTTAACCAAGGCATTGGACTTAGCCATGCGTTGCACCGCCATTGCCAAAGAAAGGGTTACTGTTGGAAGCAAACCTTCTGGGATAAAGGCAACAATCATCCCAAGCGCAAAAATGAAGGATTTAGCAAAATGTTCATGGACAAATAAAGTTGCTGCGATAAAGAAGATAACACCTACTGTAATGGCAATGACCGAAATTTGTTTGGTCAAATGGTCCAATTCTTTTTGAAGTGGACTCTTGTCATCAGTCATATTTTGCGTCAAATGAGCGATTTGCCCAAATTGTGTTGACATACCAATTGCAGACACAACCATTTTAGCTGAACCAGATGAAACAGTCGTTCCGGCAAAGACCATATTGTCATACTCGAGAGCTGTTTTTTGCGGGTCAGTATCAGCTTCGCTATTTTTATAAACAGGATTTGATTCACCGGTTAAGGCAGATTGGTTAACCTGCAAATCAGTCGCAAAGATAATACGACCATCAGCTGAGATACGGTCCCCTTCTTCAATCAAGACAAGGTCGCCAGGCACCAATTCTTCAGCTAAGACTTTTTCTTCTTGCCCCTCACGAATAACACGCGCATAAGAAGGCAACATTTTCTTCAACGCCTGGGTTGCTTGACTAGCCCGATATTCTTGAACAAAGCTAAAAAACCCATTGATAATATTGACAAACCAGATAGCAAGCCCTAGTTCAACACTATGAGATAAAATAGCCACCGCTCCACCTACCCAAAGCAAAATCGCCATCAGACTGGTAAAGTTTTTAATAAAGGTCACAATGATAGGTTCTTTTTGCGCTTCTTTTAACCGATTAGGACCATATTGTTTTTGACGTTCTTTGACTTGTTTATGACTTAGGCCTGAGCTTTGCGTAGCAGCGGCTTTGTAAACGTCGTTAGCTGCGTAAGTTTCAAGGTCAAGTTGAACAGTTTTTTCATTTGTTCGATTACTCATAACTTGTTCCTCGATTTCTAAAAACGGTTACACGTCCTTAAGCTCATTATACTACTTTTTCAAATCATCAAGGTAAATAAGCCTTGCTTTCCAAAGTATTTTCAACAGAATTTCATATGTGTACAAAAAAAGCTGGAAGAAACCTTCCAACTTTCTTCATATTATTCAGTTACTTCAGCAGGTGCTGGCGCTGGTGCCAAAAGACCTTGTTTTTGAATTTCTCCAAGGAAGAAACGGGCAATTGGTCCAACGATTAAGAAATTATATGGCAATGCTACAACAAAGTTTGTAATCCATGTACGTCCATATAGTGGAAGAGAAATAGCTGACAAGCCATGACTAAAGACCATTCCGTAAAATGACATACAAGTTACCATACCAAGAACCATGCATCCTGAGATAGTAAGGATTTTAACTAATTGATGTTTTAAGCCACTTGGCAAAATTCCAAATGCGATTTTTTTAGCGATTGGTCCAACAATTAGAGTATCTAAAATGAAAGCAACGATAAACCCTGGAATGAATCCCAAAAAGACATGTTTCCAAGAAAAAGCTCCTGCAACGAACAAGTTCCAAATACTCATTCCCAAAACCATCATTCCACACATCAAACATGTAAACACCATTGCTTCTTTAAAATTACGAGGCATTTTATTCTCCATTCATTTCATTTTTTATCAACCCTCAACCTAGGTCGGCGTACAACAAAATGTCCTCCGCTAGGATAGTGCTTAATAGCTATTATAACCTGCTTTGCACCCTTTCCAATCAACTCCAGTTTACAGTCAACAGGAGTTAGTCTACCATAAAAAAATTTTCTTCGTAAGTTTTTTTAAAGAAAAAATTAAAGTAAACGTTTTACCTGAAAAATCAATCTAAAAACTAACAAAAACACCTCCTGCAAAAGGGCTGAGCCATTTTACAAAAAGGTGTTTTGATATGTTATTCGCTGATGGCGTTACCTGTGTAGAGTTGGTAGTAACGGCCTTTTTGAGCGATTAATTCATCGTGATTACCACGTTCGATGATGCGTCCTTGTTCAAGTACCATAATGCAATCAGCGTTGCGAACCGTTGATAAGCGGTGGGCAATAACAAAGGTTGTACGACCCTTCATAAGAGCGTCCATACCTTCTTGAACGTGAACTTCGGTACGTGTATCGATTGATGAGGTTGCTTCGTCAAGAATCAAAGCTGGTGGATTGGCCACGGCCGCACGCGCAATCGCAAGCAATTGACGTTGACCTTGAGACAAGTTACTTCCGTCACCTGTTAAAATCGTATCGTAACCATCAGGCAGACGTTTAATAAAGTCATGCGCATTAGCCAATTTTGCAGCATCGATACATTCGTCATCGGTCGCATCCAAACGTCCATAACGAATATTATCCATGACTGTTCCTGTAAAGAGGTGTGTATCTTGAAGTACAATTCCTAAACTGCGACGAAGATCTGCTTTTTTGATTTTACGAATGTTGATACCATCGTAATGAATCTTACCTTCTTGAATATCATAGAAACGGTTAATTAAGTTTGTAATGGTTGTCTTACCAGCACCAGTTGACCCAACAAAGGCAATTTTTTGACCAGGTTCTGCAAAAAGATTGATGTCATGAAGCACCATCTTATCATCGTTATAACCGAAAGTTACATCTGAGAAGGTTACACGACCTTCTTGTTTGTGATAAGTGACACTACCATCCTCATGCGGATGTTTCCATGCCCATGTACCAGTAGCTTCTTCAACTTCTTGAAGATTGCCATCAGCATCTTCTTTAGCATTAACCAATTCAACATAGCCTTCATCAACTTCAACTTCAGCGTCAAGCAATTTGAAGACACGGTCTGCACCGGCCATCGCCATAACCACTGAGTTGATTTGTTGGCTGATTTGAGTAATTGGGTTAGTAAATCCACGGTTCAATGCAAGAAAAGAAACCAAAGTTCCCAAAGTCAAGCCAGCATATCCATGAAGTGCCAAAGCCGCACCGAGCATGGCACAAAGAACATATGAAATGTGTCCAATGTTAGCAGATACTGGCATCAAGATATTGGCAAAAATATTAGCATTTGTAGCCGAATGACGAAGTTCTTGATTGAGTTTACGAAAGTCTTCTTTGGCACGTTCTTCGTGGTTAAAAACTTTAACAACCTTTTGACCGTCCATCATTTCTTCGATGAAACCATTGACACGACCAAGATCATTTTGTTGGTCATGGAAATATTTAGATGATTGCGCTGCAATTTTACGTGCGACGTAAAGCAAGACAATAACCATAGAGAGTGACAAGATAGACAGAGGCACATTCAATACTAACATGCTGACAAAGGTTGTCAAAATAGAAAAGCTAGAGTTCACGACTTGGGGAATACTTTGTCCAATCAATTGACGAAGCGTATCAACGTCGTTGGTATAGATTGACATGATGTCCCCGTGAGCATGCGTATCAAAGTACTTGATTGGCAAGCTTTCCATGTGCGTAAAGAGGTCAATACGAATACGACGCATTGTTCCTTGTCCCACATAAACCATCAAACGGTTATAAGTGTAAGTACTTGCTACCCCGATAATTCCAATAATGATTAGTTGGAAAATAGCATGTGCTAAACCAGAAAAGTCAGGATTTTTAGTAGCCAAAAGAGGTGTGACATAACTATCAATCAAGGTTTGCATGAACAAACTAAAACGAACCATACAAAGCGCAGCAATCAAAATCAAGACGAAAACAGCCATGAAACGCCATTTATAATTCTTAATCACATAAGCCAAAACACGTTTTAGTGTGGCTTGTTTGTTCACTTCTTTTTTAGGTTGAGACATTAGTTATTACCTCCTTCCTCATCAAAATCACCGCTACCTTGTTGTTGAACCTCATTGATTTCACGGTAGATAGCGTTTGTTTGTAGTAATTCATCGTGGCTAGCAAAGCCAGAGATTTTACCATCATCAAGCACCAAAATCTTATCTGCGTGTTGCACACTTGAAATACGTTGTGCAATGATAATTTTTGTTGTTCCTGGAATTGTTTCTTCAAATGAACGACGAATATTGGCATCTGTGGCAGTATCCACGGCACTTGTTGAATCATCCAAAATCAAAACTTTTGGTTTTTTCAGCAAAGCACGAGCGATACAAAGACGTTGTTTTTGTCCACCTGAGACATTACTTCCGCCTTGTTCAATCCAAGTATTGTATTTGTCAGGGAAGCGTTCGATAAATTCATCTGCACAGGCTTGGCGACAAGCTTCCATACATTCTTCGTCAGTCGCATTTTCATTACCCCAACGAAGGTTATCAAGAATTGTTCCTGAGAAAAGGACATTTTTTTGAAGCACTACGGCAACTTGGTCACGAAGAACTTCCAAATCATATTCACGAACATCATGTCCACCAACTTTAATTGACCCAGCATCAACATCGTAAAGGCGAGAAATCAAGTTAGCAAATGATGTTTTCCCTGAACCTGTACCACCGATAACACCGATAATTTCACCTGACTTGATGCTCAAATCAATATCAGAAAGCACTTCTTCACCACCGCCATGTTTGTATGAAAAATGCACGTGGTTAAATTCAATGCTACCATCTGGAACTTCCATCAAAGGAGTTTCTGGATTAACGATGTCAGCTTTTTCATTCAAGACTTCAGCAATACGTTCAGCACTTGCTGTGCTCATTGAGACCATAACCATAATCATTGACAACATCATTAGTGACATCATCATGGCAAAGATGTATGACATTAAGGATGTCAATTCACCTGTTGTCAAACTACCATCAACGATAAACTGTGCCCCAAACCATGACAAGCAAATAATACATGTAAAGATGATAAACATCATGACTGGCACATTGAAGATGATAATTTTTTCAGCTTTTACAAAAAGGCGATAAATATTTTCAGCAGCCTTAGTGAATTTTTTATTTTCATATTTTTCACGAACAAATGCTTTCACCACTCGAATGGCTGAAATATTTTCTTGAACACTAGCATTCAAATCATCGTATTTACGAAAGACGTAATTGAAAGTTGTCATAGCCTTACGCATGATAAATAGAAGAGATGCTCCTAAAATCAAAACAGCCGCAAGGAAAATCAAACTCAAGCGGCGATCCACCACAAAACACATAATCATACTAACAATGATTGTTAACGGTGCACGCACAACAATACGAATGATCATTTGATAAGCATTCTGTACATTTGTAACGTCTGTTGTCATACGAGTGACAAGACCAGCTGTACTGTATTTATCAATATTTGAAAAGGCGAAGGTTTGAATATTTTCATACATTCCTTCACGCAAATTAGCAGCAAACCCAGCTGAGGCTTGCGCAGCGAATTTACCAGCCAAGAAACCTGTTGTTAAACCACATGTGGCAAGAACCAACATCAAGATTCCATACTTCATGGCAACAGCCAAGTTCCCAGCTTGTACCCCTTGGTCAATTAACTTAGCAATGACAAAAGGTACTGACATATCGAAGAAAACCTCTAAAGCTGCGCACAAAGGAGCAAGTAAAGATGGTGTCTTATACTCCTTAACTTGAGCTAAAAGAGTTTTAATCATTCTCGTCACCTCTTTCTACAACATTATAATAAGCTCGTTCGAGCAATGAATGAAATGTTTCTTGTTCTTTATCAAAAAAGCCTCTAATGATATCGTCTTCAGACTCTTCCAAGTGACCACAAACCAGCATAATCAAGTCCAAGCCCTTATCAGAAATACGCACTTTCTTGATACGCTTGTCTTTTTCATCCTGACCTGTAATAACTAATTCCTTTTGTTCCAAACGCGAGATAATCCCAGCCATGGTTGGTTGCGACACTTCAAATTCTCTCTCTAATTCCTTATAAGTACAACAATCCTTGTCATCTTTTAAGTACAACAACACCCAAGCTTGCATAATGGTAATGTTATAGGGCTTTAAGAAATTATTCATGTTTTGTTCCAAACGATGCGCAATTCGCTTAACAAGCCAACCATATGGAGCATTTTTAGAATTCATAGTTACCTCCGACAATAAAAAAGCAAGTCCCTAAAAAACATCCGTCAGAATTTGTAGACATTTTTTAAAGTTTGCTAAACATTCCATTTTATTCCATTAATTATTATAAAACTTTAAGTTAAAAAGTCAATAGCCTGCTATTGATTTTTTAAAAATCAAAAAAAGCCTGTTTTGATTCAAAACAGACTATCTTACATTTATCCCTCAACTTTTTCGCTGAGTTCTTCCCATTCTAACATGAGGGTTTCTTGTTGTTCAGTTAATTCATCAAGTTCTTTTTGAAGATCAACAAGTTCTGTTGCGTCATTTGTAGCCAACATGGCTTGATTGATTTCTTCTTCACGCGCCTCAATCTCTTCTAATTGATTTTCGATTTCAGCAATGCGACGTGTGAGTTTACGAAGTTCTTTCTGGTTAGCTTTTTGGGCTTGATAATCATTTGCGGGCGCTTTTTCAACAACTGTAGCTGTCTTTTCTTGTGCTTCTTCTTCCTTCGTGCGAGCCAATTCTTCCAGCTCTGCTTTTTTCTCAAGGTAATAATCATAATCACCTAGATAAAGTGTTGAACCTTCTTCAGAGATTTCAAGCACTTTCGTTGCCACACGGTTAATGAAATAACGGTCGTGACTGACAAATAAAAGTGTCCCATCAAAATCAATCAAGGCGTCTTCCAAAACTTCCTTACTGTCGATATCCAAGTGGTTGGTTGGTTCGTCAAGGATAAGGAAGTTATTGTTTTGCATTGACAACTTGGCAAGCAATAGTCGAGCACGTTCCCCACCTGAAAGCATGCTGACAGATTTTTTAACGTCATCACCCGAGAATAAGAAAGCACCAAGACGATTTCTAATTTCCACTTCTGGTGTTGTTGAAAAATCATTCCAAAGCTCATCAAGAACAGTATTGGTACGTGTTAAATTGGATTGTGTTTGGTCATAGTAACCCACTTCAACGTTAGCGCCATAAGTCGATGTTCCTTTAATAAATGGAATTTGACCCACGATTGATTTAATCAAGGTAGATTTTCCGATACCATTTGGTCCAACGATGGCAATGGCATCAAATTTCTTGACATCAATGTTAATCGGTTCAGACAAAATTTGGTCATCATAACCAATTGCCGCATCTGCGACTGTCAAGACAACATTTCCTGACACTTTATCAGCGTGGAAAGTCATATTAGCTGATTTTTGACCAGCGGTTGGTTTGTCCAAGCGTTCCATTTTTTCCAATTGTTTACGGCGAGCTTGGGCACGTTTTGTCGTTGAAGCACGAACAATGTTACGTTGAACGAAGTCTTCTAACTTAGCAATTTCTTTCGCTTGTTTTTCATAATTTTTGGCTTCGATCGCTAATTTCTCAGCCTTCAAATCCATAAATTTAGAATAGTTACCAACGTATCGATCAAGCGAATGTGTTGTCAAGTCAAGAGTGACTGTTGCTACTTTATCTAGGAAATAACGGTCGTGGCTGACAATAATCAATGCTCCTTGATAATTGACCAAGTAATTTTCAAGCCAAGCAATTGTTTCAATGTCCAAGTGGTTGGTTGGTTCGTCAAGTACAAGAAGTTCAGGCTTTTCAAGCAACATTTTAGCAAGAGCCAAGCGCGTATTTTGCCCACCAGACAACTCAGAAATCTTCATTTGCCACATCGATTCATCAAATTTGAACCCGTTTAAAATGGCTTTGATTTCTGCCTCGTAAGTGAATCCACCTTTAACACGAAATTCTTCTGATAAACGGTCGTAATCCGACATCAATTTATCAAAAGCATCACCTGTTAGCTCTGCCATTTGCATTTCCATCTTACGAAGACGAGATTCCATGCTACGCACATCATCAAAGACATGCAACATTTCATCAAAAATGGTATTTTCTGACTCAAAACGGCTATCTTGCGCCAAATATGACAAACTTAAGTCACGTTTTGTATTGATTTCACCTGATGTTGGTGCTTCTTCACCGACTAAAATTTTAAGCAAAGTTGATTTACCAGCACCATTTCGCCCAACAAGCGCAAT
>OCTW013406208.1_pt1 | contig 12538 bp, 9 predicted proteins | sample 1539671 | NCBI WGS metagenome assembly OCTW01 (sample SAMN02144230, study PRJEB22623) | gut metagenome | biome: sheep rumen | host: Ovis aries | place: New Zealand | reverse complement strand
TTTGGTCGCTGCGCTCAAAATTCTCTGCAAACAGAGAGTCTATCATATAATGTTTATTTATTTTCTCGTTCGTATATTTATTAATGGTCATTCGTGGGACATTAATGGTAATTCGTGTTTATTTAAACATATAATTGCCATATAATCGCCCATATAATGTATCATATAATGTTTGTTTCTTCATTCATCTACCTTTATTTATTAATGGTCATTCGTGGGACATTAATGGTAATTCGTGTTTATTTAAACATATAATCGCCATATAATTGCCCATATAATGTATCATATAATATTTACCCATAGACAGGATTCATATTTTTGTCCAGCAAGATGCATTCATTCGTTTCTTCATCATAGCCATACCGTTCACCTTGTAGGTTTTCCTGTCCGAAGTTAATGAGTAGTCCAATTGGCTTGTGCGTCAAGCGTAGGTAGTTGAACAGTTGCGCCCTGTGAGCAGAACAAAGATCTTCCACCGATTTCAACTCCACGACGACATCATCCACCACCAAGTCCATTTGGTAGTATTTCTCCAGTTTCCGGTTCTTGTAATAGCATGGGAGTAGTTTCTCTCGCTCATTCTCCAAGCCACGGTCGAGTAGTTCCAAGTGCAAAGCCTCGTTATATACTGGTTCCAAAAGGCCCCAATTCAGCTCATCGTGAACCTCCATTGCTGCTCCGATGATTTGATAAACGATGTCTTTGTACTTCTTGTAATCCATTGTGTCTTTTCTTACTTCTATGTTATTTATATTAATGATAATTCGTGGGGCATTAATGGTCATTCGTGTTCTTATTTAACATATAATTTCCATGTAATTGCCCATATAATTTCTCATATAATGTTTATTTCTTCGTTCATCTACTTTTATTATTAATGGTCATTCGTGGGACATTAATGGTAATTCGTGTTTATTCCAACATATAATCGCCCATGTAGTATCTCACGTGATCTCAAAAAGATTCTTGCGATTTTGCTTGCGTATTTGGGTTTAATTGTTTATCTTTGCAGTATCAATTCCCACTAACCTTTGGCCGCAGGGGAAGGATTCGCAGGAAGATGACCCCCAGGGTGAAATTTGGTTTCGGGCGGGCGCGGAAATCATTCGCAGCGGGCGCTGAAATTATTCGCAGCGGGCGGGGAAAACATTTGCAGCGGTCGGGAAAAACCGACGAGGACTACTCTAACACCCCGCGAAGTCCGTACTCTCACCCAGCGAAAGCCATGTTTGCGCCTTATCATATTGGGGACTATCCCCACGAACCTTCCAGCTTGCATCCCCTTTGCTATGCTTAGCCTCGTTCTAGGCTGCTTCTAGCCATACTCTTGGCTGCTTCTAGGCTTACTCAAGAGTATGCTTAGAGTATGGCTAGAGAGTTGCTCTATCTTCTCAGATATTTCTTGCCGTTCTGGATGACGATGCCCTTGTAGCTGCTGTCGACCTTCTGTCCGCGCAGGTTGTACCTACTCCCCTCGCCCTTTGGAGAGGGGTCGGGGGTGAGGTTCTTAATCCCCGCAGGCTCGATGACGGGCTTCTCGTTCTTGTAGATGACTACGTCGGAGAAGTATCCCCACAGCGAGATGGCTGTCGTAGAACCGTTGAGCAGCACGTGCTCGAAGTTGAAGAAGGCCTTGTCGTCGTCGTTATAGAAGAACTGCATGTCTGTCAGCGTCTCGTTGGCACCACCGCAGTAGTAGACGTTCTCACCCTGGTACTTGCCTGCATACTGTCCCATGGGGAAGATGTAGTAGACGATGTTGTCCTGCTCGTAGCGTGTGCCGTACATCCAGGCGTTGCCGGACATGGGGTTGGGGAAGTTGAAGCCGACCTTGTCGCCATCGAACTCTACCTCGATATCCTCGGTACCCTCTTCGCTTCCTTCACCAGTAGCATCATTATAGTGGAAGGTATAGCTGATGTGCCATGTTTCCGTCACGGCCGTCGAGGGTGCCAGGGCAAAGCCGCTGAAGTTGTCGAGGCCGTTCTGCATCTTCGAGGTGAAGCGCAGGCGGTAGGTGCCGTCAGCAGGAGCGGTGAACGACATGGCCTTGACGTATTTGTCGTCCTGGTTTTCGTCCTGAGCCTTGTAGTTATAGATGGTGTGCCAGGTGGCCTGGTCGTCGTCGGTATATTCTACCAGCAGCACTTCGTCCTTCCAGCGCAGGAAGGCGTCCCACGACAGCACGTCGCCAGTCTTGGCCTGCAGACGCGGAGTGATCAGGGTGCCAGGGGTATCGCTCTGGGGAGCCAGGGCCATCAGTGTGGTGTTGTCTGCAAAGGCTGTGCTTGTACCCACGGTCCAGCCGTTGTTGATCCAGCCCTTGGGCAGCTCGCCACCGTCGAAGTCCTCTACCCACTGGTTGGGGTCGAGGAGCGTAGCTGTGGCGTTGATGACCACGTCAGCCAGACCCTCGTTCGTGGGATGAACAGTGATGGTGGCAGCCTTCTCGCCATAATTCTCGCTGAGCACAGGAAGAACGTCGAACGTTGTGCTCTCGCCGGCGGCAAGGCTGAACTCGCTCTTGGAGACGGTGAACTGCGTAGCGTCAGACGAGGTGATGGTACCTGCCAGCGTGCCTGTACCGTCGTTGGTGATGGTATAGCTCTTGGCTGCAGGCTGTGCGCTCACCTTACCGAAGGCCGCGTCGGTCGTCGGAGTAACCACGAGCACAGGGGCGTCGAGGTTGAGGTTGAAGCCCTCGAAGTTGTCCAAATCGTAGTCGTCGCTGGCAAAACGGAACTGATAGTTGCCTGCTGCCAGACCATCGATGGTAAAGGTGGCAAAGTCGTCCATCTTGTTTAACCAGTCGGTAGTCTTGTATTCTGTAAACTCACCGCCGTCCTTCGACAGCTGAATCTTCACCTTCACATAGTTGCCTGTGGCCTTATACTCGAAGGTCATCACCTCGCCGGCGGCCACCTTCAGAATGGGTGTCGTCAGATAGCCCACAGTGCCATAGGTGTATTCGCAGTGAGCCACACCGTCGCTGAAGGTCCAGTTGGACTCGTCAGCCTTCCAGCCGCTGGGCAGTGCGTTGCCTGCGAAGTCCTCGCTCCACACGTTGTGATTGCGGACATAGGCAGAAGCGGCAATAGTAGCAGCCTCGCCGGCATTCGGCGTTACGGTCACTGTTGCCGTATGGGCACCGTAAGCCTCGGCGTTATATACATAGGAGATGGTAAACGTACCGCTCTGGCCTGCAGCCACAGAGAGATTGGCGGGGCTGACGGTAAATTCGTTGTTATCAACGGTGATAGTTGCCTCCAGCACGGCATTGCCAGTATTGGTGACGGTGACCGTCTCAGAAGCATCGGCAGCAACACGGCCAAAGTTGACCGTCGTGGTGCTGACACCCATCACAGGAGCAGGATCGGGCTGAGGGTCGGGAGTGTCGCCACCTTCGCCGCCGCCTTCGCCACCTTCACCGCCGCCAACGGGCGTATAGGTTACGTCGTCAATGCAAGCATAATTCAGGGCAATGGCCAACTTCGTTGACTTGGTCAGCGTAAAACTGAACTCGCTCCATGAGGGTGTTGACGAAGTGCGCAGTGAACCTGTGGTGTATAGCTGCTGTCCTAATCCTGTGTCGGTATATTCATAGACAATGATCTGGCTGGCCGAGTTCTTGTTGTAAGCACGGGCATAGAACTTAAAAGTACCCTCTACAGCCTCCGTCACCAGATAGTTGTCTGTATCAGACTTCGACCAACTGAACACACCCTTGCCAGAGCGTGCGCGGTCGTCGGCACACTGGGCATCACCCTTCAATTCCCAACCTGTAGGCAGGCCACTGTTAAAATCTGCTGTCTTGCTATCAGCAGCACTGGCGGCCATGCTGACTCCGAAGAGCACAGCCATGACTGCCAGTACATTTACAACTAGTCGTTTTGCTTGATATCGTGTCATTCCTATATATATAAATAAGGTGTAACGTTGTTGTTGTGTCAGAGTTTAACCTTGATGACCTTGTCGGCGACCTTAATAATATATAAGGTGTTCGACTTCAGGGCGATGTCAGCCTGCTGGCCGCTCAGCTTCTGGCTGTGCACCATGCGGCCGTCCATGCCATAGACCGTGACGATGTCGCCAGCCTTAGCGTTGGTAATATGGATGCCGTCGGCACTGCCCAGCACCTTCACCTGAGAAGGAGTAGCCACGGGAGCGCCCTCGATGCCAGAGGCAGAAGACTGCTCGAAGGTAACAATCAGTCGGTTGTACTGGATGCCCACGGCGGGAGTGGTAATGGTGTTACCCTCCTCCACATTCAAGGCTGCGCCGTTGAAGGTGACGCTGTGAATCTTCCAGCCGTCAGCGGGCTCGATATAGTAGGAATACTGCTGTCCCATCTCTACACGCTGCCAGACGCTGCCGTTGTCAGCCTGCTGAATGGCAATGAAGCAACCCTCGGTGGGTGTTGTATGACCCGGATTGAACGGATCAATCTCAGCACCGTCGCTGCAGTCGTCACCTTCTACCCACAGGGCAGAGAACGACCAGCGGTTGGGAACCTTGCAGACACGGTTGGTCTCGCCGGTGGTGATGTCAATCTCATAAAGGGCAGTGTCGTACTTGCCGTTGTTGCGCCAGTCGGAATCAGGCAGCGAGCCCCAGGAACCCCACTCGTTGATACCCTTGCCACTGTTGAAGTAGCCAATCCAGTACATCTTGTTAGGATTGCTCTTGGCAAAGCAGGCAGCCTGACGCTTATACTGTGAGCTGTAGCCCGTAGCAGGCAGCAGAGGCTCGTAGTCGGTATAGGCCTCGTGGGTCTCGGGATCGGTCTTCTCGACAGCCTTGGTCTTCAGCAGACCGGTCGTGAGGTCAAACTCCCATATCTGAGCGCCTGTCAGGTTGCCGTCGATGTCGCGCTGTTTGCCGTCGTCACCGGGAACGGCACTGCTGGCACCGCTGGTGAGAGCGAAGGCACGACCCTCGCTGTTGATGGCGAAGGTGATGAAGTTGTAGTAGTACAGACCCTTCGTGATAGGAGTCACCTTCATCGTGGCCAAATCGATGGTGCACAGGGCATAGCCTGCGTCACCGTCCGTCATATCGTCGTCCTGGTCGGTGAAGTACTCGGGGTCGGAAGTAATCTCGTCAGGAAGCTGGTTGCCTGTCATATAGAACAGACCGTACACCTTGCCGTCCACGGGATTGTAAGACATACCGGCCGACTCCAGGCAGTTGCTCTTGGGACGAATCTCGCTGCTGAGCAGGTTGCCCGTCTTGGCATCCCACTTGCGAACGGCGAAGAGCTCCTCGTCAACCGTCGACGACTCGTCGCGCGACATCACGGTGACCACCTTGCCATTGACATAGACAGCACCGGAGTTGCCATACATCATGTTGAAGTTGTTGGCCCAGAGTGCCTTGTTGTTGTCAGTAAACTGAGCATTGCTGTAGAAGTCGCTGATGTTGACTGCAGGCTTCTTGACGGGGGTGGAAAGTGCAGAACCGTCCCAATTCATCGAATAAATGCTCTGGTCTACCACGAAGATAGACTTCTGCAGCGAGCTGTTATATCCCACGTATTTGGATTTCATCTGGTCACCATCGTCATAACGGTTGCTGTGACCAATACCCATCAGCGCTACTTGCGCATTGACTGTCATCGCTGCCACACACAGTAGCATAGAGATTGTTTTTCTTTTCATTTATATACTAATTAGTTTAACTACGTTTTGTTACTTTTGAGGGTGCAAAGGTAACAATTTATTTAGGAAACGACGCGTGCGCGGGCGATACATTCGTCCATATTTGTAAATTTGCACAAAAAGACAGATTGTTACTCGCCTCTCACCTATAGCTACTCACCTCTGTTGATTTCGCCATACGCAGGAATTCAGAGGGTTTCAGACCCGTCTCGCGCTTGAAGGTATTAACGAATGCCGTGCGCGACTTGAAGCCCGTTCCGGTGGCGATGGCCTCGATGGTGATGTTGCCCGAACGGGCAGGATCGTCCATCCACTGGCAGGCGACCTTGATGCGCAGACTGCCCAGCAGCGTGCTGAACGTCATACCGTACTTCTCGTTGATAACCTGCGAGACATAGGTGGTATTGGAATTGATGAGTTTGGCCAGTTTGCCGAGCGTGAAGTCCTGCTGGCAGATGATATCTGCATCGTCCAGCACCTCCTGAATACGCAGCACAAGCGACTCGCGCTGCTCGTCGTTCAGGCTGCTCTTGCTATAGACCTTGCGCAGCTGCTGGGCATCGGCCTCCATCTTGATGACCTGCCGGTTCTTCTCGTAAAGGCTCTTATTGCGCTCGCGCAGCTCACGGTTCTTGCGCCACAGCAACAGCGAGAAGGCAATGGCAATCACCAGCATGATAAGGCCTGCCAACAGTGCCATCTGCTGCATGAACTGACGCTGCTCCAGCACCTGTGTATGCGCCTCTTCTTTCTTGAGGGCATTGATATAGTTCAGCTCGGCAATGTGCGACAGCTGGCTGACGTGCGTCTGCTCCATCAGTTCCATATAGCGTTGGTGGTAGCGGTCGGACTCCTCGTCGTTGCCCAGCGTGCGGTATTGCTCGGACAGCTGCAGGCAGATGCTGGCGGAGACGTCGCTGATATCCTGATCGACCGTCAACTGCAAAGCGCGGGTCAGATACTCGATGGATTGGGCGATTTTCTGCTCTTTGTGGTAGGTCGTGGCTATGCTGATGAGCGATGCCAGCGAGTCGCGCTCCGGCGCCCAGCGCGTCGTGATATGCTGCAACTGCTGCTCAAAGCACTGCCGCGCCTGAGCATACTCCTTCTGCTGCATATGGCGAATACCCTGATATTGCAGACGGACATAGGTCAGATCGGGAGTGTCATCGGGAATCTCCTTGGAGAAGAGGATGGCGTGGTATTTCGACAGTTCCAGTTCGTAGTTCTGGTTGGCCAGATTGAAGAAAGCGGTCGTCAGCAGTTCCCAGTTCTTGCTCTCCACGGCCTTTTCGATACATTTCTCAAACATGCCGTGCGCCTGCTGGGCAAGGGGCTTGGAGTTGTAGTTCACGCTGTAGTCGTTGAGCAAATCACCCATATTCACCATCACTACAGGCAGGAAGTCTTGATAGTTGGTCTGCTCGCAGTAGTCGTAGGCCTGCGTGAAGTATTCGTAGGCCTGCGTGTAGTCAAAGTAGAAGAACTTATAGACGCAGGCACAGTTGTTGAGCGCCCTTGCACGCAACTGCTGCTCGGCGGCAGTGTCAGCAGTACGCTCGCTGACAATAGTGAAGCACGCCAGGGCTTGTGCAGGCTGACGCCGGGTGTAGAAAGTTCGGCCTTTCTCCATCAACTCTTCGGACGACAACGCGCGAAAACGGTCGTATTCAACGACATTATCCCCGGCAGAGACTCCCAGGGCCCTTGTCCAAAGCAACAGCAGGACGTAGAGTAGACGTATCATCGTTTTCTTCATGCTATCAGCGCCAGTATCTGAATACAGTGTGCGCTGCAAAGATACGAAAAGTAAGGTGTAAAACAAAAGATTTTCGAATAAATTTGGATTTTTGACCGCTTATTTGTACCTTTGAAGCGGAAAAAAGATGAAAGTAACGTTCCAAACCCACGTATTGCCGCTGAAGAACATACTCTTCCGGCTGGCACTCCGCATCACGCAAAACCGTGCGGAGGCAGAGGACGTGGTGCAGGAAACGATGATGAAGGTGTGGAACCGACGCGACGAGTGGCAACAGATAGAATCCATGGAGGCCTTTTGCCTGACCATCTGCCGCAACCTGTCGCTCGACAAGCTGCGGCGCATGGACAACCAAGTGCTTTCGCTGGACGACGACCAGCAGGCGGAAGCAAGCAGCTTCGACCCGATTGACAACAGCCACACGGCCAACCCCGAGGAGCAGACCGTGCAGCACGACCGCCTGCAACTGGTGCGACAGTTCATCAACCAGTTGCCGGAGAAACAGCGCAGCTGTATGCAACTGCGCGACATGGAGGGGAAAAGCTATCACGACATTGCCGTCATCCTGGGCATGACCGAACAACAGGTAAAGGTCAACATCTTCCGTGCCCGTCAAACGGTTAGGGAACGGGTGCTGAAAGCAGAATAAAGGTATGCCGGCGAAACAAAGGCCACCTTGTCACCTTCGCTCAGGAAAGGTGGCCGAACAATCTCTTTACGTTGATTCATACCTATTCTATGTGTGATGTGCTGATTTCTTTGCTAAATTTTCTTTCTTCATCCATTGTGCGAGAGTAAGGCCGGTCCGCTTGCGGAAAGCCGTGCTAAAGGTCGCATAACTGCTATAGCCACAGTGTGTAACCAACTCATAAATGGTATAGGGGGGCTCGACAGACAATGACTCGCGGTAGATGTCGATGAAATGGTCAATTCTGAGCCTATTGATGTAGGCGTGGTAGGTGTCGCCCTGCTCGGAAAGCCAGGCGTTGAGCGTGGCACGGCTGGTACCTATTTCTGCGGCCAGCTGCGACAAGGTGAGGTCGTGCTGCACGTAGAGCAAGGTAGTCTCGCAGCGTGTCTGTAGCAGCATAGCCACATCGGCACCTGTATCAACGACATCGTCAACAGCGTCCTCAGCCTGTTCGGAGACAGCGCCGTCAACAATGGGGACGACCTTGACCTGCTCGCCGACAAGACGCTCGAGGGTGTCGACGCGCCAAACGATGAAGAGGATAATGGCGAGCGTAAGCCACTGGGCGAGATACTCGGTGGCCAGCGCACCTTCGTTGGTGGTATAGACGATATAGACAAGCAGGATGCAGGCGATGAGCACGAGACTCTGCCATACTTCCTTATGCTCCAGGTCGGCGTAGTTGTCGCGCAGCCAGCGGCCGTAGCACCACACCTCGCGTACATATATAATAAAGAAGACGACGCAAAGCAGCAGACTGTAGCTCTCCATATACCATTCGAAACGATGGTTGTGCTGGACGATGCTTAGAACGGCTATCACCACGAAAGGCACCATAGCTGCGAGAACGGGCCACAACGGCAGCCGTCGGTGCTGCAGCATGCGCAGCAGCACACACATCATCAAAGGAACGAAGGTGATGAGGTCAAGGGTGATGGCAATGGCATTACGCAGGAAGCGATCGTCCTCCAGCCAATGGATGCCCAGAACATACCACCAGACGTGACTGGCAGCGACAGAAAACAGGAACGCTGCCGCCCAGCTGCGGAGTTCGCGCGGGGAGTTGACACCAGGTGACACGACATTGGTACGACGCAGCAGCAGGTAGAGTGCTGCCAGCAACGCCATCATCGATGCCCCTCCGTAGAGCATGACGAAAAATACCTCTTGTAATCCCTGATGTTCGTACATCGTCGTATCAAGTCATTAATCGTTCAATATCCAGTTCTGTCTTGTCTTTTGTCACGTATCACATCCTTTCAGATGGCCGTTTTCTCCATCTCCTTCGCCCTGTACTCCGCCGGTGTCATGCCAAAGCGCGCCTTGAAGTCATGATAGAAGGTCGTGGTGCGCTGGTAACCCGAGGACTCACCAACTTCGGCGAACGACAGCTCGGGCCGTTCTACCATCAGGCGGCAGGCAAAGTCGAGCCGACAGTTACGCACAAACTCGGGCAATCCCATACCGCCGCCCTTCGCAAAGGCACTGCCAACACGCGCTGCAGAAAGCGTGAAGTGTTCCATGACGGCCGCACGGTTGAAGTCTGGCCAGCGGAACATCTGCTCGTCCTTGATAACTTTGCTGAGATGGTCGAACAGCGCTGCGTCGTCCATCGATGAGAGATCCACGTGTTCATGTTGGTCTGTCGCGCCGACAGGGTTATGGCTCTGCTCAGCATGGTTGTTAAGGTTATGGTTGGACTGCAGGGCAGCCATGTGTATTTCTAATTCCATGAGGTGTGTCGAAATCTTCATCAGCTCGTGCAAGATGACCTTTTCTTGTCGCCTAAGGGACAGAAAAGCACAGATTAACGTCACGGAGAAGACCAATATGGCGAAAATGATAACAAACGATACTGACATGCCTCTTATTTTTCGGCAAAGGTACGAAAAAGAAATTATTTCTGCAACAAAACAACAAATAAACAATGCTTTTTAACAAACAAGCATATAAAAAACGCGGTTTTAGCGTGTTTCTCAATTTTACAATAAGCAATTGCCGAAAAAGCCAAATGCAATCAGCGTACTGATCCAAGACACATCAGTAGCCTGCCAGTTCTGCAATAATAGGCAAAGAAAAAGGGAAGCGATTCTCTCGAACGGCTTCCCTAATGAGGAAAATGATAAATATAGATTAAAATTACTAGTTGTGTGCATTGCAAAGGTACGAATTCTCCCGTTTCCTACAAGAAAAACATGTAGAAAATCTGCAAAAATTAAACTCAATTAACAATACCCCCCCCTATTTAACGAAAAGTTACATTAAAAAATGTCGTTTAATCCACTTTTTCGGCCGTTTGTTCACGATAGAGTAGTCTTTGATACTCCCCATCGGTGTTGAGGATGCGCTCTGCCTCCTGAATCGTTTTGTCGTTACGCAGACCAACCTGAACTTGACCGCCCTGGTAGTAATAGTGCGAGACAATATCCTGCTCGATGAGCTGCTGGATCTCGTCACGATGTCGCTCCAAGTCGCGACTGACGTCGTGGTGGTCCAACTTGGCCTTCAGCGCATCAAACTCATCCTTGGCATCGTCATAGTAGCCCTCGAACTTCGCCACCTTCACCAGTTCCTCAAACTGTTTCTTGCTGACCTGGTCGTAAGTGAAGCCTGCCTTGATGACACGCTCAGTAAAGCGGGCATAGTCGGCATCCGTCAAGTGAAAATCGTTGGCAGGCGCTATCGTCGGGTGCTTGCCTATATAGTCCACGACATAGTCGAACATCACCTCGGTGGAATCCATGCGGTCCAGATACATGGAGATGTTCGACATGGTGTCTGGCTTGACCTCCACGTCAGGCTTGATACCCTCCTCCATCTTGATACCACGGCCGGATGGCAGGTAGTAGCGCGACGTCGTCAGTTTCAGATTGGCGTTGTGCGGCAGGTCGACGTTAGGAATCTGCACCAGACCCTTTCCGTACGTGCGCGTACCTATTATTATTCCTCGCTTCAAATCCTGCAGCGCACCACTGGTAATCTCGGAAGCCGACGCCGTTTCCTGATTCACCAGCACAACGATGGGCATCAGGGTGTCCACCGGTTCCATGCGGGTCTTGTATTCCGAATTGGCACGCTTCAGCTTTCCCTTCGTCTCGACAATCTTGACGTCCTTCGGAATCCACATATTCAGGATATCGACACATTCCGTCAGCGAACCACCACCATTGCCGCGCAGGTCGAGAATGAGTTTCGTGGCGCCTTTCTTCTTCAAATCCAGAAAAGCACGTCGCATGGCCTTGGCTGGCTCGCCGGTAAAGGTACTCAGACAGATATATCCCACCTGGTTCGGACGCATGCCGTAGTAGGTGATTTCAGGCATCTTGATAGAACGACGCGTTATCTTGAAGTTCATCTTCTTACCTGTCGACGGACGCTCTATCTTCAGCATGAAGGTCGTGCCGGCTTCACCGCGCAGATGGCTGCTGACGAACGCTGTATTCTTGTCCGTCATCACCGTGTCATCGATCTGCAGGATAATGTCGCCCTTGCGCAGTCCGGCTTCCTGGGCAGGCATACCCACGTACGGTTCCTCTATCACCACCTTCTTCAGCCGCTGGTGGTAGCGTATCAGTGCACCGATTCCGGCATACTTGCCCGTCAGCATGGTCTTCAGCTCCTTCTGCTTCTGCTCAGGATAGTACTCCGTGTAGCGATCCAGCGACCGCAGCATGGCATCAATACCCGTCGATACCACCTTGTTGGCGTCGAGGGTGTCGACATACATCAAGTCAAGGTTCTTGTACAGGGCATTGAAAATCTCCAGGTTCTTGGCAACTTCCAAGTTATGGTTCTTCACATTTTGCTCGGCACCAGGCGACTTCACGCCATGGTTGGACGCACTCTTCTCGGTATTAGGGGCACTCTTCTGGGGATTCGGCGCACTATCCTTTACCTTTTGCGCTACGCTGAACTGCGTTATGCAGAGGCTGCAAAACAAGCCAAATAGTATTCTTTTCATTACTGTTTGTGTATTTATCGGGTGCAAAATTACAAAAAAATACGCTTTCCGTGAATTTTTTCCTTAAAAAGTTTGCGCAATTCAGAAAAACTCCGTATCTTTGCACCCGCTTAAACGCAAAACCTGCTTCAGTAGCTCAGTTGGTTAGAGCACCTGACTGTTAATCAGGGGGTCGTTGGTTCAAGCCCATCCTGAAGCGCCAAGAAAAGTGAGCCCTAAGTGCTCGTAAAACAAGGAGTTAGATAAAATCTAACTCCTTTGTTTTTATCCATTTTGCTTATTTAGATTTTACTCTGTGTACACCTGGTGTACACGCAGCCGTTGGTTGTTCAGATTCCCCACCACCTGCTTCTCCACATACTCGCAGTCGGGGCAGGTATCCTTCACATCCATACATTTACAATATCAAATGTTTCATTTCATGTCCTCCCCACCGGCTGTCGTTCATGTATTTGAAACCAACAGAGGAA
>OCTW013391545.1_pt1 | contig 12540 bp, 3 predicted proteins | sample 1539671 | NCBI WGS metagenome assembly OCTW01 (sample SAMN02144230, study PRJEB22623) | gut metagenome | biome: sheep rumen | host: Ovis aries | place: New Zealand | reverse complement strand
GCTTGAAAGAAGTCGGCCCATTGCTAGGTTTAGGAATTTATCTAGTGAACCCGATTCAGATGCTGGGGAGTTCTCTTGGAGATCTCCCTTGAATTTTATCCTAAACATGTTATCATATCTATGATAGCAATCGGATCATCGCTAGGCTTAGGAATTTTTCTAGGGGTCCCGATTCAGATGCTGGGGAGTTCTCTTGAAGATCTCCCTTGAATTTTATCTTATTACTATGGCCAGATCTCATGATCTGGTCTTTTTCGTACAATCAGAGAAAGACGTTAGAGCATATGCTCTAACGTCTCTGAAGGGAGTTTAAAACTATGTACGTTTAGTTTCTATTCTCTTTTTTCTTACGCGTCGCAATTAATACGCCAAGTAGGGTAATTAATGCGATACTCATCAGCATCATCTGCATCGTGATTTCAGTTTCATCACCGGTCTTGACAGCTTCAGTCGTTGTCGTTGGCGTCGTACCTGTATCATAAGTCGTCGTCTTGACAACAGTAGGTGTCGTGTTATCCGTATTGTAGGTTGGCACAGTTTCCTTTTCGACACTCGTATCAGTGTCTGGCGTATTCTGTGTCGCCTGTTTGCCGGAACCAGATTCTTCAGTTGCTGGTGTGGCAATGGTTGGTGTTTCTGGAGTATTTTGTGTTGGCATCGTACCATCGCCAGATTCATCAATAATTGTGGTCTTTGAAGTTGGCGTTGTAACAGTGCCCGGAGTGACTTCCGGATCCTTTTGTGGATCTGGATCTTCGCTGCTTGTTACAGTCGCTGTATTCACAACATTTCCTCTTGTCACATCAAGAGCTTTGACAACATAACTTGTTACGAATGTTTCCTGAGCGTTTGGTGATAATTTTTCAATTGTCCACTTACCGCCCGTTAATGGGTCTTCGACAACCACATTCGTTAACGTTAAGTTACCAGTATTCGTTGCAGTAATCAGATAAGAGATCGTATCTCCTTCTTCATAACCGCTTGCAGAAGCTGGGCTGCTTGTTGTTGTCTTGGTGATCACTACAGCTGGATGAGAAGCTTCCGTATTATCTTCCGTCTTACCATCCGTAATCTTCACTTCATCGTCCTTGTTATCAGGAGTTGGATCTTCTAATGTTGCTGTATCAACAGTCGCATTATTGATCACTTTACCCTTTACAATATCAGCTTCCTGCACTTTGTATGAGGTTGTGAAGCTTTGTGTATCACCTGGTTTTGAGGCTTTGACATCAAAGTTTTCATTGGTCATATCATCGTGAAGTTTGAAAGCAGATAATGGCAGGTTACCATCATTCTTGACAGTGATTTCATAAGTAATCGTTTCACCAAGCTGATATGCTTTTCCATCCTTAGGTGTGCTTGTCGTCTTCTTCGTTACTGTCACACTTGGATTTGTCTTTGTGATGTCTACTTCTTCCTTGCCCGGAGTCACTTCTGGATCAGGATCAGTAGGATCATCAGGAGTTGGATCATCAACTTTATTCACGGTTGCCACATTTGTGACTTTACCCTTATTGACATCCTGCTGTGTCACTTTGTAGTTTACAGTGAAGTCGGAAGATTCTTCCTGAGGTTTCAAGCTGTCAATAGTGAATGTATCACCTGTTAAATCATCTTTCAGGATAATGTTCGTTAATGTTAAATTACCATCGTTCTTCGCTTTGATCGTGTAAGTAATCGTATCACCTAAGGTATACTGCTTACTTGTATCAGCCTGTTTTGTAATTGTCAGATGTGGATGTTTATCTTCTGTTTCAACCGTCTTTTCACCTGGATTATCTTTTGGATCAGGATCATTTGGATCTTCAGGAGTTGGATCATCGACATCTTTCATAGTAACGATATTCTTAATCTTGCCAGCGATGATGTCTTTTTCGGTAACCGTGTAAGTCACAACATGTTCATCTGAAGTCGCCTGAGGCGCTAATTTCTTAATAGTCCATGTATCACCGGTTAAAGCATCTTCGAGCTTGATATTCGTTAATGTTAAATTACCATCATTGATAGCAGAAATTGTGTAAGTGACTGTTTCACCAAGTTTATACTTCTTCGTGTCATCGGCTTTTTTGATAATAGTCAGATGAGGATTCTTATCTTCCGTATCAACAGTTTCTTTACCCGGTTCATCTTTTGGATCAGGATCAGTCGGATCATCAGGGGTTGGGTCATCGACATCTTTCATCGTTGCCACATTAGCCACATGACCATTCTTAATATCCTTTTCCGTTACGACATAAGTCGCGGTGAAGTCTTGAGATGTTTGATGAGGAGCAAGTGAGCGGATTGTCCACTGCTGATTGGTCAGATCGTCACGAATCACAATGTTCGTTAATGTTAAGTTACCATCATTGGTTGCATGAATCGTGTAATGAATTGTTTCGCCTAACTTGTAAGCCTTCTTTTCATCAGCTTTCTTTGTAATCGTGATATGCGGATTCTTCTCTTCTGTGTCGACGGTTTCCTTGCCAGGTGTGACTTCAGGAGCTGGATCATCAGGATTATCTGGTGTTGGATCATCAATGTGATCGACTGTAGCGACGTTCACAATCTTACCAACCTTGATATCAGATTCCGTAACTTTGTAAGTTGCGACGAGATCCTGTGAGGTTTCTCCTGGTAACAGCTTCGCAATGGTCCATGAAGATTTCGTCAGATCATCTTTAACCACGATATTCGTTAAGGTTAAGTTACCAGTATTCTTCGCATGAATCTTATAAGTAATGGTATCCCCTAACTTATATTCTTTCTGCTCAGCGGTCTTAGTAATCTTCAGTTTTGGCTTCGCATCATCGATTTCCGGTTCAGGAACTTCATCAGTGCCTTTATAAGTCTTGCCTAATGAGACATCCACTTTATTCTTGAACTGCTGAGACTTGATTTCTTCTTCCGTCACGATGTACGTTGCTTTCAGAGTGATTTCTTCACCAGCGGATAAGGTTTCAGGAATGTCGGATGTGATCTTAACACCTGGGAGTTCTGTCACTTTCAGGGTCTTGACTTCATCATAAATATTCTTGATCTTGATTTCGAAATGAATCGTATCACCTAACTTGTATTCTTTCGCATCATGGGATTTCGTGACAACTTTGTCATCATCCACATCATCCGTCACTGTTAACTGACCGTATTCTTTCTTGACATCGTAGTTACCAAGTTTAGCGGTATGATTGCTTAATGTGAAGGTATTGTCAGAAGAGCCAGCCAATAACTGTCTTCCCGTGAAACCAGCTTTGAAGCTTTCGCCTTCCACATAAGAACCAGCGGTTACTTTCAGATGATGATCGCCATTGGTTAAAGCAGTACCATCATAAGCTTTCTTTAAGGTTGCTGATGTCAGGGTTACTGGACGTTTCTTGACGGTTAACGAGCCGTCCGTAATCATCATATGCTCATCATCAGTATTGAAGAAATCAGTAACATCCTGATCACCTTTCATAATGCGATAAGCAGTCACCTTATTCTCAGTTTCACCAGCATTGGTGATCTCACCCTTAATCGTCGCTTCAATATGCATACCAGGTAAGACGCCCGCTACGGTATAACCATCATTCGTTAATGATTGACCATCATAAACTTTTTCATCACTCGCTGCAGTAATATGCATAATAATCTGTGCAGTTGTAATAGTTAAGTTGCCCGGTCTCTTGGTAATAATATAGTTCTTATCTTTATAAGCATCATTCTTCTGGAAGCTGATGGCATTGCTTGTTGTGCCAACTTCAGTAATAGAACCAGTAGCTTTAAGATCAGAAACTTCACCATCGACAAAGCCATCACCCGTTACAGTGACATGTTTTGCCGTTAATGGCGTACCATCATAAGCCCGCGTTACACTTTCACTTGTCAGTGTCACTTTACGTGGGGTAACTTCTAAATAACCATCATTCTTTGTAATATTCTTGAACTGATCGGTGACATCGTTGCCGTCTTCATCTCTGATGATGACGTCAGCTACTTTGTTAGCGATCTTACCAGCATTCGTGATTGTACCCGTCATCTTGACTTCGGCTTTGTAGTTTTCAAAACCTTCTGGCAGGATAACATCTGCTTTATCACTAGATAATGCCTTACCATCATAGGTCTTACTTACGCTTGAACCATTGACTACGACTGCATTTTCATTTGCGAGAATCGTTAAAGTGCCAAGATCATAAGTCAGATTGTAGTTCTTTTCTTTATAAGCATCCGTTGTTGCTAATTCAATCGTATTAGGAACACTACCGATCTTCTTGATTGTACCAACAGCTTTAGCGGTTGCTTCACCAGCAACGAAGCCCTGTCCAGAGATCTTCACTTCTGGTCTTGTTAATGCTTTACCATCATAAACCTTATGGTCACTTTCGCTCTTTAATGTTACATGACGTGGCGTAATCGTTAACTGACCAGAAACAGTCTTAATATTTGCAAAGTATCTTGTTACATCGGTCATACCATCCATAATCACCACGGTATTGACTTTATTTTCACCCTTGTCACCAACATTTGTGGCAGAGCCATCAGTTGTGACATAAGCGCGTAAGTTATCTGGTAAACCTTCAACCGTGAATGTATCACTCGTGAGCGCTTTGCCATCATAAACTTTCGCATCAGAACCAGCCGTTACCGTAATGACAGCTGTATGTGGATTAACTGTTAAGAGGCCTTCTTCTAAGGTGATCGCATAATCTTTTTCAGCATGCTTAGTCATCTTATAAACAATCGTGTTAGCTGATGTGCCGACTTCAATTTGCGCACCAGTAGCCGTAATGTCATAGACTTCATCATTGAAGATCTTGCCTTTTACCGTGACTTTATCATTTGCTAGAGCGATACCATCATAATCCTTTTCATCACTTGCAGAAGTCATAGTGAGTGGACGCGCAGTAATCTTTAATGTCCCATCCATATGCGTAATAGCATCGAACTGATTTGTGACATCCTGATCATCTTTATAGATACGGATCTCAGTAATCTTATTGTCAACGGTGCCTTCATCAACGTGAGTCACTGTACCTTTAACGGTTGCTTTATAAGTAAAGCCTTCCGGTAAGTTTTCAATCGTTGTGTTCGCATTGGTTAATGGTGTCCCATCATATACTTTTTCATCACTGGCAGCGCGAACATGAATTGCTGTATGATTAGCCGTGATTTCTAAGATACCTTCATCTTTTTTGATGTCGTAGTTATCTTTATTGAATGCATCATGTGTCTGATAAGTAATGGTATTAGCGACTTTGCCCTTTTCGGTAATCGAACCCGTTGCTTTCACATCCGTTACTTCACCCTTCACAAAACCATCACCAGTCATATCGACGGTCGGTCTTGTTAATGGTAAGCCATTATATTCACGGCTTGCACTTGCACTTGTTAAGATAACCTTACGTTTATGAACTGTCAGCGTACCTTCTTTAGTCTTAATGGATTCAAACTGATCAGTGACATCATCTTCACCTTCCATGATAACCACTGACTTGATTGTATTCTTTGTACTACCAGCATTCGTGATTGTACCTGTGATTTCAACTTTCGCGGTGAAACCATCTGGTAAACCAGCAGTAGAATAATTCTTATTCGTTAAAGCTGTACCATCATAAAGTTTAGAATCATCGTTTGAAGTGATCATAACTTCTTTGTCGATCTTCTTCACGGTCAATGTCCCAATTTCTTCTTTAATGACATAATTATCCTTATTGAAAGCTTTCGTTTTGGTATAAGTGATTGGATTGGCAACAGAGCCTGCTCGAGTAATAGTACCTGTTGCTTTCAGATCCGTTACTTCACCTTTCACAAAACCATCACCAGAGACTTTCACATCAGGAGCAGTTAATGACGTACCATCAAATGCTTTAGTCTTTGATTCACTTGTTAAAGTAACCTGACGTTTGTTAACAGTTAAGGTACCAGTGACTTTCTTAACATTCTTAAATGATCCAGTCACGTCCTTACCATCATCGTTTCTAATAGTATAAGAATCAATGACATGATCCGTTGTACCTACATCAGTGATCGACCCGGTTGTCTTCACTTCAATCGTAAATAACTGTCTATTAAGACCAGTTACTTCATAACCTGCTGTTAACGGTGTTCCATCATAAGTCTTTGATGCACTCTCAGCAGTAATAGTAATTTCAGTCTTTGTGTTATCAGTGATTGTTAAAGTACCTAAGTTATTAGTAATAGCGTAGTTACCATCTTTATAACCTTCGCCTTTGACAATTTCATAGGTATTTTCGGTAGAACCAACTTCAGTTATTGTACCAGTAGTACGAACAGTGGCTTCACCGTCGACAAAGCCCATATCACCAACAGTGATCTCCTTATTTGTTAATGGCATGCCATCAAACTCTTTAGAGGCTGATCCTGTCGTAATCGTGACTGGACGTGGCTGAACTGTTAAGAGTCCTGATTCAGTAGTAATATGTGTAAACCAATCAGTAACATCTTTACCATCTTTAAAGATCTTAACATTGTCTATTGTATGTTCAGTAGATCCGGCATCAGTGATCGAGCCATGAGAATCAGCTGTCACTGTAAAGATTGTCGTATCAAGACCATTTAATACTGTAAATGAATCACTTGTTAAAGGTGTACCATCATATGTCTTGCTTTCATCATTCGCTTTAATCGTGACTTTCTTTTCATTCTCAGTAACGGTTAACTGACCAAGTTCTTCTTTAACTTCGTAATCATCTTTCACATTATCTTCGATCTTATAAGAAATTGTGTTATTAGATGCGCCAACATCAGTTTGTGAACCCGTCGCTTTGATATCATGGATATCATTATTTAAGATACGAGAAGCATCATATGTAACGGTATCCTTTGTTAATGGAGTTCCATCATACTGCTTTTGATCACTCGCACTTATCAGTGTAAGCTTACGTGGTGTAATAGATAACTCACCATCAGCATATTCAATATTTCCAAACTGATCAGTAACATCCTTACCTTCTTTGTAAATATGAACGGAATCTTTATTAACAACGTTCTTTACTTTACCTTCATTCACATGAGTTACAGACCCTACTGCACTTGCTGTAAAGTTATACCCAGCAGGTAAACCTGACATTGTAACAGCTTCATTAGATAAAGCTGTACCATCATATTCTTTATGATCGGTCGCAGCGGTAAAGGTTACCTTTTGCGCAATCTTAGTAATCTCAAGATACCCTTCATCTTTTGTAATGTCGTAGTTAGATTCTTTATACTTACCAGCAATACCATTAATTTGAATGGTATTTTTTGTCGTTCCAGCTTCAGTAATTGAACCAGTTGCTTTGACACTTTCTACTTCATCTTTGACAAAATCACCAGCAGTGATTGTGACATCAGGTCTTGTAAGAGCTGTCCCATCAAATTCTTTAGAAGCTGTTTCGCTCTTTAATGTAACTGGACGTTTTGTAACAGTTAATTTCGCATCTTTAGAAACTTCAATATTCTTAAAGCTCTTTGTAACATCTTGATCACCTTTAGTGATTGTATAAGAAGTGATCGTATTTTTGCTTTCTCCAGCATCTAACTGTGAGCCAGATGTTTCTACATTCACCTTAAAGCCTTCAGGTAACCCAGTTACATCAATATCTTTCGAAGTTAATGCTTTACCATCATAAACCTTAGAAGCATCTTTTAAGGTAATCTTGATGTTTGTTTCATTCGGGGTAATTGTTAACTTACCAGGTTCTGTCTTCACTTCAACTTTAAAACCATTGATTTCTTTTGACTGATTTGTATAACTATCTCCAAACTTAAACACAGTTGCATATTCACCAACATCAATGCCTTCAGCTATCGCTGTCACATCATCGATCGTAACTGTCTTGCCTTCAATAGTAAATGTGTCATTTACAATACCTGTTACGCTCTGCTTTTCACCAGTATAAGTAACAGATTTTGATTGACCAGTAATAGTCACTTCATAACGCCACTGAGCATAAAGCTTATTAGGCAGATCTTTTTCATCAATACCGACCTTTTGACCAGGTTTGTAAGTTGTACCACTATCATCAGCTTTGGTATTCCAGTGATCAAAGATCGCTTTCACACCATCACCAACTTGTGGCTTAGCAACTTTAGATTCATCCGCAATGGTTAACTGTGCATTGTTTTCCAGATCATTGTCAAAAGCTTTGACCGCATCACTTGAAGATGAGTTATTCGCATAGTACAGTAAGTTAACTTTTGTTGGTAATGGAATATAATGAGCAACTAACTGAATATTGCCAGTGATCTTGATTTTATCACCAGGATAATAATATTCATCAGTAGCCTTTAATTCCCCATCAACAGATTTATAAAGCTGCCAGTTTAAGAACTTGCTGCCAGAAGGAGCTTCTAGATTAGATCCTGATTTTACATCCGCATAAGCATTTTCGGCATACTTCTTATCATCAGTCACTGTTCCACTGCCAGTTCCAGCACTGTAGTTGACAATAAACTTGCTTGTATTAATATAGTAAGGATAAAGTTCTAAATCACCATGTAATTCATTGTTAAAATTATAAAGTGTATAGCTGTCATTACTCTTAGTAGCCCAACCAATCCAATGATAATTTTCAGGCACTGTTACAGTATGACCATTATCCCCTTCTACTAATGTCTTACCATCTGCATCAACAACTTTTGGTAAATCACTTAATGAAATAGTACTTGCATAATCCAAATCTTCAATTGTAGTTGTCTCATCATTTTTCAGACTGAGATGTACTTTCACATCAACTGGATCCGCTGCCCATTTTGCATAAAGCTTAATACCATGAGCAGGCATTGTTGAATCAAAATTAAATGGAGTTGTACAAGCTTCATCCTTATACCAGCCTCTAAACTTATAACCTTCATCTAATGATTCAGGTCTTGGAGGTGTATATCTAGCATACTGAGATAGTGAGGCTTCATACTTAACACTTTCAGTCTTATAATCGTGATCATAGTTATAGAACTCTAAGTTGTAAGAATTACGTTTAAAATAGATATGAAGTTCTTCTTGATAAAAAACAGTTTTATATACACCACTTGCGTCAGGATTATCCGGTAATTTAATAAGATTAGAGTTAGAGTTAGAGAAACTGTATGCATATGCTTTAAATCCATTAAATTTATCTGTAATCAGGAAATCTCTATTAGAGACTGTACCAACTGATATTGGATTACCATAGCTTCCGTTTAAAGATTCTCTATAATAATTGATCGTTGCTGTGCCTGAATTTGTAAAATTAAACTCTGTATTAAAATTAGTTAAATCCGGTGGCATAAAAGCATCTAAAAATGTTGTCATTGTTGAGCCATCGCTCCATAATGCCTTCACTTTTTCACCGGACCATTTATTAGTGACAAAGCTTGGCCAGTTATTAAATTTCTGACCATAAAGACCCGTATATGTTGTTCCATCATTTTTATATTCTTTAGTCCAAGATGGAAAATTGAAGGTAAATTTTACAGTTCTTCTATCATAGTAGACGTTCAACGTAGTTTTACCATCAGCAGTTACAGTTTTGCTTGAATCTGCTTTCTTAAATATAAAACCAGTATAATTCTTCTTTTTATCTGCTTCAGTTACGGAAACTGATTCACCAGTTTTAGCAGTTCGTGGAACAGAACTTTCTACTTTATATGTTTTCTCTGCATCAGCTGAATTGACTTTATCATCAATAGATTGCTGCCAGAAAACAACCGAATAGTTTGTATCATCAGCTTCCCAGACTGCATGAAGGGTAATATCTTCTGATAATGGATTTCCAGTAACATATTTAGTTCCATCTTCTGTTATAGACCAATGCTTAAAGGTATAACCTTTACGCTTTGGTGTAGGTAATGAATCATCCACTGTATCTTTTGCAGCATAGAACTTAGGTTCAATATAAGAACCGTTCTTACCAGTTTTAAAAGTGATATAGTGACCAGATTCAATCTTTGGATATAATCTGATATCACTTGTTCCAAGTGTAATTGTATCTTCTACTTTTTGAGTCAGCAGTGCTTGATCACTATACCAGCCAGTTACTGACTGATCAGATGCTAAGTCTAATTTGATATCAGTAGTAGATACTTTATCTCCTTCTTTGCCTTCCTTAGTTGTGAAGACACGGGCACCTTCAGCCGCACTATCCATAAAGAAAACATAATGAACTTCTTCAAAGACTGCATAAATATTGTGTTCTTTACCATCAATTTCAGCTTCACTATATTCTTTGAAGGCGTCAAAATTAGGTTTTGCAGCATCTTTGGTGGTTGCCCAGCCTAAGAACTTATAACCAGTTTTCTCTGGTGATTTTGGCTTCTTTAAGGTATCGCCAGCTTTAATTTTCTGCGTATACTCAGAAATAATTGTATCACCATTATAGAATTTATAAGTTGAGATGACGGGATCATTCTCACCGGCAATGATATAAATACTAAAACTTTTCGCATTAAATGTAGCTTTATGATCATTGACAGATGCATTCATCTTCTCAATTGTGCCACTATCTTTCTGATGCACAACCTTGAAATCCTGTCCATCTAAACTCTTGTTTAACGTCATACTAACATGAACGGCATTCGCATCCGCTGGCTGTAATTCTTTACCATCTTTATAGAAAGTAATATCAGCTCCAATAGCATCAGTAATGACTTTGTCATCTTTCACTGTCTTCTTTGCAATATTTTTAGCGACAGTTGAACTAACAGGAGTCACCTTCATTTCCGTGCCATTTGGGAATACGTTTGCATCCACACTAGCTGTTACTTTTAACTGACTCGTTGAACCAGTAAAAGTCTGTGCCTGCATCGCATTTTCTGCAGCTTTCTTTTCTGCCTCAGCTTTTTCCGCTGCTTCTTTCTCAGCTTTTGCCTTTTCTTCAGCAGCTTTCTTTTCAGCTGCTGCTTTTTCTTCTGCAGCTTTCTTCTCTGCTTCAGCTTTTTCCGCCGCTTCTTTTTCGGCTTTAGCTTTTTCTTCAGCGGCCTTTTGTGCTGCCGACGGGTCCTCACCACTTGACTTATTGGCATCTGTTTTTTCTTCAACTTTTGTTGATTCAGTTGCCTCATTCGAAGCAGGAGGAGATTCTTCATTGGTTTGACTTGTATTTGCATTATTATTTTCTGTTTCTGCTGTTACTGAGTTTTGATCAGAAACAGCAGTTGTTGTAGGCTCTGAAGATACTGTCTCGCCTTGTGCAAATACACTCATTTGCATCATGGAAAAGACCATTGTCATCGCTACAACGTAGGAAACAGTTTTACGAGCAAATCGTTTCATCCTGTCCATAAATTGTCCTCCTTCTTATTGTCCCAGGTGAATGTATACGCTTTCACCTTATTACAACTTAAAGTATAGTAACACGCAGTCACATAGCAGTCACAAAATGAGGAAATATTTATTTTTTTAGAGATTTTGGCATTTAAGATGAAACATCTTTTATCGTCTATATCGTTATTGTTCTATTTTCTTATTTTTATTGCTATAATAGCTATATTTAGTTAATATCCAAGTAAACCGATAGACTTTATAGATTTCATTTCACTTACGTTTCTATTTCTAAAGATACTAGTATAGTTAATATCGTGTGACTCATCCTTTTGGGTGATACTCCAGTATGCGATATTTTTATACAAAGTCGTAGAAATTGTTAAAACGGTTACAAAAAGGTGTATAATAGTCACATAGATTTAAAGAAAGAAGGAATATTATGAAATTTATGACTTTAGGAATGGGAGTACTTTCCGCTGCCATGATCTTTACAACCGTTGCACCAGTGCATGCAGCCACAAAAACTATGTACTTAGTAGATCACTATAAAGGAGATAGAAGCAATTTTCCGGATAAAAAATCTCTTATAATAAAAATGGATTAATCGCAACTATAAAAGAAACAGGTGATGAAGGAACAGATGAAGCTTATAATGTCAGCTATGTCCAAAATTTAACTTATAAAAATAACCGTATTATAAAATCATTTATTAAAGCCACTGAAAACGTAACAAAAGTGGCTACCCCTACTTATAAGGGATCAAAATTAAACAAGCTTACTTATATTTATAAGGGATATGGTGTAACCACAAAAGGAACTGTAACATATAAGTATAAAGGAAGAAATATTGTAAAAAGAACGGAAATCTCGAAAGATTCAGATTCAAAAAAAGCAGAAAAAGAAGTTGAAAAGAATACTTATAAAAACGGTTTACTTGTAAAAAGTGGCTACTTTACTTTTAAATATGATGCAAAAGGTAATATCATTTATAAATATCCAGTGTATATTGGTGATGATTCTGCTAGTATTACTCTTAAAAACAAATACAGCAATGGATTATTAAAATCTTCCACTGCTGTCAAATATAACAACTACGATAGTGAAAATAAAACGCCCGTATTAACTGTTACCTATAAGAAGGTTAGAGTCAATGCTTCTCTTGCCAAAAAAGTGAAAGCTCAGCAAGCTTGGATCCTAAGAGGCATTGGTGATGATTCAATCTATAATTGCTAAAAATAGATCGGCTGCTATGCCAATGTCATTAAGTTAAGCTAAGGAGCTGACGTTACAGAGAGTTTAGTTGAAAAACTAAGCTCTTTTTTTCTGTCTCCAGAATTTGC
>OCTW013435038.1_pt1 | contig 12545 bp, 16 predicted proteins | sample 1539671 | NCBI WGS metagenome assembly OCTW01 (sample SAMN02144230, study PRJEB22623) | gut metagenome | biome: sheep rumen | host: Ovis aries | place: New Zealand | reverse complement strand
TCCGCGAGGATGCGCACGGATTCGGACAGGAATTTGTCTGCTGAAGCAGACCCGAATCCGGCGCGCAAGACTCGCGAGCGAGTCTTGACCAGCTGCAATAAAAAAGCGTAAAAAAGCACCCTGAAACCAGGCGAATCATCCTGTTCCAAGGTGCATATACATAAAAGCAATACTTCCTTTAATCGTCTAGCGAATACAGTACAAGCGGATCAATATCCAAACTCTCCTCCGAATTACGATTTCCATAGATATCCCAGGAGAGAGTTCGATTCATTACGAGACAGCTATTAACAAAGATTTCCTTATCTTCTAGGGGAGCAAATACGCCTCTACCTACAATATCCTTTGCATCGAATTTGGTTTGTTTTCCATCACCCTTCCGTAAATCGACCAAGGTATTCCTCGTCCTGGCTGACGGTATCTGGGAAATCTACGGAACTTCCATCAAGTTTTTCCCAGCCCGAAAAGCGCTTGCCTGATAGGGTTGGATCTCCCACTTCTGGAAAGTCACTTCCCTCTGGGAGCATGTACTGCTTGTAGATGGACTTCCCATTCTCTGTTGGGAGGTAGAATGTCACCTGGCGCATCTTCTGTGGTACCTGTCGCTCGACAATCGCTGTGCTTTTCGCATGTAGCACACCTACCTTACCATTGGGATGAGTGTAGTGTTCCTCTGCTTCGCAAGAGAGCACCCCTCTCTTAGGATCCGAAACCCGAATGGTTAGATCCAGCCGATAATTTGCATCCTGGTTCTTACGTTCTCTCGTCTTTAATCGCTTCTCCAACTGCTTTTTCACCAGAGCCTCTAACTCCTCATCCTTTAGACTGGCGCCATCCTTGGACTCGATCACTGTCTGCAGAGATTCTCGCACCGCTTTATTTAATCCATTCTCCAGGTCCTTACTTTTCTTCAATCGTCCATTAAGTGTTAATAGTGCTATGCCAAATAGAATCACTAGGATTCCTAGCAATAATCCAAAGACAACTTTTTTCATGCATTTACCCCCAGATAGTACTCCATCGTGCCTGCATTTCCTCCATCTCTCTCCACATATGCTTCGATTCGATAGACCCCTTCCTTAGAAAAGTAGACCCTGTCCTCACTTTCCAGTACATCGTCACTTACCTCCACACCGTGGATATCCCAGACACGAAGGATTCTAACATTTACATCCTTCTCATCTGTCAACAGTAATTCCATTCCTTGATAGTAATTTCCTGTATGAAGATCACTCTGTGTATGAAGTTCTGGTAGTGCCTCCCCCATAACCTTTTTCGCACTGGCCTTGGATTGATTACTGGATTCCTTCTTAGATACGGAGGCTGATATGCTCTCACGGACCTTCTCTTTTGTACTGGCGAGATACCAGAGTCCACCAAGGATTCCTGCTAAAAGTGTCAGGGATACTACAGCGACAATAGCTGCACCATAATGCTTTACTATACTTTCCAAGCCTTCTGCCACTCAAAATGTGTTCAAATATACTCAAACGCATTGAGAAATTAAATTCCTTGCGGATACTTCTTACTGCTTCGATGTGTATGCTTTGGCGATTGTAAACAATACGCTACTCACAAGATCGTGTACACTCCACAGTCGTAAATTCCTGCGATAGCCCGCAGTACATACTTACGTTTGCGTTTATTATGCAACTTCGTAAGTTAAAGCATCTCTTAGATTAAGAGCAGCATTGAAATCCCTATCCTCAACATAGCCACAATCACAACGATATATTCTATCTGAAAGCTTCAAATCTTTCTTGATAGCACCACAGCAATGACATATTTTGGATGATGGATACCATCTGTCTACGGCTCTTAATTCAATACCATTTTCATCACATTTTGCTTTAAGCTTGGTTCTAAATTCATAGAACTTCTGTGACGCAACAGCTTTTGAAAGATGTCTGTTCTTCATCATTCCTGATACATTCAAATCTTCAATAGTTATGTAAGATGGTTTGGTTTTCACTATCTCAGCTATTGTCTTATTTATATAATCAGTTCGAATATTATCTATTTTATGATGAAGTTTTTGTACTTTGAGCTTTTGCTTTTGTATATTCTTTTGAGTGGACTCTCCTTTCTTTAAATTTTCATATTTTCGTGAGAGACATCTTTGTTCTCTACGCAGTTTCTTTTCTAATTTTTTAATTCTTGCTGACTTATTGATATTTTTATAAGTTTTACCATTGGAAACAATCGCCAAGTCTTTTAAACCCAAGTCAATTCCTATACCACCATTGCTATTATTAGCAATCTTAGTGTCTGGAATTTCTACAAGAACTGATACATAATATCTATCCGCCTTGATTGAGACATGACCACTTTTAATTACATACCCGTCTTTGGTGGTTGGAATATATCCTTTTTCTTTAATGCGTACCCAGCCTAAAGTTGGTATGTTCAATCTATGTCTCTCACATTTACAATCTTTAGGATTATTCTTTACAAAATACATTTTTACATCAGACTTGCCTTTCTTTTTGAAATTAGGAAAAGCGCTTTGATGTTTAAAGAATCTTGTAAATGCAACGTAACCATTTTCAATTGAGCGTTTTACAGATTTTGAACTGACTTCCTTGATCCATAATTTATCTGGATTTTTAGGAAGGTACTCATTGTTCAGCCAAACACTAAAACTTTTACCACTCATAAACTTTTCACCGTTATCGTATAAAGTTTTGTTGTGACTGAGATAAAAGTTATAAACGTACCTACAAGTGCCAATAGTCTTGTTAATCTTGATTTTTTGCTCAATCGTCGGATTAATTTCCGTCTTGAAGCTCTTTAGCAATTTCCTCATCACTTTCTATTTGTTTTTTATACTTACGAAGTCCATACAACCTGCAAGAGAATACATGAAGTATAGAAACAATATCCTGTACGAGTTCTTCCTGTGGTGATAGTTCTTCGTTGTTCACTACCACAATGCTTGTATTAAACTTCATACAGAATTTTTCAAACCAATCGTAACCAAATCTGATAAATCTATCTTTATGAGTTACTATTATGGTTTTTATTTTCTGTTCCATTACTTCATTTAATAATTCATTCCACTTTTTACGATTGTAATTAAGACCACTTCCATAATCCTCAATACACTGGTCTATAATAATACCTTTAGCATTACAAAACTGTCGCAAAAATGCAACTTGGTTCTTTAAATCATCTTTTTGATTTCTTGTAGACACTCTGGCATAAATAACTACCTGACGTTTATCATTTTCAATATTTATGCCTTTAAATTGAAGGTACTGGTCATAGGTATAATAACGCCTATCAGTTGGAGTTCGGTTTGCCTTTAAAATTCCTTCTCTGTCCCAGCGTTGCAATGTCTTAACAGACACACCTAACAGTTCAGCAAAATCTTTTGGCTTATAATTTGTGATATTTGATGTATTCATAACAATTTACTCCTTTGAGTATATTTAAACACATTTAATCACATTTGATAATATATTCAATTACTTATTTTCTCTCCTTTCTATTTTTCTATCCAAAAGTTGCATCCTATTCCCAGATACCATTGATACCATCTGTTCTTATTTCATTTCTGAATTCATTTCTGCATATCATTTTTACATTTTATTTCTAGACTTTATCCTTCTTATGCCTGCTTTCTTACAGATACCGCATCGTCCACTGACTGATTAGACCAGTAAAGGGACCTATTAATACTCCAAGAAATAGAGCAATGATTAGTCCTGCTCCTATGCAGCCTAAGATCAGGCCGCCATATTCTTCTACTATTTCTCTCATGGTGAAATCTTCTCTTTCTAGATACTGAATTCATTAATCATCTGCCAGAAGATAGCAATGAATACAATTCCCAAAACTGCATATACAAGGGAGAGTCCATATTCCTGCATAAATTCTTTCATCCCATTCTCCTTTTTACTATCCCATTTATCCTTACCAATAGGTTCTTAGCCCCTAGGAATCCCATTTCTATTTATCCATACATTCTTGATCAGTAGATATTCCATCTATCCCTTGGAGGATATCCTCCCACTTCCTATAGGATATCCTCGGTTACCGTCTCTCTGGTCTCAAAGGACAAAAGAGGAATCCGGAAGGGATAAGTCAAAGTCAATGTTCCATAGGTCGGTCTCTGGCGATCACTTGGTCGCACCAATTCCACCTGACACTGGTAGCCTTCTGCTGCCGCATCCTCCTTACAAGCCTGGATGACACTTTCTGAAAAATTACTATTACTGATTCTTGTGGCGGTGTCAGTGGCGAAGTTCTCTGCCTTCCCAGCATCAATCGCAGCACCAATAAGCCCTACTCCCAAAAACATCATTGTTAATAGGAAAAACACCCCTAAAAATGCCTTTACTACACTATCCATACTTATACCCCATTACCTAGCTGAACCATATAAACCGTGAATAATAGCACCATATCCACCAGCATCTTCAGGCCTCCTGTGATCTGTGGTGCTAAAAAGAGCACCTGCATTCCAGCCATAGCATCCTCATTGGAAAGCTTGGCACTACGGTTCATAATCTCGTGATTACGCTTAATTACCTCTGCAATCTGGACACTGGCCTCTGCACCCTTTCCCTCTGACAGGGAGTACAGCATCTTCATGGTGGAGTGCACCTCTGGAAGGGTGTAATCCGACAGGAAGTTAAGATAAGGCTGGATCGATACTGGATCCTGATCTAAGTCCTCTAAGAGTTTCTTAATATCACCTTTTAAAATGAGAGGCGCATGGCTGTAGCTTCTGTAGATCGCCATATGTACATTCTCCGTCTGTAGAAGCAATGAGACCTGCATCAGCCACTTGGGAAAGTCCTTCTCCATCTGTCTGGTAACCCGTTTTCTTGCAATTCGAATACCCATCCGATCCAATGGATTCTTCGGATTATACTTTTTGAGATTCTTCTTAGACTCTAGGATATCCTTGATTGCATCTCTTTCCTCTATGGCATCGTCCTGTGCAAACTTCTTATCTGCACGATAGAAGATAAAAAGATCCGCACATAGAACAATCACTGTCATCACCTGGGAGACTATATTCCCACTCACTGCCATGTCTAGCCGCTCTCCCATGTAGCCAATCATGGCACATAAGAATAGCGTGGTCAGAATAGACAGCATGACTCGATTCCTCTGATGACGTTTCTCTTTTAATAAGGCATAGTTACGATCCGCCCACATCTGTCTCGCCTCTAAGAGGAGACGGATGCTGGTTTGATACTCTCCACCATCCTCTTCCACATTCAGTGCTAGACGATGGATATTGGACAGTGTCCCATTGGGATAGGCGGATTCAATGATGCGAAGGCCCTTGGCCTCCACATTTTTCTCATCATAGGTATTGGTAATCACCTGAATTGCTTCAAGAATGGTGTCGTGGAATTCCCCTTGGGGAAAGAGATCTGCTACTTCTTCTAATGTGGTTAGAATCTTACCGCTCTTCTGGAAGGAATAAAGAAACTGTTCCATATAGAGATTCAAGTCTGAGAATCTCCTCTGGTTATAGCGATTACGAAGTGAATTCTTCATAAAAAGTGGCAGGAGAAGTGCTGTAAATAGAATCACAATAATCTGAGGAATGAATTGCAGTTTAAAATACTGACCTAGGGCAATCATCACAAGCATGGTGCCTAGATAGAAGAGGATACTCTTCTTCATAGAGAACACATATCCGTACTTTTCTAATTCCTCAGAGATAGTTCTTCTGTCCGCCATAAGTAGCTCCTTCCTGAATCTGTCTAGAAAGATCCTGGCTTACGGAGATGAGATACTCCTGGATTTCTCTCTGCCGCTCCTCCATGGCTCTTCGCTCCTCTTCTTTTTGCAGTTCTTCTAATCTAATTTCTTCTCTTCTAGACTCCTCCTGCTTCTGTAGGTCTTTCCATCCTGCCTCTTCTCTTTCAGCTGTCTCCTGCTTCTGAAGTTCGATCTGCTCTTCCACAGAAATCCCATCTCTTGTCTCGACTCCCTGTAGTGCAGATACACTTCTGGCTAGAATCCGCTGGCTCTCCTTCTCCATACGCATCTCTTCCACCACCTGGCGAACTTCTCTCTCCTCTGGTGATAGTGCTGCCTCTGTTCGATGTATGAGCTTTGGAACTTCTACTCCTGCATCCTGAAATTTCCGTAGGATTCCCTCTGGAATCTCGCTTGGCAGCATCTGTCCATTCTCCGCCACCATATGGATGCGGTTTACATTTCCATCACGATCAAAGAAGCAGATCTGATCGATATATCGCTTAACAGAGATGAATCCTGTGGCATCCTTCACCTCTTTACGCTTCAAGAGAACTGCCACATCTACAAAGGCATAGGTGTCATTCAAGATACGATTTGTCTGCTCCTGCCCTGCCATATTCACAATACGATCCGGAACCTTACGGACATCATCGGTGTGAAGAGTGGTCATCCCTCGGACGCCTGTAGAAAAGCCTTCTAACAAGTAACGCACCTCTGTGGATCTAGCCTCTGACAGGAACATCCAGGTGGGATTCAATCGAAGACTGGTCTTAATGGCCTGGGTGTAGTCCATGGATGGAGAGATCTTGAACTCGATACAATCCTTGCCTGGATTCACGCTACTGTAATGCCACTCGGGCGTATCCTCGATGGTAATGACGCGATCCTTGGCCGGGATGTACTGAGAGAAAAACTTGGCACATTCCGTCTTACCCACTCCCGGGTTACCTGCAAATACCATATTTAGGCGCGCTCTCACACAGGACTTCAAAAAGTCGATCATCTCTCGACTTGCATAGCCTGTATCAATGGCGGACTCCTCTGTCAGTCGAATCGTCGGTAAGGACTTACGAATACAGAAGGCTCTGACACCCTGGCACACACTCTCATGGACAATGGTGATTCGAAGAGTATCGGTCTCTGCCTCAAGTACGGGAGCCATCTTATGAAACGGCTTACTCACCGCATTACTGATTCTCTTCGTGAACTGATCCACAAATTCGGATGTAAGATTCACATCTCCCATAGTGCGTTCATTCTTACAATTGGTAAGCCAGATCTCTCGACCATTAAAGTCGATGTCTGTAATGTCTCGATCCATAATGTATGGATACAAGGGTCCAAAGTAGTCCTCCGACTCCTCTGGACGAATACGAATATTCTCCTGTCCCATAATCAGCCACCCTGTGCAGCACTATTTACACTGGTAAAAAAGTTACTGATCAGCTGTGAGAATGCCCGACCTACAGTGCTACTCTCATCGGTTCCTACCACAACACGGATGACAATCACCAGTGCTACAACTGCTACAACCGTAATAATGGCTGGACCATATTCCTTAATAATTTCCTGCATGTTAAATACTCCTTTTCGTTTTGGATTTTTGTTACGGTGCCCATTTTAGACAGTAGAAAAAGAGATTTCCATTAAAAAAGAATAAAGAAAAAAGGGATTATAAACTGTTTCTAAACCAATTCGAAACAGTTCTTATGAATTCGAAAGTGAATCTAAAAAGACTATGAAGATTCCGTACTTTTCTATACTTTCGTGGTGAAATCATATAAAATGTACTTCGGTCATATAATTTAGAAAAGAGGTATATCTATGGCACAGAATCCTATTGTTACAATTACTATGGAGAATGGCGATGTCATGAAGGCTGAGCTGTATCCAGAGATTGCTCCAAATACTGTTAATAATTTCATCTCTCTGATTCAGAAGGGCTTCTACAATGGTGTAATCTTCCATCGTGTAATTAAGAACTTCATGCTGCAGGGCGGCGATCCAGATGGTACTGGTATGGGTGGCCCTGACTACTCCATCAGAGGTGAGTTCGCTTCCAACGGTTTTAAGAATGATCTGAAGCATGAGCCAGGCGTTCTGTCTATGGCTCGTACGATGATGCCTAACTCCGCTGGTTCTCAGTTCTTCATTATGCATAAGAACGCTCCACACTTAGATGGTGAGTATGCAGCCTTCGGTAAGGTAATCGAGGGTATGGATGTGGTTAATAAGATTGCAGAGGTTGAGACCGACTGGAATGATAAGCCACTGACTCCACAGGTTATGAAGTCTGTAACCGTTGAGACTTTTGGTGTGGACTACCCAGAGCCAGAGAAGTGCTAATTGCATTTGATACGAACTTTATAGACGTAGAAAGGGACTGTGAAAAAATGAGATAATCATTTTTTCACAGCCCCCTTCTTTATTCCATATGGATTTTAAGATACTTCATTGGATGCAACAACTGCTCCACCATTAGAAAGCATCTACTCCAAATTGGAGCAGGGTTTACATTTCCTCCAGACCCTTCAGTACTTCTACTGCAGGATTCAGATATGTATTGTCATTCTCATAGATCTTACCAGCATCTGCAAGAGCTGCATTCTTAGGATCCAATGGCATCTTACCAAGAATTGGGAGGTCGTACTCCTTAGCAATCTCATCAATATGGCTCTCGCCGAAGAGATTGATATGCTTGCCACAATCTGGGCACTCTAAATAGGAATAGTTTTCAACCAGACCAAGTACTGGGATATTCATCATGCCAGCCATATTGATGGCCTTCTTCACAATCATGGATACCAGATCCTGAGGGCTGGTTACAATGATGATGCCGTCTACTGGCAGGGACTGGAATACAGTCAGAGGAACATCACCTGTTCCTGGAGGCATATCCACGAACATGTAGTCTACATCGCCCCACATGATATCCGTCCAGAACTGCTTTACAACACCTGCGACTACAGGGCCACGCCATACAACTGGATCCTCATCATGGTCGAGCATGAGATTCATGGAAATGATCTTCGTTCCATCCTCAGCCTCAACTGGGTATGCACCATCCTCGGTACCAGTTACTGGGCCGTGTACGCCAAACATCTTAGGAATGGATGGTCCAGTGATATCTGCATCCATAATTGCAGTCTTCTTACCCTCACGAGCCATCTTATTGGCAAGACTTGCAGTGACGAAGGACTTACCTACACCACCCTTACCAGATACGATACCGATGACATGCTTTACATGTGAATGTGGATTGGCTTCCTCTGCAAAGATTGGACCATTGCCACTATGATCTGGGACACGCTCTTCCTGCTTTGGCTGAGGTGTGGTTCTCTTGATTCTTGCCGCACGCTCCTCTGGTGTCAGATGCTTCTTCTCTTCTGCCATTTTGTTACTCCTTTATATATCTATCATTACTTCTTACGACTCTTCTGATTCTTCTGCCAGATGATACCAAGTCCCTTTAAGAGCAGCATGGGGTCATGCTTGATCTCATGCTTACAATATGGGCAAACCAGCTTACCAAGTCCACCAGTAGATACGATCGATGCTGGCTTACCGATTTCCTTCTCGAATTCATCGAGGATACCATCGATGGACCCTGCATTACCATAAATCAGGCCTGCCTTCATAGCATCGGATGTGGCTTTAGCAATTGCCTTCTTAGGAGCCTTAATCTCAATAGAAGGAAGAAGGCTGGTTCCCTGAGTCAGGGCATTCAGCGAAGTGAAAATGCCTGGCATAATTGCACCACCGATATAGGAGCCCTTCTCATCCACTACCGTAACAGTTGTTGCGGTACCCATGTCGATAATGACACAAGGCAGAGGATACTCCTCCTTCGCAGCAACAGCTGTTGCAATCAAGTCTGCTGCCAAAGTTCCTGGATCATCGAGTTCGATTTTAATACCAGACTTAAGTCCAGGCCCGACAATCAGAGGATCAAATCCGCAGATTAGCTTCACAGCTCGCTTCATCATCTCTGTTATCTGAGGCACAACTGAGGATACAATTGCGCCCTGGAACTGACTACGATCTACCCCAGACAGATCTAATATCTCATGCATCTTCACCGCATAACCAAACTCAGTCTCGCGTAAGTCCGTTGGAATACGAAGTACTGGCTCTGCCTGATTCTCATCATTTAAGCAGCCAAAAGTGATATGTGTATTTCCAACATCTATTGCCAGGATCATATCCTGTACCTCCTATAACTTATCAATTCATTCCTTCAGAATCGGTTGGATATCCCACCGAATTATCCAACTTTACGAGCCCCCATTGCCTTCTTCACTGCCACAATTACGATTGGAGCGATGATAGCAGTTGTGGCAACCTCTGCGATAAAGTTCGTCGCAATCATTGCCATAATCGTTGCAAATACAGCACCGATGCCCTGAATCTTATATGCATTCTCCATGAGTCCCTTGAAGATGGTGATGACCATAAGGACATAGAATCCAGTATTCATAATTGGAGCACATACGGATGCAAGCACATAACCTGTTTTCTTTTTCTTAGTCTTCGCAAACATCTTATATACCAGGCCAGGAACCAGACCTGCCAGAATACCCTTTACCATACAGGTAATGACAGTACCAACTGCATTAAACTGCATCATTACCATACTCGCCGGATCCATTCCCACAACAATCATAATAATTACAATGAGGCCAAACACGCCACCTAAGAATGCACCGATTGCCGGTCCATAGAGAACTGCTCCTACCACAATTGGGATGAGTACCAGAGAGATTGGCACTGGTCCGATGCGGAGTCCGCTTGCGAATAACTGGAGTAGGATAATGATACCCATTAAGAGACCTGTTCCAACGAATTTTTCCATTTTAGAATGTGAATACATATGATTGTCCTTTCTGCTACTGTTTTAGCCATTGCTAAATATAGTGCTTACCTACACATGGTCTGATTATAACACTTCTCATGTGTACATCGAAGATATTGGGCGATAAAACTGTCATTGTATCTACAAGAATACGAAAGAAAGATCTCCCCAAAAAAACAAGGCGACACTTTCCTTATAGTCAAGACTCGCTCATCGCAAAGCAAAAAATCCCATCCGATTTCTCGGATGGGATTTAATAATCTTACGATTTGAAGTTCTGATTAGAACGGAGTCATTATTCTGTATTCAGAATTATGCTCTTCTAGCCATTGCCTCTTCGTAGTCCTTAGTGCCAGCGAAGATCTCGTTGGTGTAAGGATTCTTGTGCTGCTCGATAGATCTCTTAATAATAACAGAGATGCAGATTACGTTTGCAGCCAGAGCTAAGAGAGCCCATACACCCTGCATTGTAGGGTTAGCTTTAATGCCGAACTCAGCAACTGCAGCTGCTGCATCGCCATGTTTAGTATAAACATCCATAGCTGCCTGGTACATCTGATGAGCTGTTACGCCATGCTTCTGTGCTCCACCATATACAACTGGAAGAACAGAGAATGTATCAGAAAGCTGGAACATAGGAAATACCTGAGCGAACATGCACCAGATTGCCAATGTGTTCGCACGGTTCTGGATCCAGCCACCCTTGTTCCACAGTGCGTTAGCGAATGTAGGAGCAAGAAGAAGAGCAACACCACAGTACCATGTATGTGTAGGAAGGTTGCAATATGTATACTCGAAGTTCCAAACATCATATGCAACGATGAACCAAATAGTCATGTCAGGCCACAGCATATCCTTGTCCTTCTTGGAAGAGTAAATTCCCCACCAACCTGTCATACACATAATGTTGATCAGACCAGCGATCGCATTTACGATATTCCACCAGCCACCGTAAAGGAATACACCTTCGTTGGAAGCCCACCAGCCGCCTGCAAGGCCGCCAGCCATGAATCCCTTAACTGCAGACTCAATGTCAGAGCCAACTGCAATCAGGATGTTGATACCAACGATAACGAAAGGCCATGGCTTGAACCATTCCTTCGCACCGATGCCCCAACGATACTTGAGCATCATGAAACCTACGCATCCGATGTCAGCTGCGTACAGCTTAGCATAATGGAACCAACCATTCATGTACATATAGGTCTGGGTTCCAAGAGCCCATGCAGCGCCTGTATGTGCACCGATCTGGATAGCAATAAAGTAAGCTGTGAGTACAAGTGGGATAATTGCGAATACAAGAATTCCACCAAACTTTGTGCGGCGACCGATTTCATTCATGATAATCAGTCCAGCGAATACTAAGACCCATCCAAGGATCTGAGTTACGCCTGTTTCACCATATAACTGAAACAACATACCAATAATCCTCCTCATTTAAATTGGAAAATATTTTTTACTTTCACATTTTACTCCGTTAAGAAATTAACGAGCAATATACATATGTAATATTTTGTATATCCAGCAGCAGATAATTATATTGCAAATTTGGTTTCCTGTGTTCCAAATTTCTTGTGGTAATTCCACGTATCCACGCACCGTACCACATTCCCTTATATGTTGCCTTTTTAAGCCTCATTCGAGCATATTTCCATCTTTATCGATTACGTAAGCCAGACTGTGGCATCTTCAAAAACTTACAAAATTTTGCCTCTCCCGCATGGACAAGATACGTCTATTTTTGGTCAAAATATACGATATATTTTGCCACAATTCTCATAAACATTTGTTAGTATTCTTACTACAATGATTCGGTTTCTATATATATTTTGACCTCTATTCCATATTCTTATATCGATATGCCGAAATCGAATCGTGTCAAGACTCGCTCGCGAGTCTTGCGCGCCGGATTCGGGTCTGCTTCAGCAGACAAATTCCTGTCCGAATCCGTGCGCATCCTCGCGGA
>OCTW011461972.1_pt1 | contig 12545 bp, 10 predicted proteins | sample 1539671 | NCBI WGS metagenome assembly OCTW01 (sample SAMN02144230, study PRJEB22623) | gut metagenome | biome: sheep rumen | host: Ovis aries | place: New Zealand | reverse complement strand
GTGTCGGAGGGAAAGTATTATTTCCTTTCTCGTCCCCGTCGCTTTGGTAAGTCATTGTTCCTTTCTACACTGGAGAGTTATTTCTGTGGCGAAAAAGAGTTGTTCGATGGACTGGCAGTGAGCGAATTGGAGCACGATTGGAAATCTTATCCTATTCTGCATCTTGATTTGAATAGTCGTGAATATAAAGATGAGTCATCGTTAGAGGCAGAACTGAATCGCCATTTGGAGACTTGGGAAAAACTCTATGGGGATGAGTATAAAGAACGAGCTCTCGAAGAAAGATTTATCCATGTTATCAATCATGCTTATGAAAAAACTGGTAAGCAGGTTGTGATTCTGGTTGATGAGTACGATAAACCTTTGCTCCAGGCCATCGGCAATGATGCTTTGCAGGCTGCCTATCGCAGTAAGTTGAAGGCCTTCTATTCCGTATTAAAGACGTTGGATGCCAAGATACGTTTTGCGTTTCTTACAGGTGTAACCAAGTTCGGTAAGGTGAGTGTGTTTAGCGATTTGAATAATCTCATCGACTTGTCTTTCGATCGTCGATATAGTTCTATATGTGGTATTACAGAGGCAGAGCTTCATGCGAATTTCGATAACGATGTGTGTAATTTGGCAGAAGCCAATGGCCTTACACATGAGGAGTGTTACAAAAAGCTTGCAAAAGATTATGATGGCTATCACTTCGATTATAATACGCCAGGCATCTATAATCCTTTCAGTGTGTTGAATACGTTGGCAAGCGGTCGATTCCGTGACTACTGGTTCGAGACGGGCACACCATCGTTCTTGGTTTATCAACTTAAGAAAACCGAATATCCGTTGGAAAGCATGACAGAGGAAGAGATCACCACCGATACACTTAACAGTATTGATATTATGGATGAGAATCCACTGCCATTACTCTATCAGAGTGGCTATCTGACGATTAAGAGTTATGACAAAGAGTTTGATTGTTATCAGTTGTGTTTCCCAAATCGTGAAGTAGAGCAGGGCTTTATCCGTTATCTGCTGCCTTTCTATACCCCAAAGACTAAGGATAAGAGTTCTTATGCCATTTCCCAGTTTGTGAAGGATGTGCGTAGTGGCGATGCCAATGCCTTTATGCGCCGCTTGGAGGGCTTCTTCGCTAATGGCGATTATCAGGTGATGGGCGATTTGGAAGTTTATTTCCAGAATACCCTTTATGTGATATTCCGGATGTTGGGGTTCTATGTAGAAGTAGAACGACACACCACTAATGGCCGTATGGATATCATTTTGCAGACTCTAGATTATGTTTATATCATGGAGTTGAAAATCAATCAATCTGCTGATATCGCCTTGCAACAAATAGAAGAAAAAGGCTACGCCAAATCTTTCATGAATGATAGCCGCAAGCTATATAAGATTGGCGTGAGCTTCTCAACCGAAAAAAGATTGATTGAAGATTGGAAGGTTATAGAATAATTGGGCGAAACGTTTTTTAAAAAAGCTAGGATGCTCGCTCGAGTTTACTTGCATCCTAAAGAAAGAAAATTGAAAAATTACAATAGAATGAACATACTAGTTACAGGAGCAAATGTGCAACTGGGAATGAGATGCACATCGTGACTGAAGGCTAAAAATGCAGAGAGTGTTTGTTCTTTCATTCAAGTATAATTAAGTAAATATGAATATAGCAATTGTAGGTACAGGTTATGTAGGTTTGGTAAGTGGAACCTGTTTCGCTGAGATGGGAGCACATGTCACGTGTGTCGATGTTGATGCGGAGAAAATTAGTAAACTAAAAAATGGCATTATGCCTATTTATGAACCTGGCCTTGAGGAACTGGTGAAACGTAATGTTGGTTTTGGGCGTTTACAGTTCACTACCGGCCTAACAGAAGTGCTTGATGATGTTGAGGTCGTGTTCTCTGCTGTTGGTACACCGCCAGATGAGGATGGAAGTGCAGATTTGAAATATGTATTAGCTGTAGCACGTCAGTTTGGTCAGTCTATCAATAAATATACTATTCTTGTAACAAAATCTACCGTTCCTGTAGGCACGGCAAAGAAGGTTAAAGCTGTCATACAGGAAGAATTAAATAAGCGTGGTGTAGATATTCCATTTGATGTGGCAAGTAATCCGGAATTCCTAAAGGAAGGTGCAGCCATCAAGGATTTTATGAGCCCGGATCGTGTGGTCGTTGGAACGGAATCAGAGAAAGCCAAAGAGGTGATGACGCGTCTTTACAAACCATTCTTGATTAATAATTTCCGTGTCATCTTTATGGATATTCCTTCTGCAGAGATGACGAAATATGCCGCTAATGCAATGTTAGCTACTAGAATATCTTTCATGAACGACATTGCCAATCTTTGCGAAAGAGTAGGAGCCAATGTTGATAGTGTTAGAAAAGGAATCGGTACTGACAGCAGAATTGGATCTAAGTTCCTTTATGCGGGTTGTGGCTATGGAGGTTCTTGTTTTCCAAAAGATGTGAAGGCTCTGATGCATACAGGTACTGATAATGGATATCACATGGAAGTTATCGAGGCTGTGGAACGTGTTAATGAAAAGCAGAAGAGTATTGTTTATGATAAAATTATCAAAGTTCTTGGTTCTGTAAAAGGAAAAACTATAGCCATCCTTGGTTTGGCCTTTAAACCAGAAACCGATGATATGCGTGAAGCACCTGCTCTCGTAGTTATTGATAAATTGCTCAAGGATGGTGCTAAAGTAAGAGTGTTTGATCCTATTGCGATGGATGAATGCAAACGTCGAATAGGTGATTCGGTCGTATATTGTAAGGATATGTACGACGCCGCGAATGGAGCAGATGTTTTTGCATTGATGACTGAGTGGCGTCAGTTTCGCATGCCATCTTGGAATATTATCAAAAGGGTGATGGCTGGTGCTGTTGTTGTTGATGGCAGAAATATTTATGATTACCAAGAACTTGAGAGTTTAGGTTTTGTATGCTCAAGAATTGGAGAATAGTATTTTGATTTTCTTATGTCTGATTCCTCAAATAAAAACAAGCGTATTGCTAAGAATACAATATTCCTGTTTTTTAGGATGGTTCTTAGCATGCTGGTTTCTTTATATACTAGTAGGGTAGTTTTGAATACTCTTGGAGTAGAAAATTTCGGCATTCAGAATGTTGTGGGTGGTTTTGTGTCAATGTTCTCACTGATATCAGGATCTATCAACACAACAATTAGTAGGTTTTTAACTTATGAATTGGCTTTAGGTAATTCTAAAAGGTTGAATGTTATGTTTTCAACTTCTGTTAATATGCAAATCATTCTTTGTGCGTTAATATTTGTTTTAGCGGAAACTGTAGGTTTGTGGTTTGTAAATTATGAGATGACTATTCCTGAAGAGCGTCTCTATGCCGCAAACTGGGTGTACCAGTGTTCTTTGGCATCTTTCATTGTGGTATTAATAAGTGCTCCATATAATGCGGTTATCATTGCGCATGAGAAAATGTCGGTTTATGCCTATTTTAGTATATTAGAAGTCTTTTTAAAACTATTGATTGTATATTTGTTGGTTATCTCACCATGGGATAAACTTGTTTTTTATGCTCTTTTGTTGTTGTTTGTCTCTGTGCTAATGCGTTTTTTATATAGCTTTTATTGTAATCGGCATTTTAAGGAGAGCATTTATCGTTTCGTTTTCAATAAATCTATATTGAAGGAAATGGGGAAATTTGCAGGATGGAATTATTTGGGTGCCACTGCAGCAATATTAAGAACGCAAGGTCTTAATGTGCTTATGAACATATTCTTTGGGGTTACTGTAAATGCTGCAAGGGGTATTGCAACACAGGTGGAGAGTGCAGTGGTTATGCTTGTTAATAATTTTTCGGTCGCAATGAACCCACAAATTACAAAATCATTTGCGACAGGAGATAAAACATATATGCATTCGTTGGTATGTAGAGGTGCTAAGTATTCGTATTTTCTTATGCTTATAGCTTCTGTCCCTATTATGGCAGAAACCCCTTTAATATTGCAAATGTGGCTTGGAAATGTTCCAGATTATGCTGTAGTTTTTCTTCGACTTACTTTGGTTGTTGTTTTGCTTGATACTTTATCGGATACACTTACGATGGCAATGCAAGCTACGACAGATATAAAGAAGTTCCAAACCATAGTAAGTGCCATAGTACTCTTAATACTTCCTCTTTGTTATCTATGTTATAAAAATGGTATGCCAGTGTATGTGGGATATATACTATGTGCGGTGGCAATGGTAGCAAAGTTGTGTGCAGAATTACCGCTATTACGAAATATGGTAGGGTTACCAGTTGGCATGTATTTTGATCAGGTTATTACAAAGGTCGCTTTTGTAACGATAGCTTCAACTATCGTTCCCCTCCTTATTATTTATTATTTTGAGCCATCATTGTTAAGATTAATTATAGATGTTATAGCTTCAGCTCTTTGGAGTTTAACGTGCATTTCCCTTGTTGGATTAAATAGAGAAGAGAGGAGTTTCTTTATAACAAAAGCGATACTGTTAAAGAATAAATTAGCTTTGTAAAATGACGACAATTTCATTTGTGGGTGACTTGTGTTTATTATCACCTAATGATATAAGAATATCCGAAGATTTTCGGAAAATCTTAAGTTCTGAGTTTAATGTGTTGAATTTTGAAATACCTCTAAAAGCTGCAGGGCAATCTAGCATAATAAAAAGTGGTCCAGCATTGTATCAGAGTGATGGAGCACCTGACTGGGTAGAGAATAATGGGTGGAATGTTATATCATTGGCTAATAATCATGCTCTTGACTTTGGCGAAAAAAGTTTCATGAAGACAATTAAAGCCTTCAAACATGCAACTCTTATAGGCGTAGGTAATTTTTCTGAGGCATATAAAGTTAAAATTCTTAATTCTAAGGATGGAAGAAAAATAGGATTCTTGGCCTGTACACATCGCGAATTTGGAGTACTTGATGACTCATCTGATAACAATAGGCTTGGTTGTGCTTGGATTTGTCATCCAGAGATTGTAAGAAATATGTTGGATGCACGTAAAGAAGTTGATATATTGATAGCGTATGTACATGCCGGGGTTGAAGGGTTTGATCAGCCATTGCCCGAATGGCGTAGACAATATAAGCATTTTGTAGACTTAGGCTGTGATGCTGTTATAGCTTCACATCCCCATGTACCTCAAGGGTGGGAACTATATAATGGGAAACCGATTTTTTATAGCTTAGGAAATTTTTGCTTTCAGACGAAATTCCATTCGAGTGATTCTCATTGGTATGAATCATTAGGATGTGTATTGTCATTTGATGATAGCATAAAGTGTAGTATAGAAACGTATCCATTAATTTATGATGATTTAAATAACGAAATAAGAATTGACAATAGAAAAGTAGCAATCGATCACATCGGTGAACTTAATGAAGTATTGAATAACGATAAAAAGTATTGGAATTATATTAATACAAAACTTCCTTTGGAATTCGATACTTATATGTGGTTGTTCTCCATGAGTGGAATGTATAGAAAACTATCCTTCTTTACATATTTACGGCACATCATGGCAAAGTTTCTTGGAAGGAGTCCATCGATGGTACATCTTTTGAATAACCTTCAAAATGAGTCTCACCGATGGTCTCTTGAGAGGATTATTAGGATTAAAGAATCAGTAAAATTTTAAGTATAGCATGTTGGTGCAAATTATTAAGTCTAAAATTAAGAATATACGCTGGTTGATCAACTTTGTTGAAAAATATAGGGAATTTAAATTGTATCAGCAAGCAGAGTATTATATCCAAAACGAAAGAAATTGGAAAAAAAATCAAGAAGAAAATCTTCGTGATTTGTTGGTTTATGCTAGAAGTCATTCCAAGTATTTCGAGAATTTAATACCCTCACACCTGCCAGAAAATGAAACAATTTATGAGGTGCTTAAAAACTTACCTTTACTTTCTAAAAATATGATAAGAAATCTTCAAAGTGATATCTTTTCAGATGAAGTGAATTCCGAGACTCCGTGGGCAAATACTGGCGGCTCAACAGGAGAACCATTAAAATTCCCTTCTTTTTCTTCTGGTAAACAGTTGGAATCGTTATGCCAGGCTATTCTTTATATTAAAATGGGAGGTAAGGCTTTTGACATAATTGTTGCTATAGATGGAACAAGAATAGATAATGCCTATCAAGATAAGAATATCTATTGGAAAGAAGAGAGATGCAACTTTCCATATGGGAAATATGCAATGTCAACAATGTGTATGAATCATACAACGCTTCCCTATTATGTGTCCTTTCTTAACAGGGTCAAACCTTCTTTCCTTCGTGGATATCCATCCGGAGTAATGGAAATTGCTCGATATTGTGATGAGCAAAATGTAAATTTGGATTTTCAACTCAAGGGAGTCTATTTAACAAGTGAGAATTATGGGTGTGAGGAAGAAAAACTAATATCAAAAGTCTTCGACTGCCCTGTTTTTGGACAATATGGTCATACTGAAGCTTCCGTATTTGCCATAAAAAGACCAAGTGAGTCAGAGTATAATTGTCTTCCAATATATGGAGTCACAGAAATTTTGACACCAGAAGGAACCCATGTCAAAATAGGAGAATCTGGCGAAATTGTGGTTACAGGTTTTAATCATTATGGCATGCCGTTTATCCGCTATAAAACAGGTGATTATGCCGTATTTGGCGGTGAAACAGAGAATGGGTCCGTAATTATAAAAAAACTTCTTGGACGTTCTGTGGATTATATAATAAACGGTGATGGCGAAAGAATTTTTCTCGTTGGATTTGTTTTTGGTGGTCACCTCAAAGCTTTTAATTATATTGAAAAGTGGCAGCTGGAACAAACAGAGGTTGGAAAAGTTTTTATGAAAATTGTCAAAGGACCAGGCTATGGTGAGGATGTAGAAAAGGATATAGTTGAGCTATTTAATAAAAAGAATATAGCGGTAGAAATAAATTATGTAGACGAAATAGAAAGAACTATGAGAGGTAAACGTAAATTTATGATACAGCATCTATCGTAGTTGAGAAAAGTGGATAGGGATTATGATTAATAAATATGCACCGATTGTTATGTTTACATATTGTAGACTAGCAAATACAAAAGAAACAATAGAGCATCTATTAAAAAACGATGAAGCTAAGTACTCTGACTTGATTATTTATTCAGATGCACCAAAAAATGAGCGGGCTGAAGAGGGAGTAATGAAGACGCGTGAGTTTATCCACTCGATTTCTGGCTTTAAGTCTATCAAGATAATTGAACGCGAAAAGAATATGGGCCTTGCTAATAGTATTGTTGATGGGGTGACTTCTATTGTAAATCAATATGGGCGCGTGATTGTGTTGGAGGATGATCTTAGCGTATCTCCATATTTCCTTAAATATATGAATGAAGGGTTGGACAGATATGAGGAACGAAAAGATATTGCTAGTATTCACGGATACATTTATCCCGTAAAAAAGAAAATGCCTGAGGCACTTCTTATAAAGGGTGCCGATTGTTGGGGATGGGCTACATGGAAACGGGCTTGGGATGTGTTTTGTTTCGATGCTAACGTTCTGTATAAGAAAATCCTCAATGCACATTTGGAGAGAGAATTTGATTTTAATAATTCTTATCCATATGTGGATATGTTAAAGCGCCAAATAGATGGTAGTGCAGGGTCATGGGCTATTTGTTGGTACGCTTCTGCTTTTCTAAAGAATATGTATACTCTTTACCCTGGTCAGTCTTTAGTTCAATTGAATGATATTGTGGGTGATGGAGCTACTCATGGTTCCACTCCTATTGCTTATTTGGTTGATGTGAAATCAACTCCAATAAACTGGAATTTGGTTGAAGATCAGACTGAGAGTCTTGAAGGCAGAAAGGCCTTTGAGTTATTCTTTAAATCTTTAAAAACTTGGAAGTCTTACATTCCGAATTTCTTAATAAAAGTAATGCGAATATTCGTGAGATGAATAATATGGAATGTTTTAAAACTAAGTTGCCTAAGATTTCTGACCCTCGAGGTAATTTGTCAATTATCGAACAGATTAAGCAGATTCCCTTTGAAATTAAGCGCGTTCATTGGATATATGATGTCCCAGGAGGGGTTGATCGGGGCGGGCATGCTTATAAAGAGACAGAGGAGTTCATTGTTGCACTTTCTGGTAGTTTTGATGTGGTTGTGGATGATGGGAATAACAAAAAGACCTATCCATTAAACAGGTCCTATTTTGGCTTGTATATCCCCAAAGGAATGTGGCGGACGATGACTAATTTCTCTACTAATTCGTTGGCGTTGGTATTATCTTCTACTGAGTATGATGAACATGACTATGTATCTGATTACGAAGAATATAAGACTTGGCGAAAAGATAAATCTAAGATTCCAACGAAATCAGATGCAAAGACTTCTGTAAAGGTTAATAATCCTATGCCTTCAAGGATAGTAAGTGGAGTGAAGAGTGTGTTTGATTGTTCGTTATGCGAATTGAATAAAATGCACGATAAGGAAGGAAATCTTACTTTCATGTATGAGAATGTACATGTTCCTTTCCCAATTAATCGAGTGTTTTATAGTTATGATATTCCTGGAGGAGAGGATAGAGGGGCTCATGCTCATAAGCATTGTCATCAGTTCATAATAGCTGCAAGTGGTAGTTTTGAAGTGGCTCTTGATGATGGCATTAATAAACGAACCGTATTATTGAATCGTCCGTTCTGGGGATTACATGTTCCTCCTGGCATTTGGGCTTCTGAGCAAGGCTTTTCTTCAGGTAGTATATGTTTGGTTTTAGCTTCGGAGGCTTATTCGGAAGATGATTATATCCGTAACTACGATGATTATTTAGAATTTATAAAGACACAGAATAATGGTTAAGCTTTTAGATTTGCAGGCTATCACAGCTATGCATGGTGATGAAATAAAAGCTGCAGTCAATCGTGTGATTGATTCTGGCTGGTTTCTTCAAGGTAATGAAAATAAGCAGTTTGAAACTGATTATGCTCAATATATAGGTACAGAACATTGTATAGCTGTAGCCAATGGTCTTGATGCTTTGTATCTGTTGATGCGGGGCTATAAGGAAATGGGCTTGATGCAGGATGGTGACGAGATTATCGTGCCAGCTAATACGTATATAGCTACGATTATAGCAATCACCCGTAATAATCTTGTACCTGTTTTGGTTGAACCAACATGGGAGAATCTTGAAATTGATATTGATAAGGTTGAGGCTGCCATTACCCCCAAAACCAAAGGTGTAATGATAGTTCACTTGTACGGTCGTATTGCTTATAATGATAAGTTAGGGGAGATTTGTAAAAAGTACAATTTGAAGTTGATGGAAGATTGCGCTCAGAGTCACGGTTGTGCTTGGGAAGGAATTAAAACAGGTGCATTGGGTGATGCTGCGGCTCATAGCTTCTATCCAGGAAAGAATCTGGGGGCTTTAGGAGATGCTGGTGCAGTAACAACTAATGACCCGGAATTGGCTGATATTATTCGGGCGTTGGCAAATTACGGCAGTCAGAAAAAATACATATTCAAGTATGTAGGTATGAATAGTCGTATGACTGAGACAGATGCTGCTGCTTTGGATGTGAAGTTGAAGTATCTGGATGAAGATAATCATTCACGTCAACAGTTAGCAGCTTATTACTATGCCAATATTAATAATCCGTTAATAACACTGCCCAAACGAATTGACGATGAGAATAATGTATATCATCAGTTCCCGATTTTCTGTGAGAAACGTGATGAATTGCAGGAATATTTAAAACAGAATGGTATCCAGACATTGATTCATTATCCCATTCCACCTCATAAGCAGGAATGCTATAAAGAATGGAATAATCGCAGCTATCCTATCACAGAGAAGATTCATGCTCAGGAGTTAAGTATTCCTATGAATCAGGTGGTATCGAAGGATGAAGCTGCAGAAGTTGTTAGAGTAATCAATTGTTTTAAGTAGACTATGACAACAATTTTATGTACTTTATATAATAGTCTTTATCTTGATAAAGGACTTGTCCTTTATGATTCCTTATGTGAATGTGCAAAAGATTTTAAATTGTATGTGCTATGCATGGATGATAAGTGCTATAAGGTATTATCTGATTTGAATCTTGAGTGTTGTGTACCAATCCGTTTGTCAGATTTTGAATCTGGTGATGATGAATTGCTTGAGGCTAAGTCAAATCGACCAATGGGGGAATATTGTTGGACGTGTTCCTCATCATTTATTAGATTTGTCTTGCAGAAATGTAATGAACAAATATGTACATACATAGATGCGGATATGTATTTCTATTCTGATCCTCAGATATTGATCGATGAGATGTTGAATGCAGATAAAGATGTTATGGTCACTCCACATAGATTCCCTTTCCAAAAAAGAATGTTGGCAAATACTATGGGGGCATTCTGTGTTGAGTTTAATACATTTGCCAAAACTCCTAATGGGCTCAAAGTGTTGGATTACTGGCGTGAGCGCTGTTTAGATTGTTGCAGCAATTTGGAGGATGGCATTCATTGGGGAGATCAAAAATATCTTGATGAAATTGTTGATAAATTCGATTGCGTTCATATTTGTCAGAATCGGGGGGCTGGTGTCGCTCCTTGGAATATATTGGAATATAGAAAGGAAAATGACCCTTTGATCTTTTATCATTTTCAATCTGTAAAATATTTGACTAGAAAAAAAATTGATACAGGTTTGGTTACAGAAAAAGGATTGGATAAAAATCTAGTCCATTATTTGTATTATGCATATTTGACAAAAATAGAGAGCAAAAAGAAGTATTTGGAGCATAATTATGGAATAAACTTTTTAATTAAGCATCATCCTACAGATAGAGATAAGTCTTTATTGGCTTCTTGGTGTAGTAATCTTAATCCTCGGAAAATTTTGTATGACATTAGATTGTTTTTGAATAATATTCATCCGTTGATTGTTGAAATAGAGTGATATGTGCATGCGTATACTTATTCGCTATATATATTCAATGTTATTAAATATTGGTGATAGACTTCATCATTTTAAGATTCTTGTTTGGCTTTGGTTTCTGAATGTAGAGCATGGTCAAAAAGTTCGTATTTATGGGAAGTTGTATCTACGTGGTCATGGCAAAGTTAAAATCGGCGATGATTTCGTTTTTACGAGTGGTGATGCTATAAATCCTATCAGTCGAAATATTAGAGGAATTCTTTATACAATGACTCCAAACTCAATGATTGAAATAGGAGATAGGGTTGGTATTAGTTCAGCCTGTATATGGGCAAAGACTTTGGTGAGAATAGGTAATGATGTTAATATTGGTGGTGATTGCATAATAATTGATAATGATGCTCATCCTGTTGATTTTAGAAAACGAAGACGAAGTTATGAACAGGAGAAAGGCTTAGATAGATATATTGAAGAAGATATACCATCAATCCCTGTATATATTGATGATGACGTTTGGATAGGAGCAAGATGTCAAATTCTGAAAGGCGTTCACATCGGTGCACGGAGTATTATAGGTGCTGGCAGTGTTGTTACGAGTAGCATCCCATCAGATGTTGTTGCGGGGGGTAATCCCTGTAGGGTTATTCGTAAATTGTAATAAGAATATTAAACGGGATAATAAAACATCCTTTTTTGATAGAATAATATGAGGTCAAAAGATAATGTGAGCTTTTCTATTGTAACAGTTTGTTATAATTCGATTTTTTCCATCGAAAATACGATAAGATCTGTTTTGGGACAGTCATATAAATGTATTGAATATATTATTATTGATGGAGCAAGTACCGATGGAACGGTTGATTTGATAAAAAAATATGATAACCGAGTTGCATTTTGGGTATCTGAACCAGATGAGGGGATTTATGATGCGATGAATAAGGGCATAATGCATTCTAAAAATGATTATGTGTTGTTCTTAAATGCTGGAGATCTATTCTATGATGATAAAACTATTGAAAATGTTGCAGCTCGTATTAATTCAAATGCAGATGTAGTATTTGGTGATGTTTCTATAAAGATGGATGACGTTTGTTACCAAGTGCATTCTCAACCTTTTTATGAACATATGCCGCTTCATCATTCAATGGGTTTTAATCATCAGTGTACATTTGTGAAAACTGATGTTGCAAAAAAGTTTTTATTTGATCTGAAATACAAGTTGGCTGCAGATTATAATATGATAATATCAATTTATCGAGCAGATGGAACTTTTCAGCAACTGCATAATCTTGCGATTTCACGTTATGATATGTCTGGCGTATCAGAAAAGAAAAGACGCATGCATATTTTTGAGACTTTGATGGTAGATGCACCTGATAGGATGATTTGTAACTATCTTAAGTCCTACATATATTATTTTAAATTGTTACTTGGTCAGAAGATAGGAGCACTACTAAACTATTTCTTTCCAGAATGGATGAAGCAAAGACGTAGTAAAAGAATGACATTATTACACTAGTTTATTGTAGAGATGATACCTAAGATTATCCATTTTTGCTGGTTGTCAGGGGATGAGTATCCTGCACTTGTGAAGAGTTGTATAGATTCTTGGCAGAGAATGCTGCCAGATTAT
>OCTW011527269.1_pt1 | contig 12548 bp, 16 predicted proteins | sample 1539671 | NCBI WGS metagenome assembly OCTW01 (sample SAMN02144230, study PRJEB22623) | gut metagenome | biome: sheep rumen | host: Ovis aries | place: New Zealand | reverse complement strand
AACCGTGTGCGCGCAGGTGCTGTGGGCTATGCTATTGGTTGGCTATTGGTATGGCTCTGCTGCTGGCTACTAGCTATTGGCTCAGTCCCCTCCTGCTTCTTGCCAAAAGAAAAGACAGACTATTCATCTGTCTTATTGTTATTTTTATACTGCTCTAACTCGTCTTTTAGTCTTACTATTTCATCAGCCATTTTAGCCATATCATCAAGAGTATCTTTTACTTCTTGTTTGGTTATTTTCTTATCTTTAAATCTATCATATATACGTAAGACAAAATTAACGATCAATACAATAATAGATCCAATAGTAAGTACAATACCTAATATGGTATAGATTTGACTTAAGCCAATTGCAAGACCTCCTGCAGCTGAGGTATCAGATAAGATTGTCAATGAGCGTCTCATATTAGGCCTCCTTTATTTTATTCGTATTGGCTTCCTTCTAAGTCTACTATAGTTAAGACACCTGCTGTAACGCCAGCGCTCCAGTTAGAATCAGCTTCATAGCTAGCTTTAAGTGCTTGTGGTACATATAATTTAATATTTTTCCAATTCTTAAATGGGGCATAAGAACTACCACTTCCTATTGCACCATGTATTGTTACAATACCGTTTGTTTTTCTTAAAACGACTTCTAATAAATGTGTTTGTTCATAATTCAATCTAAAACAGTTAGAAGCTATATCGCGCACTGAACTACTTAAATCAACTAAAGTTAATCCTTCACATCCAAAAGCAAAATAACTGTCAAGGCCTGCGCCAGACATATTACAAATTATTTGGGTAAGTCTACCACAATTCTGTAAACAATAGCTACCAGTACTAATAACTGAACTTGGTAGTGTAATTGAAGTTACATGGCTACATCCGTCTAAGAAAAAGTCACTTAATGTATCAACAGTATTTGGAAGAGTAACACTAGTTAAGCCAGTGCATTGAGCACAAAAACTTTTTCCAATACGTTGAACTCCGGTTCCAGTTAAATCTATTGAGGTTATGTTTGCATTTTCAGCAAATAAATATTGTGGCATATTTCTACCTAAATTAGTTCCTAACTGTGCTGAAGTAATAGCACCTGAGATAGTTCCATTTGCATATTGCTCTAAGTAATTAGTACCGCCACCTCCAGATATTTGGCTTACATATGTATCATAAGTATCTAATGTAGCATTACTTGGTACGGTAACGCCTTTAGCTTCTATTGCTGATTTAATATCAGCTTTTGCAGTTTGTAATCTTGAAATTTCTGTTGCTATAGACATATTGTACCTCCTAAATTGCTTGTAATAATGTTTCTATATCGCCAATTGTATTGTCAATATATGTTTTGTCATAATAATTATTTGTAACATAACCTTGCACCCAATTCTCTGTAGCATATCCCGATAATGAAGGGATATCGTCTGTAGTAGCTAAAGTATAAGTACCAGTAGCATTTCAAGTAGGTAAGGTGTAATTTCAAGTATTACCAAATTGAGTATAAACTAGCTTACCGGCTTGTAAAGAAGTACTATCATTATTATTTCCAACAATCTCTACTCTGTCTCCTTGAAGATTAGCACCAGTAGTTTGACTATTAAAAACAGATATATTATCTGCTATTTCAACCTTTCTATCTCCGGGGTTTTTAATAATAATAGCAGCTTTACCAGATAGCCATTGTTCTGTCCCTGAATAATCTGTTACAATAGTAATATTATTGTCATCATATTCTTTGCTATATTCTATACCCTTTTCATTTATAAAAGTTGTATATCTGCCATATTGTATGTTATTATTTAAATGATAATAATTAGTTAAGTCTGGTTTATCAGTTAAATCGTCATAATCACCAGAGAATAATTCGCTTTTTAGAGCAACTGTATTATCAATACTAATTTCATTATTTGTAATATCAATACCTGTACCAGCAGTATAGTTAGAACCACCGATATCAGTTGGATCAGGATAAGTCTCCTTAACCTGTTTTAAATACTTTTGTAAAGTATCAGAAATCATACGTCTCATATTTTAAATCTCCTATTGCTTTTCTAAGACAAAGCATAACTTTTAATGTGTTTTTTTACCAGTGTGCAGGTGATGCTGCTTCAACTGTTGCATCGAATCCTTCTGTAAAACTCATGAAGGTATATGTTCCGTCTACCCAATCAATCTGTGCAACTGTACCAGTTTGCCAATGGAATATACCCATTATTTTACTGTTTGTAGTTGCAGTATCTGCTACAATACTCCAAATTGGGACTAAACGAATAATATCATATTTAGATAATGAACTGTAATCCCATTGATATGGTAAAGTTACAATATAAACAGCACTACGAGCAGTTGATGTGCCCTGATCTAAACCGCTAATTGTAATCTTGTAGTTGTACATTACAAGTCCGGTAATAACAGGAATATCTGCAACTCTAGCAAGTGTGCTATCTGCAGTAATTGTAGTACCAGAAATGGAAATACCAGAGCCTGCAGTATAGGTAGGAATATCTGTTTTTAATGCTACCGTGTTATCAATACTAACTTCATTATTAGTAATATCAATACCTGTTCCTGCAGTGTAAGTAGGAATGTCATTAGTAGTTGCTAATGTTCCATCTTTTGGGGGAATATTTAATGTATAACCAGGGGTTCTTGGAATACTCATTGTAATAGACGAAGGTCCATATGTTGTATGAATATAACCAGAACCTGGTGTTACAGTCATTGAATATGCAGTGATAGTCTGTGTATCATCATTTAACTTAGCATAACTATCTAAATCAGATTTGGTAGCATAAGTACCCATACCTTCAATAGTTTGAAATTTAGCATCTGATTCTGCTTTTGTATATACATCTATTGTTCCGCCTTGCTCTAAGGCAGTAATTCTGTCATCAAAATTTCTAATTTCTTTATCGTCGACCATTCTTTTCATGGTTTAAAATCTCCTTGCTTTTAAGATTTAGCATAACTTAGACTATGAGTAAGGGGAGATATTTCACTCCCCTATTTTACTATTCAACGTCCTTGAATGCCTTGAAGTAAGTATACTTAGAAATGAAACCAGTGTTTTCTGAATGTAATGTGAATGTTACGAAGTCCTCTTCACCGTGCTCATCAGTTCTAGTTGCTCTATAACCGTTATGTAACTTAATCATACGAGGATCAACTAATACTGCATATACACCAGTTGCATTATCACCGAAGTCATCTACAACCTTAATACGAGCAGGTAATGCTAAGTCAGCCTTATTGAATGCACCAGCTAAAGCATCTACTTCAACAGTTGGCATAACACCCTTCTTAACATATAATACTAACTCAGGAGCAGCACCGATTAAACAGTTGCCTAAGTTATGTCCCTCATTAGCGAATGATGCAGTCTCTACATCTTCCTTGATTTGCTTAATGAATGCTTCAGCACTCTCAGTATCAGATGGAATTGCTAATTCTTGAACTAGAGTAGCAGCATTTACAGCAGCCTCAGCCTTAGCGATTGCATTAGCAATTAACTGTTTCTTTTGAGTGTATCTATATAATGATTCAGAATTATATAGTCTTTCAGTAATCTTAGCTGTGAAGTTACCAGCTTCAGTAGCACCTAAAGCAGCTCTTTCATAATCATCAAATGGTTGTGAAGTTGCAATTTTCTTTCTACCTAAAGTATAAGAATATGCAGGACTTTCTGCTACTGGCTTATGATATTTAATACCATAAGACTCACCGTCTTCTAATGCATCCTTATCTTCAGGAAGAATTAGATCTAAGAAATACTCTTCAATTGTCTTTCCGTATGGAAGGTCATCACCGTCCATTTCAGGTAACTTATCTTGGAAGCTACCATCGATAGTAATTTGCTTACCGATCTTATCGATAAGACCATATAAGTTATTTGTACTACCTGCCCAAGCACCTGCCTGTTTTGCAGCTAATACATAGTCAGTTACAAATGATTGTAATCCGCTTAATGTCATTTTTGCCATTTTGTTTCTCCTAAATTATTTCTTTTCTTTTGTCATGTAATTATTTAAGAATTCGTTAAAATCGATACTTCCTGTATTCGTAACGGGTTCAACTGGTTTCTTATCACCAAAGGAATTGTGTAAGATAGCCTCTTTGTATGATGCCTTTAACTCATTGTAGTTTTTAAGAGTCTGGGCCTCTTCCGCTTCAAGCCCTTCAACTATATTACTAAGTTCTGCAGATCTATCAATCTCTTCTTTAGTATTTGATACTTCTTGCATCTTAGAACATAATTCCTTTAATTTGTCTAAATAACTCATAGTCAACTCCTTGTAAATATTTATAATACTCTATAATATATTATACAATATTATTCAAACAGTTTAAATTTGTCGAACTCTCTAGCCCAACGCTCGTAGATATCGTCCATTGCTTTATCTACCTCTTCTAATTTAGCAGATACTGGACCTAGAGATACAGCTTGTTTATTTCTTGTATAATTTGAAGCATAATCTAAATCAGTATAATCACCTTTAACCTGAGGAGTATCATTAAACCAAGTTTCATTTGTAGATGTTAGATCATTTAAGATTGCTGCTTTTAAATCATCTTGAGCTTTAAGTAATGCAATATATCTATCCTTAGTTGCATACATTGTTTCAATAAAAGCAGTTGCTCTTAATTCTATTGCTTTATGTAATTCTTCACAACCGTAAATTGTATCAGTATCATAGTCTTTATCGGTAACACAGAAATAGATTCCATCACCTTTAAATCTAGCTCTAACCATTTCAAAAGCTTTGTTTAAATAATCATAATCTGCGCTTGTATCCTTTGCCCAATCTGGAACCTCAGAATAGAAGGCATCTACAACATCTTTGAAGTTTGGTTGCTTTGTTCCTGTATGGGTAATTACAGAGAAGCTTCTAATTGCAGAGGGCTTTAATGCCTCATCTAAAGTGTAATAATATTTGTACATTATAGAGTACCTCCTGTTTCTGATTTATCTTCCATATTTGATTTTGAATGATCCATATCTTGGTGAACTGACTGAGCTAAATCTTGAGTTGATTCTACTGAAATTGAAGTTCCTAGGTATTTCTCAACATCTTTACACCACTTCATAAGCTCGTCTACATAGCCTTTTGAATTGGTATTAATCTCTTGGTTATTTGCATTGATTTGATCTACAGCCAACTTATCAACATCTATTTGGCTATTATCAATACCTAAGATAGTTAATAGCTCAGATTCTAGATTATTCTTGAATAAATATAACTTATCTAGAATATAAGGTGCACCATTAACTAATGACTTTACTTGATTAACCTCCTCAAGATTTGCAAATACAACTAACTCATTATTTAAGATCTTATTAATGATTGTCTCAGCATTAGTTTTATCAGAATCAGATAGACCAATTAAATATGGTAATTTTTGTAGTTCTAGATTTGTATTAATTACCATTTCAACCTGAGCTAATCTGTTTACATAGTACTCAACAAATTCAAAGATTGATTTATGATTTCTTTGAATAAAACCAAGTACTGCATCTTTATTAACTTTTAAAGGGGTCAATGGAAATCCTGGAACGTTTCTTTCATTAATAATAGTTACGTCTGTTGGAACATCATATAGACCGTAACCTTGGACTGCATATGGCGCATATACAGTTCCAAAGTCTTTCATGTTAAAGGCAGAAATAGTTCCAGTTGCCCATAACTTTCTCATGATATAGTTTTCCTCTTCCTTAGTTAAGCCAGTCCATTTTAAACTATTCATGAATAGATTGTAATATTTGTTTAAATAAATATGTCTTACCTTATCAAACAATTCGTTTGCGGTATATGTGTAATAATAGTTCTTACTTCTTTTACTCATCTTTATCTCCTATCTTGGACAAATCCAAGTTTCCCAGTTTTCTAAATTAGAATTGTCTAAATCCCATTTTGCAGCATTATTGAAGGTAAACTTATGATATACTGTTACACCTAATGAAAATCTTTCTTTAATTTCCTTCAAATATTTATAGAAGCCTACTTCATTTTCATCATCAAATACGGGATCGCATTGAATGAAATTAAACATTCTACGAGAGTTTAAATTAGGGATAGCTTGACGCTCGTCAGCATAACCAGTGTAATAGAATCTATCAAGTAATACTTCTTGCATTCTATCTGTTGGTTTATAAATATGTTCATTTAATCTATTTCCATTATAAGTTCTTAACAATGATAGATCATCACATCCTGATACGGTAGAAGCTTGTGCAGCAAGACCTGCTAGCTTCTGTTGCAATGAATTCTCATATAATAATTCTTTGGTTATCATATTAGTAGTACTTGTAATCATACTACCAAAGCTTCCTGCCATACTGCCATAATTACCTGCTCCACCGCTGGTAATCATGTTTATTGCATTCTTAGTTTGATCAACTCCATAATTAATCAATCCTGAAGTAGTCTGAATGTCATGCGCTTTCTTATCATAATTATAACCGTTTCTGATATAGTTAACGAAATTATTATTTAATCTTGTAGGTTCAAGATTTCTCTCAGAAACAAGATACTCTTCATAATCTGCAATATTTTTATAATAATAATTTTTAGGTACAAATTTAAACATACATTTACTTGAAACTCCGGTTGAAGGATAGAAGTAAATGTTAACTGCCTTATCTACTGCTGTATCTGTTGGACTGGCACTTGTGTGTGACACGTGTTCATATCTAATATCCTTAGAATAATTATCATATAAGAATTTTAGATTAAAGAAATCAGAATGATATAACTTAGATTCCCATAATGCATTCTTAGGATAATTTTGAATATTTGCAGCATCAACTGACTGGTTTACATATGGTAATGGGCTTGCTCCAAGAAAGGTTTCCCAAATATCATTTAGATTATTTCCGTAAGAAATATCCATGCATAATACTTTACCAGAAGATTTAAATCCTGCGGTACCATTACCACCACCTCCAGAAATATTTTCTGTTACGCTTACAATATTCCAGTGAGCTGGAACACTAGGTAATACACCACTAGAGGAAATAACGCCAAAAGGTGAATATGGGAATGTCATAATTCTTATAATACCTTCATCAGTTGTATCAAATGCATCTGGGCCAAGTATGGTAGTTAAACTAGTACCCTCCACAACCTGTGAAACATTAGCACTGGCTGCATAAATCTTAGTTACATTTGATAATGTACTTGCTGAAGACTTACCATCAGTTATGTACATTAACGTCCAAGGAGTATTATTTTCAATAGCAGCACCTGTGATAGTTCTAATTAAAGGAATATTTGGAAGTCCTTCAGGAGTTTCGTCTACAGCTCTCATTAATTTTACCAGGCCAGTAGCTGGCATTGCAGAAGCTCTTTTATGAAATCTGTCTTTATGCTGTCTATGAATTTGTGTTTTATCGGTAAAGTGTCCAATTATTTTATTTTGGAATGTATTAATTGTATCCATATACAACTTGATCTGAATAGTCTTTTCAGAGATCCACTTTGTATCTGTAATAAAATAATAGAATACTCTATAATCATTATCACTATTTTGTACTTTTACATAATTGAATAATTCAAAATTATCAACTGCTTTTTGTCCACCGACAAATGGAATATCAGCTGAGTTTAATTTAATCTGTGTTTCAAGTTCATTTTTAAAATATTGAACATCAGGTAAACTTATCTTAAAACAAGAGTTCAAATAATCATCAAAGTTCTCAACTAATGCATTTTTTTCAGGAACAAGCTCAGTAAGGTAAAAAGTTAATGTACTATTTGCCATGATTTTCTCCTTAAATTTAAATAAAGAAGTCTTATTAAGTACTAACCTGAAGTTGACTAATCTTCTATTTCTCGGTGGCTGAATCTAATCAGTTGTCGTCCACTCTACATCTGAGAATAGCTATTTAAATAATAAGACTCCTTTTTATATTATACAATATTTTATTGTACATTAATTTAGCTGAAAAAAACTAGCAAAGTGCTAGTTATTTTTCGTGTTCAAATAAATTTGTTCTGCAAGATAAGATGCTTCGATTGTTTCAAATCGAATACGTCTAAATCTAAGACAGTTTCTAAAGTAGTTAAATCTCATCTTATCCTCTTTTGACATAAGAATAGTATTATTTACTAGGTCCTTGAAATCAAAGCAGAATATAGCTCGATTTTGGCCTTCATATGAGTCTCTAACACATGCCCACATCATAAAATCCCAGTTCTTAAAACCAGAGTCCGATGCATCTGAGTAAACATATAAATATTTACTCTCAATTCTAATGACATGTCTAAGCTTAAACTTCTCAGGACACTTCTCAGTAATTTGAATATTAGCATCATTTACAGCTTGACCAAAGAAGGCATATTTCTTATAGCCATCATCAAATTCGTATAATGGGTTTGTGGCAAGTATCTTGGCTCTTAATTCGTCAGATAACACACCACATTCTACAGCCCATGTTTTATCCTTTGTAATTGTGCCTGGTTTTAAAGCCTTAGTATCTACACCAATCCAAACAAAATAAGGATTATACATAGAGTAAGGGTTTCCTAAGAAATAACATTTTAATATTTCAAGTTTATCTGGAGTATCATAACAGAAACGCTTAAATGTATTATAAAGCTCTTTGAAAATAAAGGTTTCATCTGTTAAGTACTTTTCACCTGCTCTTGTGTTAATAATGAACTCATCAAATATAAGATATTTTATTCTATCAAGTCTAAGTGATTTAATTCTTTGCATAGGATTTGACAGTGCAATAATTCTGATAAATAAAACATCTTCAATATAAATATCAATTGAACCTTCTTTTATTGCACCTCGTCTATATTTGAACTCAACAGGTTCTTCTTGGAATGCATTGATTGTCGCATTAATAGAGTCAATATAAACTTCAGTAATATCGACAATTCTTCTTCTTAGAACTAAAGTAGGACGCTTAGTTTTACAGAATTCTCTATAAGCTTTCTTTATCCAAGCCCAAGTTGTCTTACCTAGCTCTCTCTCTGAAATAATGAAATTAAAGGGTTTATTAAGAGAATCAAGATTATTTCCATCATAATGAAGATCATCATAATTCTTTAATTTATAGTTCATTAAATATTACCCCATTTTATATCAACACTTTGATAATCTCCATCTTCAGCTGATCCTTCAACATTGACCCAATGTTTTCCATCTGGAGACTCAAGTCTCTTTAAATTCTCATTCCAAGTCCAGTCATCAAAACTTATATTTTGCATTCCAGTATCTTTTTTTAACTTATCCACATCACTGTCAGAAAGAGTTTGTTGAACAATTACTTTCATGTTCTCAGCAAGTAATCTACCTTTATCTACGCTGTATAATGCAGATCTGTAAGCTGTAGTTACTCTTTGCATAAAGTTCTGAGGTGTTGTAGAAAGCTTAGCTAATCTCTTAAACTCAACTTCCGGATCTCTAAATAACCCTTGTAAAGCAAGAGGATTGTCGTATGCAATTTGCTTTGCAATAGTATCTAACTTAGCTGTACCTTTCTTAATTCTTGTTGCCATATTAGAAGTTATATTTAACTTAAGTGAAGTTCCTTCAATTTGTATTTTTGTTAATCTAGATTTTCTTCGTCCCATAATCTACTCCAAATTTCTTTACATTTTACAATTTTATTTTGTGAATAATCAAAATCATACCCTGGTTTAATTAATTCAAAATTACCTTGTTTACGACCTGATTTAAGACCTGTTTTCTTAGTCTCTTCTCCAGCCCATTTTTTAGTCATATCATTTTTATAAATAAATGATTGATCTTGATGTTCACACTTGAACTGACCAAGTTCTGTTCCAATGATTAAATCAGTTCTTGGTTTTAATGATACAATACTATCAACAGTTTGAACAAGAGTATTTTCATCTCTTAAAGACTCCATATATAATCTTGCATATTCAAGTACTGTTATTCTAATAAATATATTGTGATATTTCATATTTCCAATAAGTGCATTTAAGATAAGCTTAGCTTCTTCTTTTTCTTCACCTATTGCATTCTTTTTCTTTGTATACCAAGATTTAGCAAACTCTTTAAGTCCTTTGTAAATCTTAGTTTTAAATATATAAGTTGCTCTCTCTCCAGGTAAGGCTAATTTTAAGGATTCTTTATTTTGATAAGTTAAATCATTATAAAATCCTAATTCGCCTTCTTTTACAATATCATTAGTCCTAATAATATCGCCATAAGGTAAAGGCTTAGTTAAAAAGTAAGGAAAGCAAGAATTCATATCATAACCATAACAATGCTTCTGCCAATTATTTCTTAATTTTGGATCATTATTTGTATAATGATACATATAAGCAACAATGTCTTTTTCATCATCATGATATACTATAAAATCTTTATTCTTAGCATAATCTAATGCATCTCCATAGAGAGAACACCAGAAATTAGCTTCTTTAAAAGCTTCTCTTCCAACATTTTTATGCTTCTCTGCTTTCTCAGGTCTTTCCATATCAACAGGATCAAAAGCTAAGTGTATCGTTTTTTTATCTTTTGGATTGTTTTTATCTTGTGCGTCCTTATAAACTAAATGAATATTAGACTGGCCGTCTTTATAAACATACGCATCCCAGGCTAATATATTATCTCTCATAGGTCTAGAATAAATAAAATTTCTTCCTTTTAGTTTTTCAATAATATCATTGAATTCTTCTAAATGGATATACTTAGCTTGAACTACCATTATAACTCCAACTTTCCAAATCCTAAAATCGAAGCCGCATCTAAATTGCTTAATTCTTTTTTCATTTCTTTATAAGGACCAGACATAGACTTAAATTGTCTATCTTCCATTATTTCATCAGTTTCTGCTTTACAAACAGCAATGAAACCTTCTGGGATAGACGCAGCAGGCTTTTTCTCAAACTTTAATGTTTCTGGATTTATTGAACCAATATAAAGATAAGACTCATCTGTTCTAACTACACCTTTTTTATCAGTATATCTAAATCCAAGACGTCTATATAATTGTTTAATAGGTTCTTCCATAATAGCATCAGATTTATAACATTTTGATGGTGAAAATATAGATGAAATAACTATTAATTTACAGTCTGCAAAATCAATATTATGATATCTTGCTGATGCAGATACATTCATCATATTATCTAAGAAATTTAATAATTCTGAGAATTTCATTTTATCAGCACGGAAATCATCTATTATAAAAGCTCGTGTTCCTTTATAGCCTTCAGCAAAATGCTCTCCAGCATCACCTACAGAATAATCATAATTCATTTCTTTACACAACCATTTAGCTAAAGTATTAGTCTTACCTGTACCTGAGCCACCAGTTATCCAAAGAACCATTGTATCTCTATCATGAATTAAAATAGAGTCTCTTTTAGTTGTAGCAGCATCAATGTAGCTTTTAAATTTCTTAATTTCATAAAAATTTAATGTATCATATAATTCATTTAAAGTAATTTGTCTAGAAGCATATAGCTCAATACGCTTATCAACAGCTAATTTCAATAACTCAAATTTATTCACTTTTATTAGCCTCCAATAAAGATCTAATATAAGCCATACGCTTATCTTCAGCCGTTAATTCAGCAAGATCACATTGCTTTGGATTCTCTTCGCTTTCGACCATAATTACTTCTTCTTCAGACTCTTCAATCTTAAGAATATCCTCAATCAAATGCTTATGCCAAAGCTCATCGTTTGTTCTATACTCATCTTTCCATGGTAATCTTTTTGCAATCATAATATTCTCCTGTCTCTCCTCATATAAGAGGAGAATAGGGCAGTTTAAACGACATACCCAGGTCAGACTAACATTATTCTTTTTCTTTAAGTTCGTGAGACTTTATATAAATATTATACAATATGTCTCTAATTACGCTTGATCTTGATCTAGCCTGAGGCTTTCCGATCTTTTGTAACCAGTCTGATACTTCCTTAGGTAATCTAAGGGTTAATGCTACAGTTTCAGTTTCTTTATTCATAATTATCTCCTAAAATGTAATTTTCTTAATTTCAGCATCTAAGTATTCCTTTAATTGCTTAGATAAACAGAATACTTTAAATGTTTCACCATTTTCATTTGAAGCATCAAAGTAATAACCAGCAACCTTAACATATTGATGACCCTTAATAGATGTCTCAACATGATCTGATGCAAATAAATAATCTAAATACTTCTTATCTGACTTAGCGCAGTTAATTGTGATATAATCTTCCTTAAAGCCTAAGTCTACATTTTCTGTAACATAATAATTACCTTTTGAATTCTTCCATACAATTTTTGTCATTTTTAAAATCTCCTATTACTATTAGCAAGATAGGGAGGTTGGATAAGGCCCCCCAAATATTAAGTGCTAAACCAAATAGTATGCGTATTTTTTGCTCGCCAGCATATTTTCTATCCGTTATATTATACAGTATTTTTTAAAATTTTTTAATACCTAATACACTTAATTTAGCATATTATTTTGATCAATTTCAAAAAAAGATTGGCAAGAGGAAGCGTGGCAGGGGGACTGAGCCAATAGCTAGTAGCCAGCAGCAGAGCCATACCAATAGCCAACCAATAGCATAGCCCACAGCACCTGCGCGCACACGGTT
>OCTW011581683.1_pt1 | contig 12551 bp, 12 predicted proteins | sample 1539671 | NCBI WGS metagenome assembly OCTW01 (sample SAMN02144230, study PRJEB22623) | gut metagenome | biome: sheep rumen | host: Ovis aries | place: New Zealand | reverse complement strand
CCGCGGGCAACAGCCACTACTTCCGCGTCTGCTTCCTGGATCCCTTCCAGGGCACCGTGCTGGCGAACTACGCCTACAAGGAGCTGGGCGCCCGCACCGCGTACTGCCTGGCCGAGCTGGGCAACGACTATGACGTGGGCCTGACGACCTACTTCCAGCAGGCCTTCGAGGGGCTGGGCGGCATGGTCATCAGCGACACCTTCCCCACCGGCAACTCCGACTTCACCTCGTATCTGACCAACGCTGCGATGTACGGCGCGGAAGTGTTCTTCTGCCCCGTGTCCATCGCCTACTCCACCCAGATCATCCAGCAGGCCGCGGCGCAGAACGTCACCTTCCCGATCCTGGGCGGCGACACCCTGGACAGCAACGTGGTCGCGGCGGCTGCCGTGGGCACCAACGTGAACCTGGTCATCGACACCTTCTATCAGGAAGGCGCGAACCCCGAGTTTGACACGAACTTCAAGGCCTGGCTGAACAGCGATGCCGAGGCCCTGACCAACAACGGCGGCAACGACATCATCTCCGCCGTGTCCGTCATGGGCTATGACGGCTACTATGTGGCCCTGGAAGCGCTGAAGGCTGCCGGCTCCACCGACTCCAAGGCGGTCATGGAAGCCCTGCCCGGCGTCTCCTACGTCGGCGTGTCCGGCCCGATCAACTTCGACGAGACCGGCGACGCGATCCGCACCTCCGCCTTCGTCAAGAAGGTCAACACCGAAACCGGCGACTGGGAGTTCGTAACCGAACAGACCATCGAATAATCCCATCATCGGCGCAACTCTGGGGCGGGGGCAGACCACTCTGTCCCCGTCCCTTTCATTATCATCCGATAAAGGCCGGCTCGCCGGCACCTGCGCACGCTCCTCGCGCCCTGACTGAGAAAGCGCCCGCCGGGGACAGTCCCCGCACGCCGGAGGCCGTCCCCGGCGGGACAGCGTGCAGCGCTCCGCGCCCAAGGAGGTTCCCCTCATGTGGAACACGATCTTTCCCTATCTGCTCTCCGGCATCTCGGTGGGCGGCCAGTATGCGCTGATCGCCATCGGCTACACCATGGTGTACGGCATCCTGCGCCTCATCAACTTCGCCCACGGCGATGTGTTCATGGTGGCCGGCATCGTGATGGTGTACCTGGCGGCCAGCGGGCTGCCGCTGTACGTGACGATCCCGCTGGTGCTCGTCATCACGGCGGCCATCGGCTTCCTGATCGAGCGCGTGGCCTATAAGCCGCTGCGCAGCGCGCCCCGCATGAGCGTGATGATCTCGGCCATCGGCGTCAGCTACACCCTGCAGAACCTGGTGCTGTACATCACCGGCGGCCTGAACAAGCAGTATCCCACCATCCCGTGGATCTCCGACTCCGTGACGATCGGCTCCGCGACCACAAAGCTAGTCACGGTGATCACGCCGGTGCTGACCATCGTGCTGGTGGTGGCGCTGGTGCTGCTCATCAACAAGACCAAGATCGGCATGGCGATGCGGGCGGTGTCCAAGGATTTCGAGACCAGCCAGCTGATGGGCATCAAGATCAACAGCGTGATCTCCGTCACCTTCGTGACCGGCTCCTTCCTGGCGGCGGTGGGCTCCGTGCTGTACTTCACGAACTATCCCACCGTCATCCAGACCTCCGGCGCGATGCCGGGCCTGAAGGCCTTTGTGGCGGCGGTGTTCGGCGGCATCGGCTCGATTCCCGGCGCGGTGATCGGCGCGTTCATCATCGGCATCATGGAGAACATCATCAAGGGACTGGACGTCATTCTCTTCAAGGCGGGGGTCATCAGCAAGCCGCTGGGCCTGGCCACCTTCTCCGACGCCTTCACCTTCGCCCTGCTGATCATTATCCTGGTGGTGAAGCCGACGGGCCTGTTCGGCGAGAAAGCGACCGACAAGGTGTAAGGAGGGAGCAACATGGCTGCAAAAGGAAAAGACGGGCGGGAGAAGAACCGCCGCGGCGCTGTCATCACCTGGGTGATCATCGCGCTGATCTATGTGGGCGTGTTTGTGGCTGAGCAGCTGCTGCCGCCGACCTCCATGCTCTTTACCGTGCTGAAAAAGGGCGCGACCTATGCCCTCGTGGCAGTGTCGATGAACCTGCTCAACGGCTTCACCGGCATCTTCTCCCTGGGGCAGGCCGGCTTCATGCTGATCGGCGCGTATGTGTTCGCCATCTTCACGATTCCCGTGGAGGTCCGCGGCAGCGTGTATCAGTATTTTGACGGCGGCCTGGTGCAGTTCACGCTGCCGGTGCCGGTGGCGATGGTTCTCTCCGGCCTCGCGGCGGCTTTCTTCGCCTTCCTGATCGGCCTGCCGGTGCTGCGCCTCAAGAGCGATTACCTCGCCATCGCGACGCTGGGCTTCGCGGAGATCATCCGCGCCATCTTCCAGTGGAACCAGCTGGGCCCGGTCACCAACGGCTCCAACATGCTGCGCCTCTTCCCCAAGTTCAACGACTTCAACATCACCGACGCCCAGGGGAACGTGATCGTATACCTGTCCACCCTGGTGCCCTTCCTGATCACGGGGCTGTGCATCGGGCTGATCGTGCTGCTGCTGCACTCCGGCTACGGCCGCGCCCTGCGGGCCATCCGCGATGACGAGATCGCCGCGGAGGCCATGGGTATCAACCTGGCCCACCACAAGCAGCTGGCCTTCTGCATCTCCTCGTTCTTCGCGGGGGTCGGCGGGGCCATGCTGGCGATGTACCAGACCACGGTGCAGGCGAAGTCCTTCACCACCGCGATGACCTACGAGATCCTGCTGATCGTCGTCATCGGCGGCATCGGCTCGGTCACCGGCAGCGTTTTGTCCTCCTTCCTGTTCGTGGCCTGCTCGGAGTGGTGGCTGCGCTTCCTGGATGAGCAGCAGGTGATCGGGGACTTCCAGGTGCCGCTGCTGCGCAACGGCTTCCGCCTGGTGGTGTTCTCCATCATCATCATGGTGGTCGTGCTGTTCTTCCGCAGGGGCATCATGGGCACGCGGGAGCTGCCGGATCTGTTCCGGCCCCGGCGGAAGGAGGCGGCGCTGAAATGAGCGAAACCGTGCTGCAAATCGAACACCTGACCATGCAGTTCGGCGGCGTGGTGGCCGTGTACGACCTGTCCATGGAGATCCGCCAGGGCGAGATCATCGCGCTGATCGGCCCCAACGGCGCGGGCAAGACGACCGCCTTCAACTGCGTCACCGGCGTGTATGAGCCCACCAACGGCCAGGTCATCTTCCAGGGCGAGACGATCGCCCGCAGCCATCCCTACGGCAAGATGCGGAAGATCTACGCCGGCAGCGAGGCCGACGCCTACCTGAACGGCAGCGTCCGCCTGAGCCCGGACCGCATCACCCGGCTGGGCATCGCCCGCACCTTCCAGAACATCCGCCTGTTCTCCGGCATGACCGTGTTTGAGAACGTGCTGACCGCCATGCACCTGCGGCGCAGGTCCAACTTCTTCACCGCGGCCTTGCACCTGAACCGCGCCGAGGAGAAGGCCATGCAGCAGCGGGCCGCCGAGCTGCTGGAGGTTGTCGGACTGACCGATGTGTCGGGCGAGCTGGCCACCTCCCTGCCCTACGGCAAACAGCGCCTGCTGGAGATTGCCCGGGCCCTGGCGACGGAGCCCAAGCTGCTGCTGCTGGACGAGCCCGCCGCCGGCATGAACCCGCAGGAGACCGAGGAGCTGAGCGCGTTCATCTGCCGCATCAAGGAGCATTTCAACCTGAGCATCTTCGTCATCGAGCATCACATGAACCTGGTCATGGCCATCTCCGACCGCATCTATGTCATCGACTTCGGCAAGCTGATCGCCGAGGGCACGCCGGCGGAGATTCAGAACAACCCCGCCGTCATTGAGGCGTATCTGGGAGGTGGCGAGGAATGAGCCTCTTGCACATCAGCGACCTGCGCGTATCCTACGGCGGCATCGAGGCGCTCAAGGGCATCTCCCTGGATGTGGAGAAGGGCGAGATCGTCACGCTGATCGGCGCCAACGGCGCGGGCAAATCCACCACGCTGCGGGCCATCTCCGGCCTGGTGCCGCTGAAAACCGGCACGATCACCTATGACGGCCAGGTCATCAGCGGCCAGAGCCCGCAGAAGATCGTCTCCGAGGGCATCTGCATGGTGCCGGAGGGGCGGCGGGTCTTCCCGAACCTGACCGTGCTGGAAAACCTGCGCATCGGCGCCTACCTGCGCAAGGACGACATCCAGCCGGACATCGCGCATGTCTACCAGCTCTTCCCCCGGCTGAAGGAGCGGTCGTGGCAGCTGGCCGGCACGCTCTCCGGCGGCGAGCAGCAGATGCTGGCCGTGGGCCGTGCCCTGATGATGCGGCCGAAGCTGCTGATGATGGACGAGCCCTCCCTGGGCCTGGCCCCGCTGGTCATCCGCGACATCTTCCGCATCATCCGCACCCTGCACGAGGAGGGCATCACGATCCTGCTGGTGGAGCAGAACGCCAACGCCGCCCTGCGCGTGGCCGACTCCGCCTACGTGCTGGAGACCGGCAGCCTCGGCATGCACGGCACCGGCGAGGAGCTGCTGAACGACCCGCGCGTGAAGGAGGCCTACCTGGGCAAAAGCCGCGGCCAGTGACGGGATCCCAAAGAGAAACTGCTCCCCTGAAGCGGACACCGGAGAAGCCAAACCGGTGCGCGTCAGGGGAGCAGTTCTGTTTTTCGTGTGAAGCCAGGGCGATTGTCCCGCCATCTCCTGCCGCCTTCCGCGGAGACGGGGCGCTTTTCCGGTGCGCTCAGCGCGGCGGGGCCTCCGCTGAGATGAAGCTGGTCCGCAGTTTCCGCAGAAAGCGCTCCGCGATGGGGGAGAATACCGGATACTTCTTCCAGATCAGGTACAGCTTTGTCTCCAGCCTTGGGGACAGCGGGCGGAAGACCAGCCCGGAGCCGGGCGACGTGTCGATCAGATGGCGGAAGGTCAGCAGATACCCGAGGCCCTCCTTTGCGAACATGGAGCCGTTGTAGGAGAGCCGGAAGGAGCCCTCCAGCCGCAGCTCCGCCATCCTGCTTCCGCACCAGGCGGGCAGATCGTTTTCCCAGCTCTGCTCCGAGCAGAACAACGGCAGGCCGATGAGATCATCCACGGTGATGGTCTCTTTTTGCGAAAGCGGATCGCCGGCCGGGAAGACCAGGCCCCACACGTCGGCCTCCGGGAAGGCCAGCGCCTCGTATTTGCCGGTGTCCGGGGGCTCCGCCAGCACCGCGAAGTCCAGCAGCCCCTTGTCCAGCTTCTCCGTCACCTGCTCCGTGTCGCCGCTGGTGATGTGGTAGCGCAGCTGCGGGTACTGCCGGCGGAATTCCCGGATCTCCCGGGCCAGATGCTGGATCAGATGGGACTCGGCCAGGCCGAAGTAGATGTCGCCGCCGGTGATGTCGTCCAGCGTGACGAATTCCTGCGTGATCCGGTCCGCCATGCTGACCAGATCCTCCGCCCGGCTGCGCAGCAGCACGCCCTCGTCTGTCAGCCGGATGGAGAAGCTGTGCCGGGTGAACAGCTTCTTTCCCAGCTCTTCCTCCAGGGCCCGCAGCGCCTTGGACAGGGTCGGCTGGGTCACATGCAGCTGCTCTGCCGCCCGGGTCATGTTTTCTTCCCTTGCGACCGCCAGGAAATACCGCAGTGTTCTGATCTCCATGCTGTCCTCCGTGAAATGCTGAATTAGAATATCATGATATTCATTATAACCATTGGCGCGGTTTTCCGCAAGGTGCTATGATGAGGCTGTCCCCAGGGACAAAAGAACCGGACGGAGGCTGCGATGAACGCGGAGCGCGCAAGACTGTGCCTCAGGGAGCTCGGCTGCAGCCCGGCCAGGGCGGGGCGGGTGGCAGAGCTGATGGAGGCGGACCGGCTGGAGGAAGCCCGGCAGCAGCTCCGGGCGCTGCGCTGCGGCCTCATGGAAGAATTGCACGCCTGCCAGCGGCGCGTGGACCAGCTGGACTGGCTGATCCGGGAGACCGAGAGAACGGCCGATGCAAAGCGATGAAGGAGGAAACGACCATGATGAAAACCGAAGCCCTGACCCTGACCCGGGAGTGGGACAAGACCTTTCCCCAGAGCGACAGGGTGGATCACCGCAAGGTGACCTTCGCCAACCATTTTGGCATCACGCTGGCAGCGGATCTGTACATCCCCAGGGGAGCCGCCGGCAAGCTGCCCGCCGTCGCGGTCAGCGGCCCCTTCGGCGCCTGCAAGGAGCAGGCCTCCGGGCTGTATGCGCAGGAGATGGCGGAGCGCGGCTTCCTGGCCGTCGCCTTTGACCCGTCCTTCACCGGCGAGTCCGGCGGCTTTCCCCGGGCGATGCATTCCCCGGACATCGACGTGGAAGACTTCCAGGCGGCGGTGGACTTCCTGTCCTGCTGCGAGCTGGCCGACCCGGAGCGCATCGGCATTATCGGCATCTGCGGCTGGGGCGGCATGGCGCTGCAGACGGCCTGCATCGACACCCGGGTGAAGGCCACGGTTGTGTCCACCATGTACGATATGTCCCGCGTGGCCGGGAACGGCTACTTTGATTCGGCGGACAGCAAGGAGGCCCGCCGGCAGGCCCGTGAGGCGATCAACGCCCAGCGCACCGTGGATTTCCGCAATGGCAGCTATGCGCGGGCCGGCGGCGTGGTGGATCCCCTGCCGGAGGACGCGCCGTTCTTCGTGAAGGACTACTACGACTACTACAAAACCCGGCGCGGCTATCATCCCCGCTCCCTGAACTCCAATGAGGGCTGGGCGGCCTCCACGGGCACCTCCCTGATGAACACCCGCCTCTTCACCTATGCCGGGGAGATCGACAGCGCCGTGCTGCTGATCCACGGCGAAAAGGCCCACTCCTGCTACATGAGCCGGGACGCCTTCAAGCTGCTGCGGGGCGACAACAAGGAGCTGCTGATCATCCCCGGCGCGGTGCACACCGATCTCTATGACCGGAAGGACATCATCCCCTTTGACCGGATTCAGGCCTTCCTGGAGGCCTATCTGAAATAAGCAGCCTTTGACAAAAGCGAATCGCTGCCGTGAGGGCAGACCAAGTGAAGGAAGTGCAGACCCGAATGAAGATGAAAATCGGTGACACGCCGGTGGCGGTGGCCTGGGAGGACAATGAATCCGTGCAGGCCCTGAGCGAGCTGGCCGCAGACGGCCTGACGATCCGGCTGTCCATGTACGGCGGCTTTGAGCAGGTGGGCCCCATCGGCCGGGATCTCCCGAGCCGGGACGTCCAGACCGACACCTCCGCCGGCGACATCGTGCTCTTTTCCGGCAGCCAGATGGTGGTGTTCTACGGCAGCAATTCCTGGGCCTATACCCGGCTGGGCCGCATTGTGGACAAGTCCCCGGAGGAAATGCGGGAACTGCTGGGGCAGGGGGATGTGACGGTCACTCTCTCCCCGGAGGCGGGCAGCCGCTGAAACCGAAGCATAAAGAGAAGCCTGCGGTTCCGTGACGATGATCGGAGCCGCAGGCCTCTCTTTTTTTGTGCATCGGATGAAACGGGCTCCGCTTCCCTTTACAGATAGCGCCCCGTGACGCTCTCCCGGCTCTGCCGGATCTCCTCCGGCGTGCCGGCCGCGACGATCCGGCCGCCCTGATTCCCGCCGCCGGGGCCCATGTCCACAACATAGTCCGCGCTGCGGATCACGTCCAGGTCGTGCTCGATGACGATGACCGTGGCGCCGAGGCTGATCAGGTGGCGGAAGACGTCCAGCAGCGTCCGCACGTCCAGCGGGTGGAGGCCGATGGTGGGCTCGTCGAAGACAAAGACCGTGTCCGCCTGGCCCCGGCCCATCTCGCTGGCCAGCTTCAGCCGCTGGGCCTCGCCGCCGGACAGGCTGGGCGTCTCCTCCCCGAGGGTCAGATAGCCCAGGCCCAGGTCGTGCAGCACCTGCAGCCGCTCCCGGACCAGCTTCAGATCGCCGCATTCCACCAGCGCCTCATCCACGCTGCAGGCCATCAGCTCCGGCAGGGAGCGGGCCTCTCCGTCCCTGCGGGGCCGCCGGATCCGGCAGGCTTCCTTCCGGTAGCGGGAGCCGCCGCAGTCCGGGCAGGGGATGTCCACATCCGGCAGGAACTGCACGTCCAGGCTCACGGTGCCGGTTCCGTCGCAGGCGGGGCAGCGCAGGGCGCCCGTGTTGTAGCTGAAATCGCCGGCCGAGTAGCCGTTTTCCTTCGCGTCACGGGTTCTCGCGTAGGCTTTGCGGAGCTCGTCGTGCACGTTGGCGTAGGTGGCGACGGTGGAGCGCACGTTGATCCCGATGGGCGTGGCGTCGATCAGCTTCACCTGCCGGATGCCCTCCGCGGTCAGGCTCCGCACGTGATCCGGCAGCCTCCGGCCTGCGGTCGCCGCCTCCAGCGCCGGAATCAGGCTCTCCAGCACCATCGTCGTTTTGCCGGAGCCGGACACGCCGGTCACCACGGACAGCCTTCCCTTGGGGAAGGTGACGTCCAGCGGCTTCACCGTATGGATGGCGCCGGTGACCATGCGGATCGCGCCCAGGTCGAACAGCCTGTCCTTCGCAATGCCCGGGCGCGGCGCGGCCCCGCCTTCCTGCGCCAGGTACGGCCCGATCATGGAGGCGGGATTCTCCGCGACCTCCCGCACCGTCCCCTCGGCGATGATCCGGCCGCCGCCCGCCCCGGCCTCCGGGCCCAGCTCGATCAGCCAGTCGGCATGACGCAGCACCTGGGTGTCATGATCCACCAGCACGATGGAATTGCCGTCGGCCACCAGGTCGTCCATGACGCCGGTGAGGCCCTCCAGGTTGGCCGGGTGCAGGCCGATGGACGGCTCGTCCAGCACGTACAGCACGCCGGTGGTGCGGTTGCGCACGGCGCGGGCCAGCTGCGTGCGCTGGCGCTCCCCGGTGGACAGCGTGGCGGCCGCCCGGTCCAGGGAGAGGTAGGAGAGCCCCAGATCCGTCAGCCGGCGGGCCGTGTGGAGGAAGGACTCGCAGATGCTCACCGCCATAGGCCGCATTTGCTCCGGCAGCGAACCGGGCACGGCCTTCACCCAATCGATCAGCTCCGACAGCGGCAGGGTGCAGACCTGATCCAGCGAGACACCGCAGAGGCGCAGGGAGCGGGCGCGCTCTGACAGCCGGGTGCCGCCGCAGTCCGGGCAGACGTCCTCCCGCAGGAACTTCTCCACCCGCTTCATGCCCTTCTCGTCCTTGACCTTGTTCAGGGCGTTGAGCACGGTGGCGGTGGCGCTGTAGTAGGTGAAGTCCATCTCCCCGGCAGACATGTTGTCCGCCTTCTTGGGCTTGTAGAAGATGTGCTTTTTGACCTTGGGCCCGTCGTAGACGATGGCCTTTTCCTCATCGGTCAGCTCCCGGAAGGGCACGTCGGTGCGCACGCCCATGGCGGCGACGACGTCGGTCATCAGCGACCACATCAGGCTGTTCCACGGGGCCACCGCGCCCTCGTTGATGCTCAGGCTCTCGTCCGGCACCAGGGTGGAGCGGTCCACCGTGCGGACCGAGCCGGTGCCGCCGCAGGTCCTGCAGGCGCCGCCGCTGTTGAAGGCCAGCTCCTCCGCGCCGATCACCGGCACAAGCTCTCCGCACAGCGGGCAGAAGACGTCCTTCTCCGCAGCGAAGTCCAGCGTGGGCGGGACCTCGTGGCCGTTGGGGCAGCGATACGCCGACAGGCGCGAGAACATGAGCCGCAGGCTGTTCAGCAGCTCCGTCATGGTGCCAAAGGTGGAGCGGATGCCGGGCACGCCCGGCCGCTGGTGCAGGGCCAGGGCGGCCGGCACATAGCGCACGTCGTCCACCTGCGCGTGCCCGGCCTGCGTCATGCGGCGGCGGGTGTAGGTGGACAGGGACTCCAGATAGCGCCGGGAGCCTTCGGCGTACAATACGCCCAGCGCCAGGGAGGATTTTCCGGACCCGGACACCCCGGCAATGCCCACAATCCGGTGCAGGGGGATGTTCGCGTCGATGTTCTTCAGGTTGTGTACCTTCGCGCCCCGGATCTCAATCTGTTCGGGGATGCGGTGATGATCGGGCATCGTGATTTACTCCTTCAAGGGTCAGTCGTCGGCAGCTCATTGCCGCCTCCATTCTACACCCGTTTCCCCAAAAGCGCAACGAAGCGGGGGAGGCGGCGCCGCCTGTGCACTTTATGGGGCGGGTTTATGGAAAATGATCGGAATCTGTGGTATGCTTATGGCGGTTTCCCGCATGCTCCATGAAAGGATGAGGCCGATGCTGTTTGATGAGATTGTGCGCAACGAGGAAGTCCTCGAATACTACCGGCGCGGAAATGCGATTCTCGGCGCACTGGGCTATACGGATCACTCCACCGCCCATACCCGGCTGGTGGCGGAGAAAACGGCGGAGATCCTGCGGGCCTTCGGCGCGGAGGCGGCGGAGATCGAGCTGGGGCGGATCGCCGGCTACCTGCACGATATCGGCAATGTGGTCAACCGCACCCACCACGCGGAGTACGGCGCCCTGCTGGCGAACGAGATTCTGAAGGGCACGGCGCTGTCCGTCGGGGACCGGGTGCGGATTGTCTCCGCCATCGCCAACCATGACGAGTCCAGCGGCGTGGTGGCCGATTCCGTCGCGGCCGCGCTGATCATTGCGGACAAGACGGACGTGCGCAGGAGCCGCGTCCGGGAGAAGGACCCGATCCTCTTCGACATTCACGACCGCGTGAATTACGCAGTCACGGAGCCGCGGCTCCATTGCGACGCGGCGGGGAAGCAGATCACGCTCTACTTGACCATCGACGAGACCATCTGCACCATGTATGACTATTTCGACATTTTCCTGGGCCGGATGACGATGTGCTCCCATGCCGCCAGGTTCTTCAACGCCGGGTTTTCCCTGAATGTCAACGGGCAGAAGGTGCTTTGACAGGCCCAAGCGAGGTGGATCATGAGACTGCTGTTTGCCGAGGATGAGAGCGACCTGAACCGGATCCTGTCAAGAAAGCTGACGGAGGAGGGCTACACCGTCGACAGCTGCCTGAACGGGGCTGAAGCGCTGGAGCATCTGCTTGCCCACGCCTATGACGGTGTGATTCTGGACGTCATGATGCCCAGGATGGACGGCTTCCAGGTGCTCAGAGAGATTCGCGACCAGGGCATTCACACGCCGGTGCTGTTCCTGACGGCGAAGGATGCCGTGAAGCGACCGCGTCCGCGGGCTTGACGCAGGCGCCAGCGATTATCTGATCAAGCCTTTTTCCATGGAGGAGCTTCTGGCCCGGATCCGCGCGCTGGTGAGACGCCCCTCCGAGGGGCAGACGAGCGTGCTGAGGGCGGGCGACCTGACCATGGATCTGTCCAGGCATCTGGTCAGCCGCGGCGGGGAGGTCATCGATCTCACCCCCAAGGAGTACACGCTGCTGTTCTACCTGATGCGCAATCAGAACATGGCCCTTTCCCGGGAGCAGATTGAGGATCACATCTGGAACGGCGGGTACGAGGGCGGCACCAATGTGGTGGACGTCTACATCAGCTATCTGCGGCGCAAGATCGACGAAGGCCACGCCGTGAAGCTGATCCACACCGTCCGCGGCGTGGGCTATATGCTGCAGGCGGAGAAAGGCGGGGCCCCTGCATGAAAAACTGCGGCATCCGCCTGAAGCTGATCCTGTGGTTCTCCCTGATTCTGGTGACGATCGTGGGCGTCACGATGATGACGGTGTTCTCCGCCAGCAAGGCGGTGCTCCTGGGCGCGATCCGGGATCACCTGGTCAGCGCGGTGGAGGAGAACGCCGACAACGTCCGCTATGCGGCGGCGGCCGTCGACCGGGGCGACAACGTCTACATCCCCTGGGAGGACGGCTACCTCGAAATCGACCTGGACTTCATCACCGTGGCGGATGAGGCGCAGATCGCGCTGTGCGCCGGGGATGGCACGCTGATCTACGGCGAGAGTCCGCTGCGCGGGCAGACGGAGCAGATTCCCTTTCTGCGGGATCGCACCCGGAGCATGCGTACGGAGGCTGCCTCCTATGAGATCTATGACAGGCAGCTGGACATTCCGCTGCCCGGCGGCCAGTCCCTCTGGCTCCGGGGTGTTGTGCCGGAGACGGACAGCGAGATGCAGCTGGGGCAGATCGCCCGGCGGACGCTGCTGTTCCTGCCGCTGCTGATCCTTCTGTCCGTCCTGCTGGTCTGGCTGCTGGCCGGCCGGCTGCTGGCGCCCATCCGGAAAATCGAGGAGACAGCGGAGCGCATCTCCCGGGGAGACGACCTGAAGCAGCGCATCACGGTCAGCCCCAGCAGCGATGAAGTGGGGCGGCTGGCGGTGGTCTTCAACCGGATGCTGGACCGGCTGGAGCGCTCCTTCGAGGCTGAAAAGCAGTTCACCTCGGACGCCTCGCACGAGCTGCGCACCCCCGTCTCCGTCCTCCTGGCCCAGACAGAATACACCCTGGAAAAGCGGCGCGGCGCGGAGGAATACATCGAGGCCCTGGAGGTGGTGCAGAAGCAGGGCCGGCGCATGGAGGCGCTGGTGGACGACATGCTGGCGTGCACCCACATGGAGCAGAACCCGCAGCGCTATCCCATGGAGCCGCTGGATCTTTCCGGCCTTGCCGC
>OCTW011526913.1_pt1 | contig 12558 bp, 20 predicted proteins | sample 1539671 | NCBI WGS metagenome assembly OCTW01 (sample SAMN02144230, study PRJEB22623) | gut metagenome | biome: sheep rumen | host: Ovis aries | place: New Zealand | reverse complement strand
CTCGAGCAGGAGCCGATGGCGCAGGACTGCGCGCTGTGCGGAGTCGGGAATTGCTTCATAACGCCGCATATCGCCTGGGCTCCGATGGAAACCAGAGAGCGGCTTATGGGTATTGTATGCTCGAATATTCGCAATTTCCTCGCAGGAACGCCCGAGAATGTTGTAAACTGACGGCATATGTGTTATAATCTTTGCTGGTGATTTAAGATGAAAAAAATCCTTTTGATATTAGCGCTGAGCGCCGCGGCGGTTCTCAGCTCCTGTTCGGCGGCTAAAAATGTTGAAACAACCGCCTCGCGGACTACCGCGCCGACAACCGCTCCTACTACCCAAACTCAGGCTTCCAGCTCAACCGCGGTCGTAACTGAAATTGTTACGACAAAGGAAACCTCAAAAAAAGCGACGAAGCCTACCGAGCCTACGGAAAAGGCAACAAAGAAAAAACCGACTAAGCCAACCAAGCCTGTCCCGACTCAGGGCAGAACCAAGCCCAACACTCACGTCGTCGTGACGTTCCCGAAGGGCAGCTTCACCGACTCCGACCTGGTTTTTACAAAGGGCAACATCAAAATCAACCTCGGCGAAAGCTGGAAAAAAGCTCTCAAAAAACTCGGCAAAAAGGGCGACGTGATCGAGATTTCATCAAAACGAACCGAGTACGACTACTCTAATTTTACGGTTACAACGCTGCTGGTTGACGACGAGGAGCTCGTTGAGAAAATCGAGATTACCGACGATACGCTCGCAACCCCGAGGGGAATCAGAATCGGCTCCTTTGCCTCGCGGCTGCGCAAGACCTACGGCGACCCGTACAAAAAGAACGACACCGCCTACCGCTACGGCAACGACGAGAAAATGCTCTACTTCACCTACGAGGATAATATGGTGGACGGAATTTACTACAAAATTATTTTCTAAAAAACTATTGAAATAAATCTCCGGATGTGGTATTATATCATACGGACTTAAAAAGTTCACAGGAACGCTGGTATAGCTCAGGCGGCAGAGCGCATCCTTGGTAAGGATGAGGTCGGCAGTTCGAGCCTGCCTATCAGCTCCAACGAAAAACCGCATTGTAAAGCCATTTTCGGCATTTTACATTGCGGTTTTTCTATTTCTAAAAAAGAATAATGAGCGGTTTTACCGTTTATTTACCGTTTATCGCTCAAAAAATAGGCTATACACACCCAAAATAAAGGGTGATTGTATAGCCTTTTTGTTATGCGCCTTTCCGCTCGTTGTTAAACAGTCTTTCAAACGTGTTCGCCGCCTGTTTGTCCGCTACATCAAGGGCGTGTACATAGCGGTTAGTTGTCTTTAGCTGTGTGTGTCCTAATCTGTCGGCTACGTTCTTTATGTTCGTTCCGTTGCCTAATAGGAGAGTAGCGGAAGTATGCCGCAGGGCGTGAAATTTACGGTGTTTCAGGTTATGACGTTTCAGGAATTTGTCAAACATCTGTGTCGGCGTTGTCGGAAACATTGGTTGTCCGTCGGCTTGTATAAAAACCCATTCTTCACCTTGCCATTTATCGCCCATAGCAAGCCGCTGACGTCCTTGTTCTGCTCGGTATTCCTTTAATAAAGCAATACAATATGGCGGTAACGTCATATAACGGCGCTTGCCTGTCTTTGTTTCCTTGCTTTTTATCGGTTCGCCTTTTACCTTGTAATTGCTTCTCTGTACAGTCAGAACGCCCGTATAAAAGTTTATATCAGACCATTTCAGCCCTACAAGCTCGCCACGCCTACAGCCTGAATTTAACGCTAAATGAATAAGCGTTTTGAACTGTAACGGTTCATTTTCCAAATAGTCCAATATTTCCGCTATTTCTTCGGGCGTGAATATCTCTGTTTTTTGTTCCTGTAGCTTTGGTAGCGTTATTCTGTCCCCGTCGGCAGGATTTACCCCTATTATTCCGAGTTTGTACGCACTATGGAAAATGGATTGTAAAACAGTATAGTAACGTCTGACCGTTGACGGTGAGAGTTTACCCGTTTTTGTATTTGAGGGCTTTTCTTGCAACTCGTTTATAAAATGCTGTATGTGTATAGGTGTAATATCTTTTAGCTTGAAATGTCCTAACGCAGGAATGATATATTTGTTTATCGTTCTTTGATACGCCTTGTAATTGTACTCAGACAAGTTGTTTTTAGCGTTTTCAAAGTATATCGGTATATAATCACTCAATTTTATTTTACCGTTCGCAGCGGCTTGCCCGTACTTGCATTGTTCCTCAAATAAAACAGCTTGCCGCTGCACTTCTTTTTCTATCTGATTTGGCGTCATTCCTTTGTCGGGTTTATAGGTTAAAAAACGCCTGATCTGTTTCCCGTCAGCTCCATAACCGCAGGACACGGCTATTTCATAGCTGTTATTCTTCTTGCGTATTGTTGCCATAGTCTTTTCCCTCCTTTTTTAAAACTCCCAAATTATCCAAACGAGCGGATAAAAAAGCGTTTACTTCTCTTTCTATTTGAAAAAATAAAGGCTCAACAGGTTTTCCGTCTTTGTCAAAAACTAACTCATTGTCAATATCATACATTAAGTATTCTTCAATATATTTCAGCAAAAAACCTCGCTTTTGGAATAATTCAATTTCCTGTTGCTGATCTTCGGAAATGTATTTTTGTAAAGGAAATTGGAGTTTGCCTAAAAAGTATTCTGTTGAAATATTAAGCGCTTCGCTAATTGCAACTATATTGCTTTGATTTGGGGTTGCATAACCATTCGTCCAACGTGTAATAAGGTTTTTAAACTTATCAACAGTTTTTATATATTCATCTTCCGAAGCCTCATATTTCCACTCTTTAATTTCATTTTTTGCCAATAATCTTGCTAAATCTGTTTTGTTTAAGCCTTTATATAATAGAGCTTCTATTATTTTGTTTTTTATTCTTTCCTGTTTGATTTTTTCCTTTTTCGTTTTCATCTCGCACTCCTCTATATACTTTAGGGCTATATAAGTAGATTGAAATATACTTTAAAGTAGATTATAATGTGATTATAACATCAAGTTAATGATGTTGTCAATACCAAAATGGAGGTTTTTTAAAAATGCAAAGCAATATGGACATTAGAATAAAAGCGCAAACGGCAGGGGTTAAACTTTGGCAGATTGCAGATGAATTAGGAATTGCAGACGGTAACTTCTCTCGGAAACTCCGAAAAGAATTATCCGAAGAAGAAAAAGCAAAGATATTCAGCATTATTGATAGCATAGCCAAAAATAAAAACTCCGCCGCAGCGGAATAAACGGGGTGTAATAATATGAATAAAGTTATTCCCCTGTCAAGAATGAGAACACTTGACGAATGTTACAACGAGCTTAAAGCGCTTGATCCTGACACAGCGGTATCAAAGTACTTTATCCGACAGCTTGCTATATCGGGAAAAATACCGTGTATTCAAGCAGGACGTAAAAGACTTATAAACTTTGATAAATTACTTAATTATTTGAGCGGTAATAATCAGGCTCAGGAAATACAAACGAACAGCGGAATTAAATCTGTAAAAGTATAAAGGCGGTGATATTCAATGACAAATCGAATTGCAAAGCTGTTACACGATAACGGCAATATCGGAGCGGCTAACGGTATAAAGCTGAGGGATTTACTAAAGCTGTTGGGAATACCGCAAACAAACAAAGAAAGCCGCAAATTAAAGGCTGAAATACGAGAATGCCGCTGCCAATGGCAAGAAGCCGACGGAATAGATAATTACATAGTATCAGACACAGCACACGGCTATTATTTACCTCTCGACGCTGACGAAGCTATACGATTTCTTTCTATTCAGGATAAAAGAGCTAAAGAGGCATTTTTTACCGTCAAAACTTTACGTCAGCACTTAAAAGAAAAAGGACTGTTAAATACATAAAGGCGGTGAAAATGTGCAACCAAATGATACATTTGTCAGAATTTGGCGTGGTATTACTGAATGGGCTTGGTATCAAGACGGTAATACAGTACGAGTATTTTTACACCTTATAATCAAGGCAAATATAAAGGACAATGAGTTTAAAGGTATTATTATTCGCCGAGGTCAAACAGCGATAAGCCAATTAACCATAGCAGAGCAACTCGGCATATCACGTCAAAATGTCCGAACGGCTATTAACCACCTAAAAGCAACCAACACAATAACCATTGAAAAAAAGGGCAAACACTCGATTATTACTATAAATAATTACGACGAATACCAACCGATAACCAATAAGCTAACCACTAACCAACCACAAACTAACCAACAACTAACCACTAACCAACCACGATATAATAATATAATAAATAAAGAATGTAATAATGATAGTTTATATATAGACGAGCGAAAACAAATTATTGATTATCTTAATCAAAAAGCAGGAACTCACTACAGAGCAAATACCAAGAATACACAAAAGCATATAATAGCAAGATTAAAAGAGGGATTTACTGTTGATGATTTTAAAAAGGTAATTGATAATAAGGTTAAGGAATGGACGAATACCGATTTTGCAAAATATTTACGTCCTGAAACTCTATTCGGCGTAAAATTTGAAAGTTATTTAAATTCCGCTCCACGTTCAATTGAACCAACACAGCAATACAAACAGGGGGTTGATTACTTCTAATGATAGACAATTACATTGAAAAAATTGCCGAGCGGTCAACTTCCGAAATCACTATTAATGAATGTGACTATAAAAAAGACGGAATTCTTTATTGTGGCAAATGCCATACACCAAAACAAGGTATTTATACTGTCGGCAGAAAAACAATTAAGCCATTACTCCTTTGTAAATGTGGACAGGAAGCGTACGAAAAAGAGGAAGCCGAAAAGAAAGCAAAAGAACGAGAGCTTTACATAGACCGCCTGCGTCGTTCGGGTATTCAGGATGAAAAGCTGCTTAAATGTTCATTTGCCATTGACGACAGCCCCGAAACAAAGCAATCTCAGGCGTTTAGACGGTATGTTGACAATTGGAATGAGATTGCCGAAAAGAATATAGGGTTGTTACTTTTTGGCGGCGTTGGTACAGGTAAGAGCTTCTACGGCGGCTGCATAGCAAATGAAATAATAAGCCGATATACAACCCCCGTTATTGTTACATCTATTCCGAGAATATTAAACAGCCTTTTCGGAGTTGAAGATAAAAACGGATATATTTCAAAATTGGCAAGTGTTCCGCTGTTGATAATTGATGATTTAGGAGCGGAACGAGATACCGACTACGCATTAGAGCAGATTTACACGGTAATTGACGAGCGCTACAAAGCAAATAAGCCGCTGATCGTAACTACTAATTTATCCTTTGAAGCGCTTAAAAACCCGTCTGATATTCGTTACAAGCGCATATATGACCGTGTAATAGAAATGTGCATACCTTTTAACATTTCGGGCGTTTCACGTCGAGAAGCAAAAGCAAAGGCAAAAGCTCAAAACGCAAAAAAACTACTCTTGTAAAACTATCAATCGCAAAATCCACACACAAAGCTATAACACCCCTAATTTGTGTTTATATATAAACGAGCGGCAAGGAATATGTTTTTACACAAAAATCGCATACAGGGCAAAATAAAGCCGTTTACAGGTATATGTTTGTTATTGCCTAAATTCGCCTTTAACGGTTAATAGCCATACATCTTTCAACGCAGATAACCCCATACAAGCCATTTATAGGCAAGTATGGGGTTGTTTGCTTATCAGGCAGAGGTCAGACTTACCGCTGCTATTTAATCTATCCTATAATCAGGATCGTTGTCTTTGTGGTAGAACTCGTTATATGACTTAATAGCCTTTGGCGGCGCTTTGTCCGTCAGCTTATAGCAAAAGTCCTTTTTATCGTGATAATACCACTCAGGGTTATTCATAAAATAGGGTTTTAATTGCATTATTCTATTACTTCAAATTCGCTTGCAGGATATAAATAATCTTCTCCCGTTTCATCAATAACACGATAGGCGTTATCCTCTTTGCCTAAACACTCGTATTCCTTGCCGCTTATCAGCTCTAATGGATCGCTTATTGAACCGATATATTTAACTTTCATTTACTCGTTATCGTCCACATATTCCATTATATCCGCAGGCTGACAATTCAGGAATTTGCAAAGCCTGTTTATTGTTTCTGTATCAACCCTTTTCGATTTGTTAAGTGTACCCGAAAGAACTTTATCAATAATATTCGGGTTAAAGCCTGCTTTTCTTAAATCAAATTTTTTAAGTCCTTTTTCGTCCATTATATCCTGTAATTTCATCATAGAAATTGCCATTGTACAAACTCCTTTACTGTTTGTTGGGGCGCTGAATTATAGCGCACCTCTTTCATTGTACATATTATAACATTATTTTATGTACGAAGTCAAGTACAATAATATACAAATATATGTATCAAAGTTTGTACACTTTGACTATTGTATTTATGTACGAACTATGATACAATATAGACAGTAAGAGGGACAGCGTCACACCCGTTGACAAACGGCTCGTTATTCTGTAAATGCGTTAGGCTGCAAGGGTATAAGGCAGCGGAAATCAGACAACCCAAGCCGAGGGCGGCGGCTAAACCGCCCAAATAAAGAAAAGGAGCTTACACAATGAGTACATCAGAATTAACCGCAAAGGTACGAAAGTTAAAAAGGCTACAGACTAAAGCCGACGAACTGAAAGACGAAATAACAGCCATTCAGGACGAATTAAAGGCTATAATGACCGCTCAGAACGTCGAGGAAATGAAAGCAGGCACATTCAAGATCAGGTTTATTCCCGTAACAAGCAACCGATTTGATACCGCTGCGTTTAAGAAAACACATCTTGACTTATACAATCAGTACATCAAGCAAACTACAAGCCGCCGTTTTAGTGTGGCGTGATCGTAACCCTGCTGTAGTAGGATATTGAATAGGAGCAGTAAAAGGAGCTACAGCAGGGTAATTTTTTAAAATTAGTATTTTTTAGTATTTTTGAAAGGGTGTTATTATTTATGAGCAAAAGCCAAGAGATTATATTAACTGACAATATCAAAGACTTAACGGACATTGAATTTGCGTTTACAAGAGTTGAGGCGCTTTGTAATGTACTAATTGAGTATATACATACCACAAACGAAGCCGACGAACTTTTAAAACAAGACAATATTGCTTTTACGTTAATGACAATTCGTGACATATCAGAATTTTATGGGTGTCAGGTACAGAATTTACAAATAGTTGACGGCGAATTAAGATCTATTAAAAAGGAGTTGTAAAAATGAAATCAAAAGATAATACAGATTATTTAAAAACAAGAGCGATCCTCATAAAAAACGGTGTTCCCGAAAGTTTCCTTGATGATTTTGAAAAACACCATTCCGAGCTTTTCAAATCAAACAAGCAAGCGTTTTATACCTTGTTACTCGGTACGGTTTATAAAATGGGATATATTGAGGGCAAGGCAGCGGCTAAATAACCGCTGCTGTTTTGCGTTAAGACTATACGGGAAAAACAGCGGCTTTTTGTCGTGATTTTGTCGTGTATTTGTCGTATTATTTTATTTGAAAACGGCGGTTATTTGTACCACTTTTGTACTCACTTTGTTACGCTGTTTTTTGTGTCAACTTTGTGTCTATTTTGTACCGTTTTTGTTCCAATTTTGTTCTATTGGAGTATTGATAATATAGCTGTTTTTTGTCCTGCTTTTGTCCCTATTTTGTCCCGTCGATTTATTCGCAATTATCGTGATTATATGTCGTGTTTTTGTCGTGTTTTTGTTGTGTTTTTGTTGTGTTTTTGTTGTGTTTTTGTTGTGTTTTTGTACCGTATTTGTGACGTGTTTGTAACGTAGAGGTTTTTGCTTCATTTCGCATTTATATCGGCGCTTTCGGCAACCCTATAGAAGAAAAGTTTTTCCCACTAAATCCCACTAAAATTCTAAAATAAAAAAATTCCACTATTTTCCACTATTAGTTGCATAAAATTAGCTTTAAAGGAGATTTTTATATGTTTGCATTAAAAGTAAAAGAATTGATGAAAGAAAAAAGCCTATCACAAGCCGATATTGTGCGATTGACGGGACTGTCAAAAGCAGGGATCAGTCAATACTTATCGGGAAAAACAACCCCAAGTAAAAAAGCTGTTGAAAAAATTGCCGCTGCTCTGAGTGTCGCTCCCGAAGAATTAACGGAAACAACACCGAAAAGAATAACCATACAACAGGCAGCGGAGTTAATGGGGTTATCCCCACAAACAGTAAGGGTAGGTATGCAGGTCGGGGCGCTGCCTATCAGCTCCATAAAAATCGCTTAGATAAGCCATTTGTTGGCATCTAAGCGATTTTTCTTTTTGCAATTTTATTCGGTTTTATGGGATTTGATGTTTACGGGGCGATATTTTAATATTCTGTGGTCATACTTTAACTTGATTATCTGTTTTGCGAATAATGGGAATCGATTTCTTTCGCGAGTATTTCTTTTGTTAATTCCAATTCGTGTTTCATTTGGTTTTTGCTTTTGGAATCACAATTGCTGCTGTCAATATAATTTTCGCAGAACTTATGAAGTATGTCGTTTCCGTGTTTAGCGAAATCATAATCCACTCCCGTAGATAATCCATAATTAATAGCTGAAATGTATGCTTTTTTTAGTCTTGTAAAATCGTTCATAATATCACCTTGAATTATTGAATACTACTCTCTAAATTATTATTTTAAAGTGTTTGTTATATAAAACAATTCTTTTTTTATGTTGTCACGAAAGCGTAATTTCCCTATAGTCTTAAAACCACCGGAAGGTTCATCTGAAAAAACCGTTTTACATAATTCCGCAACTTTTTCTTCTTCTGTAACTTTATTCTTATTTGGCTCATCAAAATATGATTCGTCATCATTTAATAATCTTGTTAAATAATAATCTCCTGCGGAATCTGTGTGTTTTAACGCATCAAAGAGAAGATTATTATTTTTTCCCGAAATAAAATCTTCGTACTGTTTTCTGTCAAAAGAATATAATCCTATCATTATCGGAGCAAAGAACCCAATACAAAAAAGTCTTCCGGCTGCCAACTCATCAGTATGATAATGAGAATTCATATAATTCTCGTATACCTTTTTTAATCCAGAAATATCTATCATGTTAAAGTAATTTGCGGTAGCACGTAATGTTAAATCCAGATATTTAATTACGAAATGAATTACAGCATCCATAGCGTTGCCGTTAATATTTAGAAAATGACTCATATATCTATAATAAAGTTCCATATCAATTTCAGGCAACTTTACAGGAAAATCGAAAAACCTATCCAAATAATTCTGGGCATTGAATTCCGAGCCATAAAATTTCTTGATTGTTTTTGTTAATTCTATAGAATTAATTGAAAAGACAAAAGTCACATTTTCATTCTTGAAATAGTGCTTTATTCTTTCTAACAATGAAACAGCAAAACTCGGCTTACATCTGTCTAATTCATCAATAAAAATAACGAGTCGGTCTCCTCTTTCCTGAATTACTGTATCCAAAAACTCGTGAATTGCTTCCGAGATGCTTTTATGTTTTTTTATTTCTCCGGTAATATCTGTTGGCTTAATCTGTTTAATCAGATTTTTTATATTGACCCCTACCATCTCAACGATTTCTAATGCCATATCAACAAAACTTGTATTATACGTCACAGGACCCAAACAATCAGCAGCTCTGACAATTTCATATATAATAGACAATAGTGGATCGCAGTCATTGTCGTTTTCCCAGGCATCATAGTATACAGTAAATTGAGGTTTATACTTTTTTTCAGCGTCTTCTTTTTGATCACTGGTAAAAATATTCTGAATCTCTTTTTTTGAGTCTTCAGCTATATTCTTACTAACGTCATTAAGAGAATCCAAAACCATTTTAGTTTGCTTTACAAAAAATGTTTTACCTGAACCCCATTGTCCGTCTATACAAATTGACATTTGTCCATCGACATCGTTCAAGATGTTTACGAAACTATTTACATCTTTATTTCTGTTTATATGTATTAATTAAATTCTCTTCTGTCGGCATTACCTGTAATGATTTCATACGTTTTCTTCTTTTGATACTAATTTATTTTATGTAAGTCTACCTCCTAAGGAAATAATTCCAAAGGAGGTAATGTTTTGGTCAATGGAGAAATTTTATTTAGACCATTCGTAACTTACTCTCATATCAGGGTAAGCGGACCAAGGTAAAATTTCTTCTTTTTGAAGACGTCCCCATACGATATAATCTGGAACGCCGTTTTGTTTTGCTAATTCTTTAATTTTTTCCCTTGATTTATATCCTTTGGTTTGAATGAATTTTTCATACATAACAGGATCAATCAATTTGTTCTTTGCAAAATTATCTGCTCTGTTTTCTCTATCGTTTTTTTCGAAATTATAATCCACATAACCCTTTTCGAAGTCCTCATTCAAAATGTGGCCAATCTCGTGATAAAGAGAAAACCAGAAAATATCAGCTCTTTTCCCCCTAATAGTAAGACAAAGCAATAAGCCTTTCTCACTGATTTTCTCAATATAACCCTGTACAGGTGCCCCAGGAAAATTCTTTATTACCGTAAAATAAATACCACATTCACTAAATAAATCTTTTAATTGTTTAATTGCGTCATTGATTTCAATAAACATTAATGATTTTATTTTTGGTAAATATTGTTTGAGCTTTTCTAAATCAATTCTATCTGTTATATTGGTTTCTGAAATTGTCATTACACATAGCTTTTGCCATGCAAAAAGCACATAAGGATTGATTTCAGTATGTGTAGCTTTTCTAAAAACTGCACTTTGTTGAAGTCTGGGAATTAGCGTAAGATTTGATACATCCAAAAATCTTCGTAAAAGGATAACCCTATCCTTATATAATCGAATTGATGGATAACTCATTTCATTAACAAGATAAGCCCAAATATCCTTTAACTGTTTGGCAATATCTATTTCTTCTTCTGTAATGCTGCGTTGGTCTTCACAAGCTGCTTTTTCCAAATCATAGTCTGACTGCAGATTCATCCAAAATGATGCTTCAATATTTAAAGCATATTCCAATTTTGCAGCAAAATCAGCAGTAATAGAAGCTTTTCCGTTAATAACATGGCTGATATGCTTCCGGGAAACGCCGGTACGCAACGCCAATTCATTTTGATTCATATTACGATCTTCGAGAACTTCACTTAAAGTTTCGCCGGGGTGAATGAGTAATTCAGGGGATAAGCCAGTTATTTTTGTCGCCATGATAGTCAACCACTCCTTCAATAAAAATACTTTCACATTTCATTAAATCTTCTTTATCATAGCCCTCCGTCAAAGGTCTGACTATTAAACGGACATTTCCGGAAATGTGAATAGAAAACTTGTCTGAATCGGCTCCTGATAATCGTTCAGGTTTACCCAATCCAGTTTGTAAATATATATAAAAGTTGGAAGAAGATTTGATTTGAGCAATCCTCTTTTTAGTAGTTCGAGTAAATTCAAGCCCAATCTTCTTTCGCAAGTCCTTGTAATCGGGATCATTAAAGTACTTTCCGACCTTTTGATTAGCCGGTTTAATATCTATCAAAAAACAGCACCGCCTTGTTACCATTTTGGTAACATTATTATACTTCGATAATCCAGGTTTGTCAATATAGTTTATGAATATATTACACAAATAATCACATTCGTTACGCCGTATGCTTTCCGCCTAATATAAGCTCCAGGGTATTGGCGTCGTCGCGTTCGGCTTGGTCGACGGCGTGGACGTAGCGGTTGGTGGTTTTGAGCTGGGTATGTCCGAGGCGGGCGGAAACGTTCTTTATATTCGTGCCGTTGCTCAAAAGCAAAGTCGCGGAAGTATGGCGCAGGGAGTGGAATTTTCTATGCGGCAGGCCGTTGCGCTTCTGAAACTTTGAGAACCACAAGGTCGGCGTGGTCGGGTACATCGGCTTGCCGTCCGCCTGAATGAAAATCCACTCGTCACCACGCCACGCGTCGCCGAGCGAAAGGCGGTACTCGTTCTGCTCCGCCCTGTAACGGCGAAGCATCGTAAGGCAATACGGCGGTAAAATCAGCGTGCGGCTGTGTCCTGTCTTAGTCGATTTGCTCTTGATTTCCGCGTCGCCCGAAAGCTTGTAATTGCTCCGGCTGACAGTCAGCTCGCCTGTCGAAAAATCAATGTCGCTCCATTTCAGCCCCATCAGCTATCCTCGCCGACAGCCTGTGTTGAGAGCGAGATGTATCAGAACTCTGAACATAAGTGGCTCGGATTCGAGCGCTTGGAGCATTTCGTCAAGCTCCTGCTCCGTGAAAATCTCGGTCTGCTCCTCGTCGAGTTTCGGCAGGGTTATGCGCTCGCGCTCAGCGGGATTCGTGCCAATCAAGCCGAGGCGGTACGCGCTTTACATCAGCGAGCTGATCATCGTGTAATAGCGGCGGACTGTCGAGGGCGAGAGCCTGCCCTTCACCTTTTCGTAGCGCCACAGGCAGAATAGTCCGCGGCGCTTGAGCTCGTCAGGCAGATTATTGTAATCTGTTTTCACATTATTCCTCCTTTCTGAAACGCTCATCGTATGGATTCGCGAGATAATCGAGCAGGCTGTCGAGGTTGATGAGATA
>OCTW011496579.1_pt1 | contig 12559 bp, 9 predicted proteins | sample 1539671 | NCBI WGS metagenome assembly OCTW01 (sample SAMN02144230, study PRJEB22623) | gut metagenome | biome: sheep rumen | host: Ovis aries | place: New Zealand | reverse complement strand
GCACACACCAAGCCACAAAAACCATCTTCACACGCCACGGCTATGGTACGCAAATTCTATCAACCTCGTACCTACAAATAGCAAGTCATTTCAGCAATAACATACCGGCTGATGCCGTCATCTTGTCTGTCCTCATCAAAACAGGCAACCGCAAGTTCCGCGCCTACTTCACACAGCAAACCGACCTGCACAAGTTTTGGTTTCACAACGCTTTCAACTGCCTTGATTTCGCCTACATCGCAACCAAACGCATAGTCAAGACGGAAACTAAAAGCAGCATCGCAAGCCTTTGTACTGACAAAGCGCAATACGATGTGCAACACGCACGCTCATACACCGACACCACCTCGCAACTCACCCATGATGAAGCCGTTTGGCTCACAGAAATGCTCACATCGCACTATGTCGCTGTCGAAGATGATGGTGATGAAGAGCAGATCCTCATCACCAACTACAAAGCCGAAACGACAGACGAACAAGGTGAAGGCAACACCCTCGAATTTGAATGGGAATATGCCTCTGTGCGCTTTATGCTCGGCAAAGACCAATTCACACGCATCTTCACAACCGAATACGACAAACCTTTTGCCTAATGCCCGCTACCGCCCACACATCGCCCCAAGTAAGCGCAGACCAAGCGCAAGAGCAACGCCAAAAATACATCGAAGCCTTCAACGGCACGATGATACAGATTTGGCAGGAACGCATCACGCTGCTTGATGTCATCGACACCGGCAACTTACTTCGCTCGCCCCTCTCTCTGCCAATCCATGCAGATGGTCGTTTCTTTGAAATCTCCCTCTCACAGCAGTTCATCGAGTACGGACTTTGGCAAGACTACGGTGTCGGCAGAGAAACGCCCCGTGGCAACAGTGGCGACATCGGACGCGCTAAAGTCAGAAAACGCCGCCCTTGGTTCAGCAAGAAATACTACGCTTCAGTGATGAATCTTCGCGACTTCCTCGCCAACAACATCGGACACGAGTTTCAAGGCATCATAGCCGACACCTTCGCCCGCACCAATAAAATATATTAAATATCGTCTTTTCAAACCACACATACACCCCCTAAATTTGCACTATCTAAATTCAAAATCTTATGGATAGAATAATTAACACCGAATCCCAATTAGAACAGTTTGCCGCCATCAGCGACCCCAACAGCATCTCGCCGCAAACTGTCGCAAACTTGCTTTCCTACCTGCTTGAACGTGTTGACGATGCCATTGATGAAATCTATGGTGACGGCAGCACAATACAGGTTTTCGCCTACAATGGCGGCGAAATCAGCGAATTATTAGACAACCTCAATGGGCGAATAAATCACAATACAACAAATATAAGTTCCAATGCAGATGACATTTCTGAAATATACCAAAAACTTGCTGAAGCCTACAAACTACCGCACATTAGAGTCGCTTCAAAAGATGATGAAATCTTGAAGAATCTTCAAGGAGGGCTTTATAGTGTAATAGTTGGGTCAATGCCATATTTGTTAGTTAATCAATACATCAATGAAAGTAGTAGTAGACAATATCTATTTCGTCTGTCTATAAAAGATTTTGTTGTTTATTCACGGAAATATACAGGAGTTTGGACTGCTTGGCAATCGGAACAATTCTCGTCTCAAGAGTTTTCTTTTGAGATAAGTCATGATGCGAACAATAATTATTTTGATTTGGATGATATTCCAACCAAACAAGAGTATGGTACATTTCATATCAGGGTGTTTAATGATGATAGTGGTCTTACTGAATTTACTGGTACTCTCGTAACTTGGTATCGTCCTGACGAATCATTGCAATACTACAACATCTTCGCCCCAACCGGCATTTACTCTGCCACTGCAGCGCAAAATGCCAATCCTACTAATTGGAGTTTCAAACAATATATGTTCAGCGAGGATATATCAGCCCTGCAACAACAAGTGCAGACCAACACCACCAACATCGCCACGCTTCAACAACTCATCGGTTACACCATAGAACAACTGCAAACACTATGAGCCAACTAACTACAATACAAAGCGAACTCACTCGCATACGAACACAACTTGACGACTGCTTCACAGCCGTTAGTGAAAAAGGCGTTTCCACGCCCACGCAGCAAGCCGACCGCACATTGCTCGCACTCGCCGCGCTCATACGCTCTATTTCCCAATCTGGCGAAGGTGGAGGAGGAGGTGAAGTCGTCATCATCGAAGGCAACCAAATAACTGTTCCGCTTGGCAACGGTATCTACAACAACGAAACCAAACTCATCACATGGTGGTGTGGCAATGGTGCAATTCAGATAGTCCAATCCAAAGCCACAAGCGGTACTGTCGTCAATCAGACATTTATTTCCGCCCCACGCCTCTACAAAGCCCACACCCTTTCATTCATCGCACAGGAAGGCATCTTCATTGATGAAATTGAAATCAAGTATTCCGGGCAATATCGCGGACACAACCTCACCCTCGGCGTTGCTGTTGATGCTAACGGAGATGTCGTGCCTTATACAGGTGATGATCTGTCAATCGAACTTGACACCATCACTGACGGAACACATGTCATCACAGCTAACGGTTTTCAGACCATCATCCTGCAAAATGTTTCCGACTCCTCTAATGTCCAACTTCGCATAACAGATATACATATAAAATTCCACACCAATGACACAGAAAATTAAAAAGCGCACCCAAGCGGAGCGCAAACTGACCCTTCAGTTAATCCTCGCTTTTGTCATGGCAATCTTCGGTTGCGTAATGATAATTGCCGCCTTTATCGTACCGCCTACCGGCGAAATACATCCCTCAATCATCGCCGCTTTCGGTGAAATCCTCACCTTTGCCGGAGCTGTCCTCGGCATCGACTATAACTACAAATTCAAAACTCACAACAGAAAGGAGGTAGAAGATGAGAACAATCAATGAAATCATCGTGCATTGCACGGCAACCCGTGCCGGTCAGCGTTTCACAGTCAATGATGTACGCCGTTGGCATCTTGAAAGAGGCTTCAACGACATCGGTTATCATTTCCTCGTCTTGCTCGATGGCACAATCCAATCCGGACGACCGCTTGAAAAAGCCGGTGCGCACTGTGTAGGGCACAACAAAAATTCCGTCGGTGTCTGCTATGTCGGCGGACTTGATTCTGACGGCAAGCCTTGCGATACGCGCACTAACGAACAAAAAGCCTCCTTATTGTGGCTCTTGAAAGACCTCAAAAAGCAATTCCCGCACGCCGTTATTCACTCACATCGAGATTTTGCAAATAAAGCCTGCCCAAGTTTCGATGCAACAAAAGAGTATTATGCAATATAGAAAAATTTTGTTTTTGCTCTGTGCCGGTATAGCGTTTATCGGCTGTGCTGTTAAACGCCATAGCGTCATCAATACGGAGCAGAACACATCTGACTTTAGACTGCAAACAAGTTTGCAGACAAAAGTCTTGTTAGATAGTGTTCTGCAAAGTGTCAATTTCTGTGCTGACAGCGTAATAATTCTTGTAACGCCGTCAGCACCAAGTGTTGTGAAAGCGGACAGCATGCAGCCGTCAGATTATTCGGCTCAGACTTCGTTTTCGCTGAATAGTCCGCCGTCTATTCGCATTACTGCCCACAATCCACAAATAAAAAAACAAAAACAAAAAAATACCCTTGTACTAACGCAACAGGTCGAGCAGGACTCGGTGGCGAGCAAAACAACTGCTAATAGCCACGCCGACAATTCAAAAGAAGTTGTTGGAGTGGCACGACCGATGAACGGCACTGTCGTTGCTGTTATCGTCTTATTAGCCGTTTTGCTTATCGCTACCATAATCCTTTTGCTCTTCCTGCGTAAGTACAAGGTAATATAATCCGCCCACTTTTGCGGTGGAAAGGCGGTTGCCCACGCAATCAACAACCCCTGCAACTGCTTTTCTCACACGCAAAGCCCACCACCGCCCAACCGCAAAGTCGGTTGAGCGGTTTTTTCGTGATGTAGTCAGCCAAGCCAAGAGCCACAAAGACACCGCAAAAGCCGTTTGCCCATAGCGACACTATTTCGGTTCATCGCCCACAAATAGACGGCAAAAGCATTTTCAAGATGTACGGACACCCTTACCTTTTTGGCTCATTGGTCAGCAAGTAGGGAGCAAAAAAACTCGCAAGGCTTTCCGTAGATGTACGGACACCCTCACCTTTTTCGGGTCATCGGTCAGCAGGTAGAGAGCAAAAAAACTCAATCCGTTTTCCGATACATACGGACACCCTTACCTTTTTCGGGTCATCGGTCAGCAGGTAGAGAGCAAAAAAACTCAATCCGTTTTCCTTAAACATACGGACACCCTTACCTTTTTGGCTCATCGGTTAGCAAGCAGAGAACAAAAAAACTCACACCCTTTGCTACAATCAACAAGGAAACTCATCGGCTTTTCGCCCATACGGACACCTTTTCGGGTCATCGGCTACAAATAGACTGCAAAAGCCTTTCAAGATGTAAGGACACCATTTGCCTATTTTGCGACATAGAGACTTTGCAAGGCTCACAAACAATAGTGAAACTCGCAGTCTTTCTTTGATGTATGCGGAGACTTTCGGTTTTTAGTGGTGGTCATCGGCTATCGGCAACAAATAGACTGCAAAAGCCTTTCCAAATATCAACGACACGAAAAGCCTTTCAAAAAATAGCGACACTTGACGGCTTTCGGTGGGTACAAAGAGACTTTCCGTGATGTAATCGGCATATTCCGCTAAAAGTAACAAGCAAAACACAATTTGCCAAAGCAGGGCGGTCGGGGGGTCTTTCGACTTTAACGCAAAGGGGAACCCCCTTTGCAAACCCTTAAACACTTACTACACAGCATTTTAATTTTTCTATCTATGGAAAATCGGAAGAAACAGGAAAAAAAGCACCGGCAAGCCAGAACTTAAACGGCTGAAATAACTATTTTTACACCTATCAAAATTTTGCCGTTTGTCCGTCTTTTACTCTACTTTCTGAACAACCTATTTTTGCCGAAAAAAATTACAGTAACGATGTCAGACAGTACAACCAACACAACCGTTAATTTGCTTGTGAACGGACAACAAGCAGCGGAGACACTGACCAACTTGCGCAAACGCGCAAGCGACTTGCAGGCAGAAATAGCAAAGGCGGCTGCCGCAGGTGATAAGGTGCAACTCAAGAAGTTGCGCCGAGAGTTAAATGATGTCAATCGACAAATAAAGCAGATAGAGAGTAGCACACAACAAGCCGAAAATGTCTTGCGCAGGCTTGACCGAGCCACACCGCAGGAACTTAACAAGGCTTTGGGGACACTCACCAAGCAGCTCAATTACATTGAGCGCGGTTCGGTCGCTTGGGATAAGCAAACCGAAAAAATCCGTATGCTTAAAGATGAGATAAGCCGTGTTAATGCGGAGATGGCTCGTAATACTACACTCATAGACCGCTTTAATAATGCTTTTCAGCGGTGGCAGACTATCGGTGCGGGCATCATCGGTGCCGTTACCGGCTTAACGCTTGCCGGTCGTAAAGCCGTAAATAGTTTTGCAGAGATGGACGAACAACTCGCCAACACTCGCAAATATACCGGCATGACCGTTGAAGATGTTGAAAAACTCAATGACGCTTTCAAGCAGATGTCAACCCGAACACCAAGAGACCAACTTAACTTGCTTGCACAAGAAGCCGGTCGTTTGGGAAAAACTACTCTCGAAGATGTGCAAGGTTATGTTGAAGCCGCTGACATTATCAATGTCGCTCTTGTAGATTTAGGCAGTGGAGCAACACAAGTGATAGCCAAACTGACCAACATCTTCGGAGTGGAGGAGGCTCTTGGAACACGGGACGCAATGCTTGCTGTCGGCTCTGCTGTCAATGTCTTGTCGCAGAACTGTACTGCTGACAAGAAATATCTTGTAGAGTTTGCGCAGCGTATGGCAGGTATTGGCTCTGTAAGTAAAATGACTATTCCCGAAATACTTGCTTTCGGTGCCACACTTGACGCTAATGGTCAAAAGTGCGAGATGTCGGCATCATCGCTTGGCAAACTCATAATGAAATTATACCAAGAGCCTGCTGAAATGGCAAAGCAAGTTGGACTTGATGTAACCAAGTTCACCGAGACGATGCAACGCTCTACCAACGAAGGTGTGTTGATGTTTATGCAGCGCATAAAAGAGATGGGCAGTAAAGACGGACTTGCAGTCCTCGCACCGATGTTCAAGGAACTCGGTGTTGATGGTGTGCGTATGTCGCAGGTCATGGCGACACTTGCCGACAAACTTGATATGGTTCGTTGGGAGCAGGAAGAAGCCAACAAGGCTTTCCGCGAAGCGTCATCTGCCACCAACGAGTATAATATCTTTAACAATACCGCACAAGCCGGCATTGATAAAGCACGCAAGCATTTTTCGGAACTGACCATTGAACTCGGTCAAAAACTCTTACCGGTGATGCGTCATGTGCTGACCACATCATCAATGACGATGAGAGGGTTGAACATACTTGTTGATTTCATCATCAAGTATCGCAGAGAGTTATTGACCGTCATCGCAGCCATTGCAGGTTACACCCTTGCTGTCAAGGCTGCAACCATAGCGAGCAAGGCTTATGCTATAACCCTTGCTATCGTAAACAAAGGTCAAGCTGTATTGCAAGCCGGTGCAATCTTGCTCAAAGCTGCTTTCTTTGCCCTTACAGGTCAAATCAACCGTGCCAAGTCCGCAATGATAGCTTTTAACATGCTGTCAAAAGCTAATCCATGGGGACTGCTTGTGGCTGCCATTTCAGCCGCAGTTACTGCTATTACTCTCTATGTCCGTAAACAAAGAGAAGTAACTGCCGCTGACAAGGCGATGAAAGAAGTGAAAGATGTTATCATCAGTCAGTATGCCGAAGAAAAAGGGAAAATAGATAGACTAACTGCTGCCGTTAATGATGAAAAAAAGGCACTTGTTGATAGGCGCAAGGCTCTTGATGAGTTGCGCAAAATCGTTCCCAACTATCATGCTGAACTGACCCAAGAAGGCAAACTCATCAAGAATAACAAGGAAGCCATTGAAGATTACCTTGTTGCGCTCAATAAAGAGATTGCCTTGAAAGCCTATCAAGACAAGTTGGAAGAGCAGTATCGCAAGCGAGCAGAGTTGGAGATGAAACTTGACGACCAAAAGCAAGAACGACAGACGGAATATAACAAGTATGTCGAGAAGTCAAAGACTGCTACCACCTATGACCGAGCCGGAAATCAAAATCTAACTCTTGATGCTTATCGTGCAAGCGGTCATTGGATGAAATATCTTTCCGCTGACAAAGATGTTAAGAAAACGGAAAGCGCATTGAAAGATATTGATGATGTTATTGAGGCTATCAATAAGAAAGTTAGCGAGTATGCTGAAGGTATGAAAGTCGTCAAAAAGGAAACTGAAGATGTAGTCGATGAAACTGTAGTTATCCCCACCACTGAAGATGAACCTGCCAAAATCAAAAACAAGTTCCAAGTTGAAGATGATTGGAGGGAGAAAGAGCAAGCCCTTAATCGTATTGCCTACGCCAAAGGTGAAAAAGACTTTGACGCATACACCAAGCGTATGCTTGAAATAGATGTCGAGTATCATGACAAGAAGTTACAGCATACTGACCTTGAAGGTAACGAGCAAGTCGTTATTCAAGCCGACTATTATGAAGCCTTGAAGAAACAGCAGGACAATCACCTCAAAGGCACGGCAGAACAGGAAAACGAAGCTTACCAAGAACAACTCATCAGTTTGCAACAGCGGTATGTGGACGGAGAGATGACGGCTCGTCAGTATCAGAACGCTACCGAACTCGCCGAGTTGCAACATCTTCAGAACCTCGTTAATATCTATAAGGAGGGAAGCAAGGAACGGCTGAAAGCACAGCAGAACTACCAACGCACATCGCTCAAGTATCAGGAACGCCACATCAAAGAAGATGAGCGTATTCAGCAACAACTGCAATCGCAATTCTTTACCAAAGAATTTAATGTTGCTGACCCCGAAAGTTATGAGCGCGATATGCGTAATTTGGAGATTGTCTATAATCAGATGTTGCAAGCAACACAGGACAATGCCAAAGAGCGTTTGAAAGTGGAAAAGGCTTTCCACGAAGCCAAGTACCAACTTGCACGCAAGTATAATATGAAGGAAGCCGCAGACACGGAAAACAGTTTCCGGTCAGCTATCGACAATTCTGTCGAGTGGTTAGAATCTGATGGTGGTCAAGCAATGGTGCAGACTTTCAACATGCTCGTCAGTCAGATGTCTGCTATCTTCTCATCGCTTTCCGACATCGTGCAGGCTGAACTTGATATTCAGACTGCCGCCATTGAGAAACGGTACGCTGACGCTACCTCTGATGCTGAAGGCAACAAGTATCGTGAGGTGCAACTCGAAAAGCAGAAGAACCGTGAGATAGCCCAAGCCAAGCAGGAAGCCAACCGCAAGATGTTTGCCATGCAAGTCTTGCAGGCTGTTGCACAAACTGCAACATCTGCCATTGCTGCCTATTCGTCAGCCGCTGCAATACCTGTTGTCGGTTTCGTGATGGCACCTATTGCGGCAGCGATGGCTCTTGCCGCAGGTGCTATTCAGATAGCCGCTATCAAAAAACAGCAACAAGCGTCAGAGGCTACCGGCTATCAGCAGGGTGGTTTCACCAAGAAAGGCCGCCCGGACGAAGTTGCCGGTGTAGTCCACGCAGGCGAGTGGGTCGCCTCGCAGGCATTAGTCAATGATCCTAATGCAAGACCACTCATCAACGCACTCGACTATGCGCAGCGCACAAACAGCATCGCAAGTTTGCGCGCGTCCGATGTCAGCCGGACAATAACAGCACCTGCTGTCATTGCTTCTGCTATTACATCGGAAAGGACTACACCAGCAAGACAACCGGCATTAAGGTCTGTTTCTCTGCCTAAAGAGAAAGCAGACACATTGCTCACGGACACGCTCGCTCTACTTAATCGCCGTTTGTCAGAACCGTTTGTAACGGTCAACACCGTCAGTGGCGACCAAGGCATCCGCAAAGCACAAGATGAATATGAGCAACTGCTCAAAAATAAAACACCTAAATCACGCCGATAATGCAAATCCTCATCAATAACCAACTTGCTGCCATAAAGCAGGGAAGCAGTTTCGACTTCGTAGCCGAGAACCGCTATTTTTCCGGTGCCGACAGTTATACGCTCGCTATAACTTTTCCGCTCAAAGATTGTCCGCAGAACCTCGCTATCTTCGGACATATCAACCGAAAAGATGTTGTGGCACAACATATACTTTTCGATTGTGAAATCCGGGATAAAGCCTTTGTCATCTACGGCTCTATCACCATCACTGAAATCAGTGAAACGGAAGTAAAATGCCAATTTCTTGAAGGCAAGTCCGTTCAGAACTATGATGTAACCTTTGATGAAGTCTATATCAACGAACTTGAACTTGGTTATCCCGACACGAACCGCGATAACACACCTTGCCAATATCCTTATTCTCACGATAAGGATAATTGTGATTGGCTCGCCTTGCCGTGGGTGAACAATAACACCGGCAACATACAGAACAAGTGGAAAGCACATCACACCCTTTGGGCAGACCGTGTGCAAGGTCTGTCATTCCAACCGTATATGATCTATCTCGTCAAGAAAATTCTTGACTCTATCGGCTTCACTTACGACCTTGCCACTTGGGAATTACACCCTAAATGGCGATACCTGCTTTGTTGCAACACCCTGCCTTACGCTTGGAACTTGCGTAATTGGGCAAGGGCATTGCCTCATTGGACTATAACCGAACTGCTTGAGCAGTTGGAGTTATTGATGAACTGTGAGTTTGATGTGGACTTGTCGGCAAAGAAAGTTACAATGAAATTCTCATCTGAACTTATGCTCTTTGCCGGAGATGTGGCAATTGACAATGTTGTTGATGAGTTTTCCGAAACTATCGTCAACACATCTGATAACAAGTACAAGGCACTCTTGCCGCTCAAATATGCCGATTGCAGCCACCGTATGTGGAAATATATGTCCTGCCCAAAAGCCATTGCAAAGATAATGGCAATGCACGCCATGTACACACGAGTAACCTTTGACACAGCCACAGAGATGACCTCACGCTTTTCGTCTTACATCACCGAACCGATGAACATCATCTCTATCAACTTCGACCGCCTCTACCATATCAACGATGTAGATATGAACTTCGCTATGAGAATATATAAGCGTGAAGCCGTGCCATTACCAAACCATAACGACTACGACTATCGTATGTGGGTTGTTTGGCAAGCAATGAATCAGTTTGGACCAACCAACCCCGATGCAACTGACTCGCAAGAACTAAAAATCGTTCCTGCTTGGCTTGATGAAGTCATCAACGAAAATAAAGGCGTAAAGCGTCTGTGTATCTTCCTTGACTGTCCAGATATGCAAATCAATGACGGACAGAACGATGACGAAGATACATCATACGACCCAGAAGCCAACAAAGAACAGTTGATGACGGAGTTTAACTCTATGCCGTGCTACTACGCAGCACACGACAATGCAGATGAAAAGCAGGAGTTTTTCGATAAGATATATGTGGCTTTTTGGAAGCGTAATTGTAACGGAGTGTACAATTACACGGACGAAGACTACAACGATTTCGCACGATGGCCATTTCCTGTTAGGGACAGCGTGGAAATCGACCTCGATTGGACGGTCTATCAGAATAATGAATTGACCTTGCGTATTGCACAAGGTCAAGACGGCGTAAATTCAATGTATGGTATTCCAATGATAGACCCAACTCGCAAATATACTATCAAGTTCCTTGCTGATAGTATTCCCAACCCGAGAGCCGTTTTCTATATCCATGGACGAAAGTATGTCTGTGAGAAACTGACAGCCACCTTTACCGAAAACGGCATGTCCCAACTCATCAAAGGAGAGTTTTATCCGATGATAGACTGATAAGCAGCACCCGACTTAAAAGTCAGGTGCTTTCTCATTAAGGCGATTGATAAGGTTAGTATCAATGTGGTTGGCATATCTTGTTGTCATCTTCAAGTCGCTATGTCCGGCGGCTTGCATAACATCAAGGTCGGCTACACCGGCTCGCAACATACCATTGATACCACTATCACGAAGTGAGTAGAGTTGATATTCCTTTGGCAGTCCTAAATCGTTCCTCATTTTAGTCCATACCAAAGTAAAAGAGTGCGAACTCATAGGAGTGCGCCCGCATTTCCAAACCTTGTCAGCAAACAAATAGTCATCACCATTTGCCCCCTCTATATGTTTGCGCAGGAGTGTATCTAATTCCTCATCAATACGGCTGTTTCTGCTTTTGTGATTTTTCGTTGAATCAGAAGGCAACTCAATGCAATGTTTCTCAAAGTTGATCATACTAACTTTGAGCCGTGATATTTCTATAGGTCTGATGAGAGAAGTGAACACCAAACGGCAAATAATCTCGAATTGCGGATTGTTTTGCCGGAAATAACTCAATACCTGCTGCCGTGCATCTGCAGGTATTATTGTGCGCTGTTTCTGCTGTTCCCTTTTGACTTGAATCTTCTCAAAAGGATTGCTTTCGCAATAGCAGTGGCTCAATGCCCAATTAAACACCGCACGACCGATTTTGAGGTTATTATTATAGGTACGAGGAGAAACATGGTCATCGCTGATACGATTTCTATTGCGTTTCTCATCGTTTGAGTTGTTACCCTCAAACACATAATCAAGGTACTCGTTGGCAAGTCGCTGACTGAAATCACCGCAGGCAATACCGACATGGTACTTATTTACCCAAGCCTTTAAGTTATTGCAGAAACTGCTATAACTTCTCATTGTGCCTGCTGACAGCTCCTTGCCTTTTATACGAATAAAGTCGCTCAACACATCAACCAAAAAAGGTGATGTAGGCGCAGACGGAGTATCTTGCTCTTGCGGATGCGGTTCAGGCAGGTCTGCCGGAACGCTGCACTCTAAAGTAATAGGAATAGTATTTTGAACTTCTTTAACTGCTGTTACCATGTACTTAGGTTGTCCTTCGTACAAGGTGAAAGGCGACCAACCCTCTGCCAACTTGCAGTTGATTTCGATAATCATCTGCGTTGCCATAGAACGGAACTCCGCAAATGTGCGAGCCTTTTTGCGAAGCATATTTACTTTGATACGCTTTCTTTCTAATGAGTGAACCTCATTATTATAGGCATAGTATTCAATATGCCAACCATTAGAATTTTGCTTTAACACCGCAGGTAAGAATTTTCGCGATGTCAAGATTTTTTGTTCGTTGTCAGACATTTTTTTTCTCTCCCATTTTTACGATGTAAAAGTGGGAGAAAATTCAATATCATCAAGCCACATTAAAAAAAACTATTGGCTCGATTTTGGCTCGATTTTGGCTCGTTTTATAAAATCGGTTCGAGTCGTCAATTTTAGAGTATATTCGCGCACAAACTAAAATTTCGTAACTCATTGATTTATAAAACCAAAAGAGAGAACTTCTAATAGAAATTCTCTCTCTGCGGTGCGGACGAGACTCGAACTCGCGACCTACGGCGTGACAGGCCGGTATTCTAACCAACTGA
>OCTW013387512.1_pt1 | contig 12561 bp, 7 predicted proteins | sample 1539671 | NCBI WGS metagenome assembly OCTW01 (sample SAMN02144230, study PRJEB22623) | gut metagenome | biome: sheep rumen | host: Ovis aries | place: New Zealand | reverse complement strand
AAAAACAATGATACATTATATCAGTGCCGAACATCTGACTATTGAGAAAATCGGCGAAATAGTTTATAAAGGTTACAAACTGGAGTTGAGTGACGATGCCAAACAGCGTATCCGTCGCTGCAGAAGCTATCTGGATAAGAAGATTGCCCGTAATGGAGAACCGATCTACGGCGTGACCACCGGCTTTGGTTCTTTGTGTAATGTCTCTATCGGTCACGATCATCTGGCACAGTTGCAGATCAATCTGATCAAGAGTCATGCCTGTGGTGTGGGTGAGCGTGTGCCTAATGATATCGTCAAGATCATGATGCTCCTGAAGATACAGTCACTCAGCTATGGTTATTCGGGTTGTAAACTGGAGACCGTGCAGCGTCTGGTGGCTTTCTTCAATAACGAGATCTACCCCGTGGTGTATAAGCAGGGCTCATTAGGTGCTTCTGGCGACTTGGTTCCTCTAGCACACATGTGTCTGCCGTTAGTTGGCTTAGGCGAGGTGGAATATCTCGGTAAGGTGATGAGTGGTGAGGAGATTCTACGTAAGAAACGTTGGAAGGCTATCGAACTGTCGAGCAAGGAGGGTCTTGCCCTGCTCAATGGTACACAGAATATGAGTGCCTTTGCGGTATGGAGCATCCTTAATGCAGAGCGACTGAGCCGTTGGGCTGATAATATCGCTGCCTTGTCATTGGATGCTTATGACGGTAGGATAGAGCCGTTTACCGAGGCTGTCCACCTCGTTCGTCCACATCAGGGACAGTTGGAGACCGCTGCCCGTATGCGTGAGTTGCTCAAGGGCAGTCAGCTGATCGCCACTTCCAAGGCGCATGTGCAGGATCCGTACTCTTTCCGCTGTGTTCCACAGGTGCACGGAACAGTGAAGGATACGTTGCGCTATGTACGTTCGGTCATCGATACGGAGATCAACTCTGCTACAGATAATCCCACCGTTTGTCCGGATGAGGATCTGATCATCTCTGCCGGTAACTTCCATGGTGAGCCGATCGCATTGCCGATGGACTTCCTGGCTATCGCTATGAGTGAACTCTCGAACATCTCCGAGCGTCGTATCTACCGACTGGTATCAGGAACCCGTGGACTGCCCAGCTTCCTCGTGGCTAATCCCGGTGTGAACAGCGGTTTTATGATCACGCAGTATACAGCGGCTTCTGTAGTGAGCTTGAACAAATCACTCGCTATGCCGTCATCGGTAGACAGTATCCCTTCATGCCAGGATCAGGAAGACCATGTCAGCATGGGCGCTAACGCCGCCATTAAATTATATAAGGTGGTGCTGAACACGGAGCGTGTGCTGGCTATTGAATTGTTCAATGCTGCACAGGCAATTGACTTCCGTCTGCCGTTGAGGACCTCACCAATACTGCAGGAGATCTACGACGAGTATCGTAAGCAGGTGCCCTTCATCCTCAATGATGAACTGATGTACCCGTATATCGAGAAGTCTATCCAGTTCTTGAGGAATAAAATGTGGTGATTGATGTTCTTCTCTCTATATAGAGAATTTCCCAACCACCCCAACCCCTCCTTGCATAAGGAGGGGACTCAACCACTCCCACGCCCTCTCCTCTCCAGGAGAGGGATGTAACCGCTCCTACTCGTCGCTCTTACACTAATGTATGCTCGCCCCATCATAGGGGCGGCATGATTTTTTCTCCTCCCCTTTGGGGGAGGTTGGGAGGGGCTTTTATTGTTGCGATAGCGGGAGTGTCAGCCAAGGAATGCAACGACTGAGAACGGCACCTTTAGGTGGAGCGAGGACCTGTTTGAGCAAAGCGAGTCCCGCAGCTCAGTTCGAAGAGTTGAGATTCCTTCTGGCACGGAGCGTGCAACGAGTTCTCTTTTTGGTATCTTTTTCTCTGTCGGCACAGAGAAAAAGAATATAGAAGTGAAAAAAAGATTATTATGAATAAGATCATTAACAATATCGGCATACTTGCCGGAATCGACGAAGAGAAGAAAGAGCGTATCTGTGGTAAGGCCATGGACCAGATGCACTGCATACAGGATGCGTGGCTGTGGGTGAAAGACGGTCGTATCGCAGGATATGGTGCAATGGATTCTATCCCTCACGATACAGATGCTGAGATAATTAGCGCAGAGGGGGGAGCCGTGCTCCCTTCCTTCTGCGACAGTCATACACACCTGGTATATGCCGGCAGCCGCGAACAGGAGTTTGTGGATAAGATCCACGGCTTGAGCTATGCGGAGATCGCCCGTCGGGGTGGTGGCATCCTGAACAGTGCGGACCGTCTGCATGCGATGACTGAGCAACAACTTTACGATCAGGCTATGGAGCGTGTGCATGAGATTATCCGCAAGGGCACGGGTGCCGTGGAGATCAAGAGTGGCTATGGCCTGAATCCTGCCGACGAACTGAAGATGCTTCGGGTAATCCGTCGTATCAAGGAGTCGTCTCCCATGAAGGTTGTCAGCACGTTCTTAGGTGCTCATGCCGTGCCTAAGGGCATGAGTCAGTCGGCGTATGTCCGTCAGATTATCGACGAGATGTTACCGGCCGTAGCGGCGGAGAACCTGGCAGAGTATGTTGATGTGTTCTGCGATGAGGGTTTCTTTACCCCAGAGGAGACATCGGATATTCTTGAAGCAGGATGGAAATATGGTCTGCGTGGTAAGATCCACGGTCAAGAACTTGCTCCTTCGGGTGGGGTTGAAGTGGCCGTGAAGCACCATGCGCTGAGTGTGGATCACTTGGAGAGTATGACCGATGAGGATATCCAACTGCTGAAGGAGGCTGATACCATGCCGACGGGACTCCCCGGAACGTCGTTCTTCCTGAATATGCCGTTTGCTCCGGCACGTAAGATGATCGATGAAGGACTGGCTGTGGCACTGGCTTCTGATTATAACCCGGGATCTACTCCTTCGGGAGACATGAAGTTCGTGGTGTCTTTGGCTTGCATCAAGATGCACCTTACACCGTATGAGGCCCTCAATGCTACTACGATGAATACGGCCTGCGCCATGGGCGTGAGCAAGGAATACGGTTCGATAACCGTCGGTAAGGTGGCGAATTTCTATATCACCAAGCCTATCCCGTCGCTCGATTTCATCCCTTATGCTTACACTACACCTATCATTAAGAGGGTGTTCCTGAGGGGAGAGGAGTTTTAAGTGGTATTAATAAAATAGATCGGGCTTACATCCTGTGATGTAAGCCCGGTGGATTTTAGGTTTGGAACTCACGAACTCTAGCGGTTCCTGTACCTTCGTATATACATTAGAAATAATTTTCTTCGTATTCGCTTAACCGTCCTTTTGTATTGCAAAGATATAACCGATAGCGATACCCTCAAAATAATAATAATCTTTTCGTTACGCGTTGTATGGACAGTCTAAGGGATGATGGACAAACGAAAGAAAACGCTGAAAAAAGTGTCTAAAGTTCTTTATTTCACACTCCACTCGAAGATGCCGGCGGAGAGGTTGGCCGGTAGCTTTACCTCTAATTTCAAGGCTTTTGTCCAAACCAGGTTAAGGTTGACGGTGCAGGGGTTACCTGCCATGATCGGATAACGCTCAATACTGGTAATAGGTTGCCACTGTCCTTTTTCATCCCTGTAATAGAGTTTCCATGACGCGGGCAAGCCACAGCCGCCCCAAGGCTGGTCTTCAAACCAGTAGACAGTGCTACTCTGCAGATACATCTCCTCAGGGAATTCGTAAACCAACCACTCTGTAGCATCTTTCTTCGGCCACCAATGATAGTAGGGTATAGAGCGATCATCTTTGTTCTTGGGAACTAATCCATCGCAGACGGCAGAGAGAGCCGCTGTCTTGGTAGAGGCTGACAACTTACTCTTGCTGGCTAACGATGGAGGGGTGGCAGGGGTGACGCTGCTCAGATCCTGTGACAGCCATACCCGCATCTTACCACTTCCGCGGTGACACCACGCATAGTAGGGGATGAGTGTCAGGTTCTCCTCTTTGGTCGTCAGCATCCCCTTGTCGTTAAAGCTAAGCTGTTGCACCTTGGTAGAGAGTGTCTTTACCGTTGTTCCTGCAATCTCTTTCTCTCCTTCCTCGAATGCGGGCTTCTGATTGAGGAGAACGCTCATGATATCGAAATTATTGTCGGGATGCTCTGCGCAATAGACCAACGGACCGCGCTCGATACAAACCATTCCTTGGTCGGCCGCCACCTCACTGTTGGCACGTACGACACGCGGATACATACAGAAATGAATCTGTATCTTATCTCCTTTCTTCCATTTGCGGTCGATGGTGATATATCCGTCGTCTGTCAGCGCGGCTTTCCTTTCTGCATCATAGTATTCCCGGTCGTTCACCGCGAAGCGATATACCGGTTGGGCATCATCGGTATACTGATAGAGATCGCTGGGCACCACCTGGTTCTTGGCCCATCCGGGGATGCGGATCTTCAGGGCAAACCGTCCGGCGCTGTTCTTATCTATCGTGATGGTGATATTCTCTTCCCACGGATAGTTGGTTGTCTGAGTCAGACTGATATCCTTCCCACCAACCTTGAGGTTAGCTTTGTTGGAGAGGAAGAGGTTCACGTATACCGAACGATCCTTGACGGCATAGACATAACCGGGCAGGGAGGGGATGAAACGACAGATGTTTGACGGACAACAGGCACAGCCGAACCAAGGCTGACGCTGATGCTGCCCTAGAGATGCCAACGGATTGGGGTAGAAGAAACCGTCACCCTGCAGGGAGACACCCGAGATAAGACCGTTGTAAAGGGTGCGTTCCAGCACATCGTAGTATTTCGACTCGCCATGCAACAGGAACAGACGGTGGTTGATATACACATTACCGATGGCGGCGCAGGTCTCACAATACGCACTCATATTAGGCAACTCGTAGTTCTTCCCGAAAGCCTCACCGCTGCTCGTTGCCCCGATGCCGCCGGTGATATACAACTTCTTGGAAACGATATTATCCCAGATCGCATCAATGGCATGGATATAGGCGGTGTCACCCGTCAATGAAGCCACATCAGCCATGCCGGCATACATATAGGCGGCACGTACCGCATGTCCGACGGCTTCCTTCTGATCGATGACAGGGAGGTGCGCCTGGGAGTAGTCGTGCTTGATGGTTGTCTTGCCGCGGTAGTCGAGGAAGAACTTGGCTTCATCCAGATATTTCTTGTCACCGGTAACCAGATAGAGCTTGGCTAAGGCCATCTCCGCTATCTGATGACCAGGAACGACACATGCCTGACCGGGATTGGGACCCACCTCACGGCATACGCAGTCGGCATAACGGATGGCAACATCCAGGAATTTCCTGCTGCCGGTAGCCTGATAATGTGCGATAGCTCCCTCTATCATGTGACCTAAGTTATATAGCTCATGACTGAGATCCTCCTCCTTTACCCATCTCTTGTTGCCTGCCCAGTCATGGGGATGAACGGGATTCTGTGTGCGTGCGGTATAGAGATAGCCATCCGGCTCTTGCGCGGCAGCGATGATGTCGATGACGGAGTCGACATAGTGAGCCAACTTCTTGTCGGGAAACGTCTGCAAGAGATAAGATGCTCCCTCGATGGTCTTATAAGGGTCGGTATCATCGAAGCTAAAGCCGCTGACGGGGAAGGTCTTCGATGGGTCTTTCATGTGCTCGGTGGCATGGATGAAGTTCATATAGCGCCCTGTCTCCTCGCATTTGCTGAAGGCGAGGGGTATCGTCGTTCTCCTGCTGGCTTCCAACCGTTGTCCCCAGAAAGTGCCGGGAGTAACCTTGACAGAGGTGAAAGGCACGGGGTTGATGGGATAACCGGCTTTCTGTGCGATACATACCGATGAGGTGATGACCAACAGGATAAGGGCGGAAGAAATTCTTAGATGTCTCATGAAAGCAATAATTTGTATTTACTTCAGCAAAAGTACGAAATAATTTGTATCTTTGCAAGACATTATCCGAATATGTTACGAGATTTCGCAGCGATAGATTTCGAGACGGCCAATAGGGAGATGACAAGCGTCTGCAGCGTCGGTATAGTTATCGTTCGCCGTGGAGAGATTGTCGACTCCTTCTATTCCCTGATCCAGCCGGAGCCTAATTACTATAACTATTGGAATACAAGGGTTCATGGTCTGACTCATGCGGATACGGATGATGCCCCTATTTTCCCGGAGGTATGGAAGGAGGTGGCGCCGATGATTGAGGGACTTCCCTTGGTGGCGCATAACAAAAACTTCGATGAGAACTGTCTGAAGGCCGTCTTCCGTTGTTACCAGATGGACTATCCCGATTATTTCTTCTATTGTACCTGTCAGGCCTCCAGGCGGGTGATGCCATACCTGCCGAACCATCAGTTGCAGACCGTAGCAGCCGAGTGTGGCTATCATCTGGAGAATCATCACCATGCCTTGGCGGATGCGGAGGCCTGTGCCTGGATCGCAAAAACGATCTTGTGATCCTTTAGTAAATACACTTATCTTTCGCAAGAAGGACAAAGTCCTGATAAATTATAGCAGAAGATGAGCCCGCGTGAAAGCATAATGCCTTATGATCAATCCCGTAGGGATGTCACAGGATAGGCGGGGGCGTGAGCCCCTGTTGTATTCGTCACAATAGGGAAACCCCATCGGGGTGGCAGGTTTGTGGTGTCACTCGGGGACTTACGTGCCCCGACGATGTTGTGTCGCCCCTTAGGGGCTAATCATAATAATACACCCTATAACGGGGGTTGACACCCCCGCCTAAGCAGTATCGCCCTTCGGGCTAATCTTATATCTGTACATTCTGTAAGTTTATAGCAGAAGATGAGCCCGAGTGAAAGCATTATCCCGCATAGTCAATCCCGTAGGGATGTCACAGGATAGGCGGGGGCGTGAGCCCCCGTTGTATTGTCACAATAGAGAAACCCCAGCGGGGTGACAGGTTTGTGGTGTCGCCCTACGGGCTGATTATGTCTCTGTGTATCTCCATCCCTTTCGGGAAAGGCTACGGGGTAGGGGGTGGAGCTCCTCCATGAGGCTATTGCATCAGCATACTACTATACTTGCGAAGCTTTAGTTAATATGGAAACAAGCCCGGATACACTTGGCTGGGAGTCTTAATATATAATACTAGGAGTCCTAGTACATAATACTTGGAGTCCTAGTACATAAAACTGGGAGTCCTAATACATAAAACTGTGAGTCATAGTACATAAAACTGAGAGTCCGGAGCCTCCGGACTCTATTGGATTACCCTCAAAAGAGAGTGCAATCATCCCTTCTTGATGATCATTTGCTTACCGTTGCGGTCGAATGGGGGTATCACTGGGCGAATCGTTACTATTTAGATACATTAGTTATCGTTGAGAATATTTCGTTGTGTACTTTTTGGTGTTTTGAGAATACCTTTGTAATTTTGCAGCCTATATAATAAGGTATGAAGAAAGAACAATATACAGAAGCATTTCTGCATAAAGGATTATCAAAGGCCGAGGTAGAGCAGCGGCGACAGCAATATGGGGAGAATGTGCTGACACCTCCCAAGCGTCGCTCACTATGGCAGCTCTATCTGGAGAAGTATCAAGACCCGATCATCCAGATTTTGCTATTTGCAGGTGTCGTCTCCTTGGTACTCGCCTTTATCCATGGTGAGATTATTGAGACTATCGGAATCTTCATCGCCATCTTCTTAGCTACTACGATTGGTTTTTATTTCGAGCGTGACGCAGCCAAGAAGTTTGCGGTTCTCAATGCTATCGGTGAGGAGCAGCCGGTGAAAGTGCTGCGCGATGGGGAGATCATGCTGATCCCACGTAAGGAGATTGTCGTGGGAGATCTTGTTATCGTAGAGACAGGTGATGAGATTCCCGCTGATGGTGATCTGGTCAAGAGTACCGATCTGCAGATAGACGAGTCGTCGCTGACCGGTGAACCCTTAGCTGATAAGCATGCGGAAGAGTCGTTGAACGATCCCCATGCCACCTATCCCTCTTACCGTGTGATGCGCTCTACGATGGTGATGAACGGTCGGGGAGAGATGGTCGTTACGGCTGTCGGCAATGCCACAGAGATCGGAAAGGTAGCGAAGAGTGCCGCTGAGGATACGGATGTGGAAACACCGCTGAATATCCAGTTAAAACGTCTGGGCGCGATGATCAACAAGATCGGTTTTACCTTGTCGATAGCGGCCTTCGTCATCTTCCTGACACATCATATCTTTACGCATCCTGAACTGTGGCATAGTGACAACTACCTCGAGATGGCGGAGGTTGTCTTGCAGTATTTCATGATGACGGTGACGCTGATCGTGATGGCAGTGCCCGAAGGATTGCCCATGGCCGTGACACTCTGTCTGGCATTGAACATGCGCAGGATGCTGGTCAGCAACAACCTTGTGAGAAAGCTGCATGCCTGTGAGACGATGGGAGCTGTGACTGTGATCTGCACAGACAAGACGGGAACACTCACACAGAATAAGATGACGGTGGGGGATATGCAGGCATTTCCCTCTGAGGATACCCCTACAGACGACATATCCTTCCTCACAACAGCCATTGCCGTGAACAGTACGGCTTTTCTGGGTAAGGACGGACAGGGCATCGGTAACCCTACCGAGGTGGCACTCTTGGAGTGGGCGCACCAGCAGTTTGTGTCGGGAAAGGTTGATGCAGACTATCAGAAAGTGCGTGAGGAGGTGACGGTGCTCCATCAACAACCGTTCTCCACACAACTCAAGTATATGACTACCACGATACAACTGAATGACGGGTGTTACCTCTTGATGAAGGGCGCACCTGAGATGGTCATTACCTGTTGTGACCTGTCGGAAGAGGTAAGGATGCAGGTGAATGACCTGCTTCGTAGGTATCAGGAGAAGGCGATGCGTACGTTGGCTTTCGCATGGAGGAAGATGTCGTCTGCCGAGGATTCATCCGACAGTCTTGCGCATCTCCATCTGCAGGCAGTTTGTGGTATCAGTGATCCGGTAAGAGTTGATGTGCCCGATGCCGTCGGTCAGTGTCAGCAGGCAGGCATCGAGGTGAAGATGGTTACCGGAGACCATTCGGGAACAGCAAAGGAGATCGGTCGTCAGATCGGTATCTGGGATGACCAGACACCGGAAGAGGCACTGATCACAGGCGCTGACTTCGCAGCCCTTTCTGATGAGGAGGCATTCCAGCGTGTCAACGACATCCATATTATCAGTAGGGCACGCCCGGCTGATAAACAACGGTTCGTACAACTGCTGCAGAAACGGCATCAGGTGGTTGCCGTGACGGGTGATGGCACGAACGATGCGCCGGCATTACATCATGCCCATGTAGGATTGTCGTTGGGCAGTGGCACCAGTGTGGCGAAGGAAGCCAGTGATATCACCCTGTTAGACGACTCATTCCGCAGTATTGCCGACGCGGTGATGTGGGGGCGCTCGCTGTATAAGAATATTCAGCGATTCCTCTTCTTCCAACTCGTGGTGAATGTCACCGCATTGTTGTTGGTGTTGGGAGGGTCGTTGTTGGGAACAGAACTGCCGTTGACCGTTACGCAGATCTTATGGATCAACTTGATCATGGATACCTTTGCCGCCATGGCTTTGGCATCGTTGGCACCTTCCAGAGAGGTGATGCAAGAGCGTCCGAGATCCACCGACAGTTTTATTATTACGAAAGGCATGGCATGGGGCATCATGCTCTTGGGCTTACTCTTCTTTGGTATTATGTTCACGCTGCTGGTTTATTTCCTCCACGATGACGCGGATATCGGTATCCATTACCATGAGATGACGCTCTTCTTCACGGTCTTCGTGATGCTGCAGTTCTGGAATCTCTTTAATGCCAAGACGTTGGGATCCACACAGAGCGCCTTCCGCAAACTATGGCGTGAACGGGGATTCCTGCTCGTGTTGGTGTTGATATTGATTGGTCAGGTTGTCATCGTGCAGTTTGGCGGCAAGATGTTCCGCACAGATGGCATGTCATTGAAGGAGTGGCTGATCGTGATAGGCTCTACATCGGTTGTCGTGGTGTTGGGCGAGTTATACAGATTGATTAAACGTAGAATATGCAAGGTATAAAGAATATAGTGTTTGACTGGGGTGGTGTGATGATCAACCTGGATAAGGTTCGTTGTGTGAATGCCTTCGATAAGATAGGAGCACATCATATTTCCAGTTATGTGGATGAGTGCCGTCAAGAGGATCTCTTCCACGACTTGGAGATGGGCAGCATCACCGTTCCTCAGTTTTGTGACGAGGTACGCCGTCAATGTCCAGAATGTGTAGCCACAGACGAGGAGATCTGTTGGGCATGGGGTGAACTGTTGACAGGTATCCCTGAATACCGTGTGGAGAAACTGCGCACCTTGAAGCCGAAATACCGGTTGTTCCTGCTGAGCAATACCAATGTGATTCACTGGGAACCGTATGCACACCGTTTGGAGGGATGCTTTGAGAAGATGTTCCTCTCCTACGAGATGCATCTTGTAAAACCCGATGCAGAGATCTTCCGGGAGGTATTACGGCAAACAGGTATCCGTGCAGAAGAGACGCTCTTCATAGACGACTCGGCCAACAACTGTGCCGGGGCTGCCGCCTTAGGTATCCGTACGCACCATGTGAAGGTGAGTGATGATTGGCTCGAACTGCCCTTATGAAAGAAATGAATTGATGATGAAGACAATCTATTTAGATAAGGAATATACCAGTGCTACCCCCTGTGTGGCAACGATCGGGTTCTTCGATGGTGTGCACCGTGGACATCAGTTTCTCATTCGTCAACTGGTTCAGTTGGCTAAAGAGCATGGCTGGACGTCACGGTTGATCACCTTTGATAAGCATCCCCGTCAGGTGCTGAAGAAAGATTTCCAACCAAAGATGCTGACAACCTTTGAAGAGAAGTTGCAGTTACTCTCAGAGACTGGTGTCGATGAGTGTGTGGTCTTGCCTTTCTCCGAACAGATGGCAGCCCTGTCGGCATATGAGTTTATGAAGATGATCTTACAAGGACAGCTGAACGTACGACTGTTGTATGTCGGTTATGACCATCGTTTTGGCAATTCTCGCTCAGAAGGGTATGAAGACTATGTGAGATATGGCAAAGAATTGGGCATCGAGGTGAAGCAGTCGGTTGTCTATCCCTGGGAGAATATCAACGTCAGTTCTTCTGTGATCCGTCGTTTCATCCAAGAGGGTGAGATGGAGAAGGCTGTTGACTGCTTAGGACATTCCTTTACGCTGACAGGATGTGTCGTGGCTGGTGAACAACAAGGACGGAAGATGGGTTTCCCTACCGCTAATATCCAGTTGGATAACCCGGAGAAGCTATTGCCAGCCGTGGGGGTCTACGCCGTGCAGGTATCTTTGGAAGGTCACTCAACAACGTATACTGGCATGATGAATATCGGCACCCGACCGACATTCAACGGCGATCATCAGACTATCGAGGTGCATCTCTTTCACTTCTCCGACGACCTCTATGGTAAACGGTTAAGAATCGATGTGAAGAGCAGGGTCAGGGATGAACAACGGTTTGCGTCGCCCGAGGCACTCCGTGAACAGTTAGAGAAAGACGAGGAACAGATTATACAACAATTTGAAAAAGAGCAATGAAGAAAGCGATTATTTATCTCATAGAGTTTTTGGCGATACAGTTTATCGTGGGGAGCGTGATACAGGGTATCTACATACTGGCGAAGGGCAGTATCACGCCGGATGCCAGTGGACCGTTGATGATAGCGAGTACGGTTGTTTCCAACCTTGTTATCATCATTCTCTTCCTTTGGACACGGTGGACACCCGTATCGATGAATTATGTGAAGTCACGGCCATGGGGCGTAGCCTTCTGGACGATCCTTGCTGCCTTAGGAACTTTGTTGCCTTCTATGTGGCTGCAAGAGGTATTGCCCGAGCTGCCTAACCTGATTGCTGACGATCTTACGAATATTGTCAATACGCCCGGTGGTTATCTGGCTATTGCTATTGCTGCACCAGTGGCAGAAGAGGTGGTATTCCGCGGAGCTATCCTCCGTGCCTTGTTGCAGGGTGGGCGACGCCCATGGGTGGCTATAGCCATATCAGCCATACTGTTTGCTATCGGTCATTTGAACCCCGCCCAGATGCCTCATGCCTTCTTAATCGGTCTGCTTTTAGGCTGGATGTACTACCGCACGGGCAGTATCCTTCCTGGTATCCTCTTCCATCTGGTGAACAATACCGTGGCTTATGTCATCGAAAGAACGTATCCGGGTTCTGACGAGATGACGCTGAAGGATTTCTTTGGTGGTGATGAGCGGGCGGTTATCATGAGTGTTGTCTTCTCACTGTTGATTCTGTTGCCATCACTCTTCCAACTGAATCTTCGAATGAAGAGTCGAAGGTTTAAGGCTTAAGGTTTAAAGTTTAATGATTAATAGTTATCGTTATCGTTAACGTTATCGTTATCACAAAAGTTAAGGGGTGCTCATCGCACCCCTCTTCCGTTAGTATGTTATGAAAAAATTTTGAGAGAATTGAAACTTCACAGTTTCACATTTTGTGTTTCATTAAACATGATTATTTTATAGAGAAAGCATAGAAATATATCTACTTGATCATGGTGTTGACCATTGGTGA
>OCTW011590736.1_pt1 | contig 12561 bp, 10 predicted proteins | sample 1539671 | NCBI WGS metagenome assembly OCTW01 (sample SAMN02144230, study PRJEB22623) | gut metagenome | biome: sheep rumen | host: Ovis aries | place: New Zealand | reverse complement strand
CCCTGGGCAGGCGCTGGGCAACGCGCGAGGCGTGGTACTACTGGGTGAACTATTTCACGTGGCTTGCGTCCATCGCCGTGCTGTTTCCCACCACCATCGGCGGTATGCTGGGACACCAGCTTCCCGTGTGGGTGTCCGTTGCCATCGAGCTTGCATTTATCTGGTTCGTGGTGTGGGTCTCCATGCAGGAGGTTGGCGACATCTCCTGGGTCATGAACCTCGGCGCCGTCGTCAACGTTCTTCTCGCCCTGAGCGTTGGCGGCATGGGCATCTGGTATGGCAGTCGTCACGGCTTCGTGTCGCCGCTCACGCCGCAATCCATGCTGCCAGACTTTGGCGACCCCACAACGTTCATGTACCTTTCCGTCATCATCTACAACTATATGGGCTGCGAGGTTATCGCGACCTTCGTCGACTCGATGGAGAGCCCGCAGCGCGACATGCCCAAGGCCATCGTCACGTCCGGCCTCACGATTGTGGCCATCTACCTCTTTGTTTCGCTTGGCATCTCTACCGCCGTGCCGCACAATAGGATCAACCTTGCCTCGGGCGTGGCGGATGCCGTTGCCGCGATGACCGGCGCGCGCAGCTGGCCGTTCATGCTGGTGTCTTTGGGCTTCCTGCTCTCGTGCTTCGCGAACATGATCAGCTGGTCGCACGGCGTGAGCTCCGTGACCAACCGCGCGTCGAAGGAGGGAAACCTTCCGCGTGCCTTTGGCGCGGAGGATAGGAAGGGCCGCCACCTTGGCTCGTGCGTGATGACGGGCGTGTGCACGTCTGCCCTGGTGGTGGCCGGCCCGCTGCTGGAATCGCTTGGCATCGGCATCTTCTATGTGGCGCTGTCGCTTGACATCGTGTTCACGCTGGCCTCGTACGTGCCCATGTTTCCCGCGTTCCTGCGCCTGCGAAAGATCGACCCAAGTCGCCCGCGCCCCTTTAGGGTGCCTGGCGGACGCGTGGCAAACGCGCTGTTCTGCTGGGTGCCGGTGGCGGAGCTCGTCGCGTGCATCGTGATATCGCTCGTGCCGTTTGGCATGGCGCCAGACCAGCTGAAGAAGCTCCCCCTGCTTGGCGCGACCGTTGCCGTCATCATTTTGGGCGAGGTCGTGCGCCACGTAAGCTACCGCCACGCGACCGAGCGCGCCAGCGAGCTTGGCGTGGAGCTTCCCGCCGCGAAGATGGGTCCGGACTGGGATAGGCGCCACAACATCCATCCCCGCGCCTACCACCTGGGACACGGAAGCAGACGCTAGCCCCATCCAGTGCCCAATTGCGGCCCCCGTGTCAAACTCATCTCGCCAAATCGCATTAAACAGGCAACAGACGGCGCAACAGCGGGTATCATAAGACAACATAGCAGTTAGCCATCGGAGGTTCCCGCGCCGTCCGCGCTTTGGGGCGCGTGGGGGACAGAAGGGCCCAGCCGGTCTTGAATCCCGTCATCGTCATACCATCCTACTGGGCGGAAAGCGACGCTCCCGCCAAGATCGGCGAGGTCGGCGTATATGACCACGCGACTCCTGTGACAAAGCCGCTGCCCGAGCTCGAGACCTGCCTCTCGTCGCTCGACGCGGTGCGCGGCGTGCTTAGGGTCGTGGTGCTCCTGGTATGCGACCCCGCATGCGAGAAGAGCGCTCGTGCGAGGGTCGACGGCGTCTGCCGCCAGCACCCCAGGCTCAATCCGCTGGTCATAGGCTCGGCAGAGGCAAAGCTCATACGCGCGGCCATCGACCGTGCCGTGCCGCGCCTTGAGGGCGACCCTGTTTCGCTTCGCGGCTACGGTGCCATTCGCAACATGGGTCTGGCCGTCGCGGCGGTGCTCGACCACGACGTGGTGGTCTTCCTGGACGACGACGAGGTTGCCCTGAACGAGAACTTCCTGATAGACGCCGTGTACGGTATGGGGCTCAGCACGCGCCAGGGACTTAAGATCGCCGCGAAGAGCGGCTGCTACCTTGACTCCCACAACTCGCCGTACGCGTCCATCACGCGAGCGCGGTGGGTTGACCGCTGGTGGTCCAAGCGCGTGGAGTTCAACCAGTGGATGCATCGCGCGCTGGGCGGAACGCGCATCAGCCGCTCCAACTACGTGTGCGGCGGCTGCTTCTGCGTGGGCGCCAGCGTGTTCAGCAAGGTGAGCTTCGACCCCACCATCACGCGCGGCGAGGACCTTGATTACCTGTTCAACCTGCGCATGCACGGCTACGACGTGTGGTTTGACAGCGCGTGGCGCGTCCGCCACCTGCCGCCTAAGATTCCCTCGCACGCGGCCCGCTTCATGCAGGACGTGTACCGGTGGAACTACGAGGTAGAGAAGCTCGCGGTCGCGAACTCCATAAAGGGCATGCGCCAGGTGCGGCCGGAATCCCTGCGGCCGTATCCCTCGGAGTGGATATCGCCTGGCGTGCGCACCAGGATCGCGCACACGTCGCTGCGTCGCGCCATCGTGGGGCCAGAGCGCCTGGACTACCTCAAGATCTGGCTGCGCGGCAGGCACGTGGCGCAGCAGTGGGCGCGGCGCGTCGCGAGCAGCTACTTCAGCTTCCAGACGTACTGGCCGCAGGTGATGTCGTCGCTCTGGGGCGATGCGAGCCTGGCAGAGCAGATGGTCAAGATGGGGACCCCGGCCGGCATGGGTGGTGAGCAAAAGTGACAGGACCTAGCTACGCCCACCGCGGACCCGTGATCAACGTTCTTCTCATCATACTGACGGTGGCGCTCATTGCGCTTCTGGTGTGGGGCCTTCTGACTGCGAACCTTGTGGCCGCCGTTGTGGCGGGTGCCGGGCTTGCCGTGGACATCGTGCTTGCCGGCGGCGTGATGCTGCTGGTGCCGGAGGACATGCGCTCGCAGGCGACGGAGCGCATGCTGCGCGTGTCGTCGTCCGTGCTCACCCATATGAACGGTGGCCTGACGCCAGAGAACTGCACGGCCGTGTGCCAGCTGCTGCTGCCGGAGACCACGGCGGCGGCCGTCGCCATGTGCGACGACGAGGCGCTCCTCGCGATCGTGGGCGGCGACGAGTCGAAGCATCGCGTTGGCGAGCCAAACTCGCCCACCACCAGGGACGTTATAACCAGCGGGAGGATGCAGACCTTCTCGTACAGCGAGGAAAACGAGTGGCTGGACGCAGACGACGACGCCGCGAGCACCCCGCGCGACGAGGAGTATCCCGTGGGCGTCGCGGTGCCGCTCATGGTGCGCGAGCATGCGGTGGGCACCCTCGAGTTCTTCTATCGCAACGGGAGCGACGTGGACCGCACGCAGCTCACCATCGCGCGCGGCTTTGGGGAGCTGCTGTCCACGCAGCTGTCCGCGTACGAGCTCGACCGTCAGGCGGAGCTCACGGCGCGCGCAGAGGTGAAGGCGCTCCAGGCCCAGATCAACCCGCACTTCCTCTTCAACACGCTCAACACCATCGCCGCGTTCACGCGCACGGACCCCGCGAAGGCGCGCGACCTGCTGCGCGAGTTCTCGGCGTTCTACCGCCGCACGCTCCAGAGCTCGCAGTCGCTCATGCCGCTTGCGGAGGAGCTTGAGCAGACGCGCCGTTATCTCACGATAGAGAAGGCGCGCTTTGGCGAGGACCGCATCCTGGAGAGCGAGTCCGTGGCGCCGGGATGCGAGAAGGTCATGGTCCCCGGTTTCATCGTGCAGCCAATCGTGGAGAACGCCGTGCGCCACGCCATGCGCGACGAGGGACCCCTCACGATTGACGTCCAGGTGGTGGAGGACGGCAACGACGTGCTGATTGCCGTTGCGGACGACGGCCTGGGCATGACGGAGGACGTGGCGGAGCGGCTGCTTTCCGGCTCGTCGCAGGATTCCAGCGACAGCTCGCGTGGCACGGGCATCGCGCTTCGCAACGTGTCGGAGCGGCTGCAGCGGTTCTACGGCAGCGATTCCAGCGTGGAGATCATGTCCAAGCTGGGCGAGGGCACGTGCGTCACGCTGCGGCTTGCGGGCGTGGCTCCCAAAGGCACTGACGGTCGGATAGAATAGGAACGTTGGCTTATGCGCGGCGTGGCCGTGCAGGTGTTCCAAAGGTTAGGTGATGTGACTTGCTGAACGCACTGATCGTGGACGACGAGGCCCCCGCGCGTTCTGAACTAAGGTACCTCCTTGAGGAGACGGGACGCGTCGACACCATTCGCGAGGCGCTGAACGCCCGCGAGGCCGTGGAATCCCTCGTCAAGAGCAAGGAGGGTACCGACCAGCGCATCGACGTGATATTTCTGGACATCTCGATGCCGAAGACGTCTGGCATGCAGCTTGCCGAAGCCTTGCACAAGCTGAAGAACCCGCCGGCGGTGGTGTTTGTGACCGCGTACAGCGAATACGCGCTCGAGGCGTTCAACGTGGACGCCGTCGACTATCTCATGAAGCCCGTTGAGACCGACAGGCTCAACCGCGCGCTCGACAAGGTGGAGGCCATCGTGAAGCCCGCGGCCGCGAGCCACCCCGCGCAGGAGCGCATCCCCGTGGAGAAGGGCGGCCGCAAGGTGCTCGTCCCCGTGGACCAGATTCGCTACATCGAGGCGAAGGACGACTACTCCTGCATCTACACGGATGGAGACCGCTTCCTTTCTACCATCTCGCTTGCGAAGCTGGAGCAGAAGCTCACGCCGCACGGTTTCTTCCGCGTGCATCGCGGCTACATTGTGAACTTGGACCACGTCGAGGACGTCGAGGTCATTTCCAGCGGCATTCTGCAGCTGGGCATCAAGGGCGTGGAAGAGAAGAAGATTCCCGTGTCGCGCCGTCGCGTCGTGCCGCTGAAGCGCGCGCTTGGGCTGTAGCACGCCCCGGTTACGCACGAACCGCCTGCGTACGGACCCCGCGCACGTACGGACAAAACCTGCATCCAGGGCACGCGCGGACACTTGCCAGAAGAGAAGAGCAGGAATTTATGCGCTTTGACATAGTCTCCGACACACACGGCTACCTATCGGACGAGCTTTTGTCCGAGCTTAGGGGCGCCGACGTGATAGTGCATGCCGGAGACATGTGCTCCGAGTCAGACTTCCACATCCTGAACGACATTGCCATGACCTACATGTGCAGGGGCAACAACGACTGGGGCTACACCTATGACTCGTTCGTCACGAACCTCGTGAGGTTCTTTGCGGCTGGCCTGCGCTGGGAGGTGTGTCACTATCAGGAGCGCCTTGACCTTGCTACCTGCGAGGTTGCCATCTGCGGGCACACCCACCGTCCGCTTGTGACGCGCGACAACAAGACAGGCGTGCTCATCATGAACCCCGGCAGCCCCACCTTCCCGCGCGCGGGCGGGCCTAGCATAGGCCGCATCATCGCAGACGACGGCAAGATTCAGAGTGCGAAGATCATCCCGCTGCGCGCGCAGGACTGGCAGGAAGCGTAAAGGGCCGGCGTGCGCCTGGCAGGGTGCGTGAAAGGGCCGGCGGGACGCACTTGTCCTGCGCCTGCGCCGCCGGCGAGCTTGCGATCGTCTTTATGCCTTGCGGCTGGCGCCGCCGTCCTTCTCGCCCGGCGCGTCCTGCGACGTATCGCGCGGCGTGAGGAAGATGGGTGCAAGAAGCTTGGTGTACACGCCAAGCCACGCGATGGACGCGCAGAAACCTGCAAGCACGTCGGAGGCGTAGTGGACGCCCAGGTAGATGCGGCTAAGCCCCACGAGCACGATTACGAGGCCAAAGCCGATGATGCCGAGTCGGCGCACGAAGGCGTCCTTCTCGTAGCGCCAGACCATCCAGATGAGCAGCCCGTAGAACGCCATCGCCACCATGGAGTGGCCGGACGGGAAGCTGAAGCCGCTTTCTGCCACCAGGCGGTAACCCTCAGGGCGAGGGCGCTGTACCAGCGTCTTTAGCAGCAGGTTGAGCAGCGTGGCAAGCACGAGGTTAACCGCGGCGCACAGCCCGGGGCGGCGTCCGGGGGCGAAAGCCTCTATTACCAGGAGCATCACCACCAGCACCACGGGGTAGGCGAGGTCTGATATCGACTGCATGATGGGCGTGAGCCATGCCGTGCGCATATGCATCACGACCAGGCTGTATGCGGCGGCGTCCAGGCGCATGATGTCGTCTTTTTTGACCTCAAACAGAAGCCAGATAAAGGCGATCACCGCAACGAGCATGAGCATTGCACGCCGGCTCTGCACCAGCCGCGCGATTGCGTTTGCCTTGCGCTTGTCTTGCGTCATGGGATGACCTCCGTGGTTGCAGCCATGCCGATTGCGGCCGTACAGAAAACTGCAAGGTCGCCGAGCGGCCGACACAAAAAAGCGGACGCCGCGCAGACGTCCGCAACAAGTGTATGTGAAACGAGCCTTACAGGTTTGCCTCGAGCTCCTTCACGAGGTCGGCCTTCGGCATGTTGCCCACCATGGTGTGGACGGGCTTGCCGTCCTTGAACAGGATGAGCGTGGGGATGGACACGATCTGGAACCTCTGGGCCAGGTCGCCCTCCTCGTCCACGTTGCACTTGTAGACGGTCAGGCGGTCTGCCATCTCGTCCCCAACCTGCTCGACCACGGGGCCAAGCGCGCGGCAGGGGCCACACCAGGATGCCCAGAAGTCAACCAGGACCGGCTTGTCGGAGCTTGCGAGGACGGAGTCGAAGTCCGCGGAGGTGATTGCGTTTGCCATTAACTCTCTCCTTCGAAGTGGCGCCCACGGGCGCGCAGATTGTCTCTGGAGCGCTTATACCCAATCTGCACAGGATTGCGGCGCTAGAATCGAATCCATAAAGCCAACGGGTGCAACACGAGGGGAGCGGCCATGCCGTCAGACAGGGAAGCGCGTCGTGACGCGTACGTGGCGAAGACCCGCTCGGAGCTTGCGGGGCTTGCGTCGGAGGGCGTGTGCATGTCTGGCAACTCCTTCTCGTCCGTCCTGTTCGCAAAAGGCGAGCTCAACGCGGGTGAGAAGGACGGTCGTCCCGTGCTTTCGGGCGAGGACGGGACGGCGCTGCGCAAATCGCTCGAGGCGCTGGGCTACGCACCCGAGGACTGGGCGGCGCTTTCGTGCTCGCTCGATACCGGCGAGCCGCTGTCTGCGGAAACGCTGCGCCGTGCCGTGGCCGCGCTCGACCCGGCGACGCTCGTCCTGTGCGACGAGGCTGCCGCCGCAGCCGCTCGCGAGGCGTACGCGGACGAGCTTGCGGCGCTTCCGGACTTTGCGGAGGCGATGCTCGCGCCCGGCGTCGTGGCGCTGGTACTGGGCATGCGCGTGCTGAACCTGGGCGGCTTCGAGGCGGCGCTTGCAGACAGGCGACAGAAGCAGGTCATGTGGGCGCGCCTGAAGCGCGTGCCACCGCTGGGGGAGCCCATCTAGCGGCGCCGGGCCCGCGGTCACGGCAAAGGGGCCGCGTCCTTCTCGCCCGCGCATGCCGGCTCGGCCCGCGCGAGAGGGCCCTCACCCGCCGCGCAAGTCTGTTGGCACTTTATGCCTTGTCACGCATCTTTTGGCGGACGGGGTAGAATTAAGGCTGTATGTTGCGGTCGCCGCCCGGGCGACCCGGTCTTGCACATAACTGCAGTCAGACCTAAGGAGCTAGCATGCCAGACGTACCTGCACCCATCGACGCGACGCAGACCCCAGAGTGGAAGGCCCTCCAGGACCACTTCGACAGCCTCCAGTCCAAGGGCATCAGCCTGGAGGATTGGTTCGCCGCTGATCCCCAGCGTGTCCAGAAGCTATCGTTTGACCTGTCCGACCTGCACTTTGACCTGTCGAAGAACCTCGTGACGGACGAGACCGTCAAGCTGCTGGCCGCCCTTGGCAAGGCCGTGGGCCTTGAGGAGCGCCGTGCTGCCATGTTCAGCGGGGTGCACATCAACACCACCGAGGACCGCGCCGTCCTGCACACGGCGCTGCGCCGCCCCGCGTCCGACGCCGGCAAGCTCATCGTCGACGGCCAGGACTGCGTGAAGGACGTGCACGAGGTGCTGGACCGCATGTATGCGTTTGCGGACAGCGTGCGCTCCGGCGAGTGGAAGGGCGTCACCGGCAAGAAGATCGAGACCGTCGTCTCCATTGGCATCGGTGGCTCTGACCTGGGCCCGGTCATGGTGTACGAGGCCCTCAAGCCGTACGCGGACGCCGGCATCTCCGTGCGCTACGTCTCTAACATCGACCCCAACGACATGGCCGAGAAGGTCAAGGGCCTCGACCCCGAGACCACGCTGGTGGTCATCGTCTCCAAGACGTTCACGACGCTCGAGACGATGACGAACGCGCGCGAGGCTCGCACGTGGCTGCTTGAGGGCCTGAAGGCCCAGGGCGCAATCGACGGCTCCGACGCCTCGGGTGCAGATGCCATCAAGAAGCACTTCGTCGCGGTCTCGACCAACCTTGAGCTTGTGGAGCAGTTTGGCATCGACCCGGCGAACGCCTTTGGCTTCTGGAGCTGGGTCGGCGGCCGCTACTCCGTCGACGCCGCCGTTGGTCTGTCGCTCATCATCGCGTTTGGTCCCCAGATGTTCAAGGACTTCCTGGCCGGCTTCCACGACCTCGACACCTACTTCTGCGAGACCCCGCTCGAGCAGAACGTGGTCGCGCTCATGGGCCTCATCAATGTCTGGTACGTCAACTTCTTCAAGGCCGCAAGCCACGCCGTGCTGCCGTACAACCAGTACCTGCACCGCTTCCCGGCGTATCTGCAGCAGCTGACCATGGAATCCAACGGCAAGTCCACGCGCTGGGACGGCACGCCCGTCACGTCCGATACGGGCGAGATCTTCTGGGGCGAGGCCGGCACCAACGGCCAGCACGCGTTCTACCAGCTCATTCACCAGGGTACGCGCATGATTCCTGCCGATTTCATCGCGTTTGTCAACACCCCCAACCCCACGAAGGACGGCGACCAGGACGTGCACGAGCTCTTCCTGGGCAACTTCCTTGCGCAGACGAAGGCCCTCGCCTTTGGTAAGACCGCGGACGAGGTCCGTGCGGAGGGCACCGCGGAGTGGATGGTCCCGGCGCGCGTCTTCACCGGCAACCGCCCGACCACCTCGATCTTTGGCGACACGCTGAACGCGCACGCGCTGGGCGAGCTCATCGCGCTGTACGAGCACATCACCTTTGTCGAGGGCACGGTCTGGGGTCTGGACTCCTACGACCAGTGGGGCGTCGAGCTGGGCAAGCAGCTTGCGAAGCAGATCACGCCCGCGTTCCACGACGACGAGGCGCTTGCCGCCCAGGACGCCTCCACGAAGGCGCTCATCGCGTACTACCGCGCGCACCGCAGGTAGGCGCGAGGCAGTCGCAAGATAGGCGCAAGCTTGCCGCATGCGACGCTGAGCAAAGCTAGAACATGTTAGGCCCCCGGAGCTGGCATCTGCCTTTGGCTCCGAGGGCCTTCTCTTCTCGCCCCGTGGGCGAGAAGAACGTGCGAACATGGTTGCGACCCCACCTTGCAGACGTCTTGCGTGCGTCTTGCGGAAAGCTTTGGAGGCGCCATGGCAACGTATCGAACCATCACGGCCGCAGCGGATATGGGTGCGTACGTGAGCAAGCTCGTGCTTAACCTGCCGTGTGACGTTGTGGATGCCGAAGACCTTGCAGATGCCTTTAGCGTATGTGCGGATGGGGTGGACGTTGGCGTGTTCCGCGCGTGGGTGTGTGACGAGAAGGCCGCGCGCCGCCCCAGTGGCAGCCACGTGGCGCTCGAGCTTCCGGAGGTGAAGGCGACCCGTCGCATAGGCGGCGGTGTCATGGGCTCGAGGGAGCTCATGCCCGTGTTTCACGTGGCACAGCGCCGTGCGCTTGCGTGTGTGGGGGATGAGACGCCGCTCGAGGGTCTCGTGTTTGACGAATCTACAGGTGACACCTGCCCTGACCTGCGTGGATGGGACCTCACAGGTGAAGGCGACTTCGATGGGTGCCACATGCGCTTCTCGCTCTTTACGCCAGAGTGCGCGCGGGACGGCCATGCGCCGCGGCCACGGTCCGTGCCGCTGCTGCTGTGGCTGCATGGTGCGGGGGAGCCGCGCGTGCCGTTTCTGACGGTCATGGCAAACAGGGTGACGGCGCTGGGGCAGCCGGACATCCAGACAAAGCTCTGCGGCGCTGCGTACGTGCTGGCGCCGTCTTCGCCCACATACTGGATGGACTCTGGCTCCGGACAGATGGAGGACGACAACCAGAGCCGCTACGTGCGAGCGCTTGGCGATATGGTGCGTCGCGCGGTCGCGGCGCTGCCGGCCGCCGACCCTTCGCGCGTGTACGTGGGCGGGCTCTCGAACGGCGGGTTCATGACGTGCCGCCTGCTGGCAGATTACCCGGATCTGTTTGCCGCGGGCGTTGCCGTGTGCCCCGCGTGGAACGATGACCTTGCGACGGAAGCCGAGGTCGCGGCCATCGCGCGCACGCCGCTCTGGCTGGTGCAGTCCGCAGACGACGACATCATCGACCCGCGGCGCACCTCCATCCCCACGTACTGGCATCTTCGGCGCCTGGGTGCAAACATCCACCTTACCCTGTTTGACCATGTGGACGACCTGACAGGCCGCTACCACGACGCATCGGGCGCGCCGCTGCGCTACCGTGGCCACTTCTGCTGGATCGAGGTGTACCACGACTTTGCGGATCGTGATGCGGACGAATCGCCCGTGATGGTCGACGGACGTCCCGTGAGCCTGTGGGAATGGGTCGGTCTGCAACACAGGTAAAGACAGGTGCAAGATGGGCGCAACACGGACGCGCGTGGTTGCGCGCAAGCACGCGGCTGACACACAAAGGGAGCGGGCGGCCGTTGGCAAAAGCCACGTGCCGCCCGCTCCCTTGCGTCTGTTTTCGCAAAGCTTGCAGTTACCTGCGCTGCCGCGCCGACCGTCGCGCTACTCCGTCACCAGGCTCTGGTACTCCGGGTGCTTCTTGAACCACGCTTGCGCATAGCTGCACGAGAGCCTGGCCTTCTTGCCGGCTGCCTTGATGTGCTCTGCCGCGCGCCCCATCAAGAGTCCCGCGGTGCCCATGCCGCGCTCCGTGGGCGCGACGTACGTCTTGTTGATGTCCACGACGCCGTCCTCTGCGTCGGGAAAGAGGACTGCGCCCTTGACCTCGTTGTCGTCGCCAAGGAACTTGACGCTGTTGTCGTCGACCTGAAAGATCATGTTGAGCCTCCTTAGGGTGCCAAGCGGGGGCCGCGTGGCAAAAATCACCATGCGGCCCCCGCGAAAAACTGCGTATGTTTTGATGTATACCCGCAAAGGCAAACGCTAGACACGGCGTCTTTGCGGGCGGTCGCGTTGCACTGTCAACAGTTGCCCACAAGCACGCAGTCAAGCTCTTCTCGCGCAACGTCAGCCAGGTGATAGACAAGCTGCACGTCCGTCGGTCGTGCGTCGGACATGTGCCAGCGCGGGAAGAACCGCGTCACGTGCAGCACCACCCCGCGGTCGACGGAGGCAAGCCACCGCGACAGACTTCGCATGTGGGCGTCCGTGTCGTTCATGCCGGGCACGACGAGCATGGTCACCTCCAGGTGGCAGCCGGGCTCCGCTGCCAGCACCTCTATGGTGTGGCGCACGGCGTCAAGCGCTCCGGCGGGCGCGCCGCACGCGTTATAGAACGCGGGCGAGAAGGACTTGAGGTCTATGTTGGCGGCATCCACCAGGGGCGCGAGGGTTGCAATTACCTGCGGCGTCGCGCACCCGTTCGAGACGAGCACGTTCGCGAGGCCCGCCTCGTGCGCAAGTTCGCCGCAGTCGCGCACGTACTCCCAGCCAACGAGCGGCTCGTTGTACGTGTACGCGATGCCGGCCATGCACCCGCCCGCGGCCTCCTGCTCGCGCCGCACGTCCAGCGCCATGCGCACCAGCTCCTGCGGCGAAACCTCGCGCCACGGCACGTCGCCTTCGCCGGACTGAGATATCTGCCAGTTTTGGCAGAACGGGCACCGCAGGTTGCAGCCGTAGCTTCCAACGGAAAGAACGGTCGAACCTTGCATCCACCTTGCGATGGGTTTCTTCTGTATGGGGTCGAGCGCGATGGAAGTGAGTCTGCCGTAGTTGTCTGGCAGAACCCTGCCGTCCCGGCAGCGCCGCGCACGGCAGTAGCCCAGCGCACCTTCCTCAAGCTTGCAGTGCCGTGGGCACGCGTCGCACGTTACGCGCGCGTCGCGCAAGGCGCCGCCCGCCGTCATGTGTGCCTCACCACCTCGAAGCGGTCAAGGTGCCAGTCGTCGCGCGCAAGGTCGATCCCGCCTTTGCGCGCCGCAATGCGCACCTGCTGCTCCACGCTGTCAACGCCGTCAAGATCGGGCAGCAGCAGTCCGCGCCGCCCGTCGTCCGTGCTCACGATCACGCCGTAGCGGTGCACGTCCAGGTCCTGCGGCCCCGCGATGCGCTCCGGCGGCGTCAGCACGTCCACGTCGTACACCAGCTCCGCCAGCTCGCCCTTGCGCACGGGCGAGAAGCGCGGGTCGTGCGCGCCGGCAGAAACGGCGTTGCCCAGGATCTCTGCCCACAGGGTGTCGCGCGTGGGTATGATGGTCCCGATGCAGCCGCGCAGCTCGCCGTCCTTCTTGAGCGAGACGAAGCAGCCGGCCGGGCTGCCGTCCGCCGCCTTGCGCAGC
>OCTW013368618.1_pt1 | contig 12563 bp, 9 predicted proteins | sample 1539671 | NCBI WGS metagenome assembly OCTW01 (sample SAMN02144230, study PRJEB22623) | gut metagenome | biome: sheep rumen | host: Ovis aries | place: New Zealand | reverse complement strand
TCAACTTTCGCAAGTTGATGGAGTTCAGGAGTTCAGGAGTTACAGGAGTTCAGACAATACTTCCAACCCCTGTAAACTGACGAAAAGAGAGCCTTCAGCACTATCGTCTGAACTTCTGTAACTCCTGAACTCCTGAACTCCAAGAAGTTTAGCGAATGCGAAACTTAAAACATATTAAACAATGGAACCACAAAATGCCATCTATGATGCACGTCATCTGGGCACGCCACGCATGCTGATTCTTGGCTTCCAACATCTGTTTGCCATGTTTGGAGCCACAGTTCTCGTGCCCCTGCTTACAGGTCTGGACGTATCAGTTACCCTGCTTTTCGCAGGAATCGGCACACTCCTGTTCCATTTCATTTCCAAATGGAATGTGCCTGCTTTCCTCGGCTCTTCTTTTGCTTTCCTCGGAGGCTACGCCTCTGTCAAGGAGATGGGTATGTCGCAGGGACTCTCTGAGACGCTCGCCCTCGACTATGCCTGTCTGGGCGTGGCCTGTGCCGGACTCATATATTTCGTCATGGCGGCATTGATCAGGTCGTTTGGGGTCAAGAAGATTCTGAAATACTTCCCTCCCGTTGTCACCGGTCCCATCGTGATTGCCATCGGACTGGTGCTATCTGGTTCTGCCATTGCCAACTGTCAGACAAACTGGTTGCTGGCCATCATCTCCATCGTCACCATCATCGTCTCGTCGGTATGGGGTAGGGGTATCATCAGGATTATCCCCGTACTGCTGGGTGTCATGGTGTCTTATGTCATTGCGGCCGGCATGGGCGTAGTCGATTTTTCGCCCCTCGGCGAAGCGGCATGGGTGGGTTTTCCCATCAGCAAGGACCGCACCATCCTGGCTGTGTTTGAGGACGGCAACACCTCGCTGATGCTTTCCACTATCCTGGCCGTCATGCCCATTGCCTTTGCTACCATCATAGAGCATATTGGCGATATGTTTGCTATCAGTTCTACCGTTGGCAAGAACTTCCTGGCTGAGCCAGGTTTGCATCGCACGCTTACCGGTGACGGCATGGCCACAGCCATAGCCTCGCTCTTTGGCGCACCGGCTAATACCACCTATGGTGAGAATACAGGTGTGCTGAACCTGACAAAGGTGTTCGACCCGAAAGTCATCCGTATAGCAGCTGGTCTGGCCATTGTTTTGGCCTTCTGTCCCAAGTTTGCTTGCCTTATTCGACTGATGCCCGATGCCACCATTGGCGGCGTCAGTCTGATTCTCTATGGCATGATTTCAGCTGTGGGTGTGCATAACCTCGTAGAAGAGAAAGTCGACCTGAAGAACTCTCGCAATGTGTTTGTGGCGGCCCTCATCCTTGTGCTGGCCATTGGAGTGAAATATGGAGCCAACGACGACATCGCCATCGGTCCCATCCACCTGTCGGGCCTCGCCATCGCTGCCATCGTCGGCATTTTCATCAATGCCATCTTGCCAAGCAAAATAAACTCCTAGATAAAAAACGAACAGGAGGCGCCCCCTGCTCATCCCCGAGGTACAGTGGCATTACAAAACTATTCTATTCGGGGCAAACGTGCAATAGGCACAGAATAAGGTTCGTTAATTCAAGTTTCGGAAGTAGGGTGTCCAATTTGATGTGTTGTTTTTTTGTTAACACCCCACCCCTGCCCCTCCCCTAAATGGGAGGGAAGTGGCTAACGCCGAAACAATGCGCAGCTGCTCCCCTCCCATCTCAGGGGAGGGGCAGGGGTGGGGTAATTTCTTCAAATCCCAAATATGAATTGGTACAACAAATTGGACACCCTATTTCGGAAGTTCAGAAGTTCTTTGCAAGCAAAGCGAACAAGTTCGAGCGCTCTGCAGCAGAGCGACCAAAGGTCGAGCGACAGACGTTAGTTTTATTCGCCCATTTATATAATCGCAATGAAAGTATTGTCTGTAACTCCTGAACTTCTGGACGCTAAGTTCGTTAAGCGGAGTTAATTGTAAGACAGCGTTTTACACGATTTGATTTAAGATTTGTTTCGGTCTGTTTCGCCCAAATCTAATCGGTGAAGAATGAAGTATTGCTGGGAGCGCAGCAGGAAGAGAAGCGTTCCGCTGATTTGTGCCAAGGCCACCGTCCAGAAGGCTGTCGTGTAGCCTAGATGTTCGGCCACGGCACCTCCGATGAGGGCGCCAAGTCCCATGCCAATGTCCCATGACACCAGTATGGTGGAGTTGGCTGTTCCCCGCTGGTCGTGGCGCGCCATGCTGATCATCATGTTCTGGAAGGCTGGCCACACATGGCCGTTGCCGAGTCCGATGAGGATGGCCGAGCCATAATAGCCGATGCTGTTTGGACAAGCCACAAACAGCGTGTAGCCGATAGCCGACAGGATGACGCCTTCTGCCGCATTGTGCGTGAGTTTTCCCTGTCGCAGCGCCTTTGCCCCTTGCAGTCGCGAAAGGATGAGACCGGCCGACAGCAAGGCAAAGTAGGAGCCCGTTCCCCCTGTTATTCCCATTTCTTCTTTTCCGTAGATGGCGAGGTAGTTGCTGAGCACACCGAAGCAGAAGCCGAAAAACACCATGTTGAGCGCAAGCAGCCAGCCGCTCAAAAGGAAGAAACGGTCGAGCGAGAGTAGCGACGACCTTGTCCGGGCGTTCTGAGCGGAAGAGTCCATGGCGTCAGGTTCCCTTTTTGGTTCTGAGGCGGTGGACGAAGCGGTGTGGATGGTGGCGTCGGCGAGAAGGCCGGCGAAGGCCACGAAGAAGGCAAGCCAGAAAAGCAGGTCGAAGTTCTTCGTGTAGTGATAGATGTAGATGGCGACGGAGGGCGCAATGGCCATGGCCAGGTTGTTGCTCAGTCCGTAGTAGCCGATGCCCTCGTTGCGCCTGGACGATGGCAGCACGTCGATGGCCATGGTGGAATTGGCCACGGTGGCAGCCCCGAAAGGGGCACCGTGCAATGTCCTCACGATGGTGAACATGAGCAGAGAGGCCGCCGTGAGATAGCCGGCGAAGAAGATGAAAAAGAGAAAGAAGCAAACGAGCAGCACCTTCTTTCTGGGGAATTGGTCAACAAGGAAACCGCTGAAGGGACGACATAGGAGCGCTGTCAGCGTGTAGCCCGACAGCACCAGGCCTATGACATCCTTCGTGGCTCCGAAGTGCTCGCTCAGATAGAGTGGCAGCAGGGGCGTGAGCAGGTAGAAGGCAAAGAACAGAGCGAAGTTCGCGCCCATCACCTTGCAGTAGTTGGCGTTCCAGAGTCGCTCCGTTTTCCCTTGCCCAATGGAAGGGTTGCCGCGAAAAGTGATGCTTCTTCTCACTCGGTGGTTTTCAGATTGTCAATCTGCTGATTGATGTGCGTACTGAAGGTGAGTGGTGCCTTGATGTGACGGTAGAGGTTTGATGCCTCGCCGGTGGTCACAATCACGTCGCCGTAGTTGAGCAGTCTGCCAGCCACCGACTGCTGGATTTTCACTCCCTCGCACTTGCGGAGCAACAATTCGAGCGACTCCCGCTTGATAATGCCTCGCTTGAAGATGAGGCGGCGCGTGGTGACGACGTATTGCTTTCCGCCGTTCAGGCTGACTGCCCAGCAGAAGGCAATGATCAGTGCGACGATGCCGCCCAGCAGCTTGACCAGGAACATGGTCTGGTCGTCGAGAGGAATGGCCATGACGATGAGTGCAACGATGCCCAGTACGATAGGCCATGTGTAGACAATGGGATGGAGTTGTGCCGAGTAGACAATCTTTTCGTTCTCCATCAGGTTCTTTTCAATGTATCCCATAATTTATGTTTTTTGAAATTGTTTATCAATTATGATGGAATTGAACACAGAGACACTGAGACGAAGAGGTCTTGTACAAAAAACAAAAAACTCTGTGACTCTGAGTCTCTGTGTTCAATATATAAATTCTTCTTGTTCATCTGTTTATTGGGAGTTTGGGAGTTAGGAAGCTGGGGAGTTTGGGAGTCTGGGAGTTTTCGCGGCTTTCAGCCGCTGGAGTTTGGACAATAGTTCTTTCGGGTGAATGGTGCACGACAAAGTATCGTCTGAACTCCTGAACTTCTGAACTCCTGAACTTCTGAACTCCTGAACTTCTGCAACTCTTGTAACTCCTGATTTCATGCCGTTATCTGATTGCCGGTGTACAGCTGGTAGTATTTCCCCTTTCGCTCCATGAGCTGCTGGTGGTTGCCGCGCTCGATGATGCGTCCGCGGTCCATCACCATGATCCAGTCGGCATTGCGAATGGTGGAAAGGCGGTGGGCGATGACGAAGGTGGTTCGCCCTCGCATCAGTTCGTCCATTCCCTGCTGCACCATGCGCTCGGTGCGTGTATCGATGCTGCTGGTGGCTTCGTCGAGGATGAGTGCCGGAGGATTGGCCACGGCGGCGCGGGCAATGGCGATGAGCTGCCGCTCGCCCTGACTCAGGTTGCCGCCGTCGGCGGTGAGCGGGGTGTGGTAACCCTGTGCCAGACGACAGATGAAGTCGTGGGCATGCACGAGCTTGGCGGCGGCGATGCACTCCTCGTCGGTGGCTTCCAGCCGGCCATAGCGTATGTTCTCCATGACCGTTGCCGTGAAGAGATGCGTCTCCTGGAGCACGATGCCTAGCGACTTGCGCAGCTCGTTGCGCTGAATGTCGCGTATGTTGATGCCGTCGTAGAGAATGCGGCCGCCCTGAATGTCGTAGAACCGGTTGATGAGGTTGGTGATGGTGGTCTTGCCCGCTCCCGTTCCTCCCACGAGGGCAATCTTCTGTCCGGCGTCGGTATCCATTTCTATGTCGAACAGCACCTGCGGGCCGAGTGTCTCTTTGCCTTCCTTGTCGATGACGGGATAGGCGAAGTCCACACCAAAGAAGTCTACTTCTCCCCGCTGACGAATCAGTGGCTTTCCTTCTGATTTCCAAGCCCATACACCTGTTTGCTGCGAGGTTTCCTCGAGCGTTCCGTCAGCTTTCTCTATGGCATTGACAAGCGTCACCGAGTTGAGCGACGAGGGCTGTTCGTCGGTTGATGGCGACTGGTTGCTGGCGGCATCGTTTTCCGTGGTTGCGTCCATCAGTTCGAACACACGTTGCGCACCGGCCACGGCGTTGATGATGCTGTTGATCTGGTTGGATATCTCAGATACCGGTCGCGTGAAGTTCTTGATGAGCGTGAGGAAGCTGACCAGCGTGCCCACGGTGAGCGAGAAGCGAACGGCGAACACCGAAGAGTTCAGGGCGATGGTGGCGCCGAGAATGGCGGCGAGCACATAGATGAGGTTCGAGAGGTTTCCGTTGACCGGCATCACGATGTTGGCCACGCGGTTGGCGTTGCAGGCACTGTCGCGAAGGTTGGTGTTGAGCTCGCGGAAGCCGTCGATGGCCTCCTGCTCGTGGCAGAACGTCTTCACCACCTTCTGTCCGGTGAGCATCTCCTCTATGTAGCCGTTGATGAGTCCGAGGTTTTCCTGCTGAGCCGAGAAATGCTTGTACGAGCGCTTGCCCAGCAAGCGGGTGGTCACGACCATCAGCATCGACATGACGACGGTGAGAATGGTGAGGGGAAGGCTCAGCACAATCATGCTGCTGAAGGTGAGGACGATGGTGACCACCGAGGAGAACAGATGGGGTAGGGAGCTGATCATCTGGCGCAGCGAGTCCACGTCGTTGGTATACACCGACATGATGTTCCCGTGTCCGTGGGTGTCGAAATACTTGATGGGCAGCTGCTGCATGTGGCCAAAGAGGTCGAATCGCAGGCGTTTGAGCGTGCCCTGGCTCACATTGATCATCAGCCGGCTCTGCAGATAGGAGCACGCTGCGCCGAAGGCGAGGACCATGGCCAGCCAGACGAGCGCCCTGGCCAGTGGCTCGAAGTCGGGAGAAGCGGCTTGCGTGAGCGGCAGGATGTGGTCGTCGATGAGCGTCTTGGTGAAGAGTGTCGACGTGAGCGTGGTGACGCTCGTGACGAAGATGCACACGATGGCCAGCAGCAGCGACCACTTGTAGTTCTGCGCTACGTATCGCAGCATGCGTGCAATGAGCTTGGTGCCTCCCTTGGGCATCTTGGCGATGCCCATGTTTCGGCCTCCTCGTGGCCCTCGTCCAGGGCCTATGTTAAGGGTTGCTTTTGCCATTCTTTATCTTTTTTCAATTGTCGTTGAGGTGCATCGGGGCGCACGGTGTTTCGGAGACTTTCGGGGGGAAGGACCGAGGCGGTGCCTCGGTGTACGCAAAGCCTGAGGGCTTGTGTTTCCACCTTTATCATTTTTCATTTAAGCGCATGTCACCGCCTCCGTCTTTATCATTTCTCATTTTTCATTTATCATTTAGGCGCGAAGCGCCGCATCAAAGTCGCCGGCGTCCTGCGTCTGTATCTGGTATATTTCCTGGTAGATGGCGTTGTCGCGCAGCAGGTTCTGGTGGGTGTCGAATCCCGCGATGCGTCCGCTTTGCATGACGACGATGCGGTCGGCCTCCTGCACGCTTTGTATCCTCTGGGCGATGATCAGCTTCGTGGTGTTGGGAATGTCCTCGCGGAACGCCCGTCTGATTTTGGCGTCGGTGGCGGTGTCGCACGCACTGGTGGAGTCGTCGAGAATGAGTATCTTGGGCCGTTTCAGCAGTGCCCGGGCGATGCAGAGGCGCTGCTTCTGTCCTCCCGACACGTTGTTGCCGTTCTGCTCGATGTGCGTCATGTAGCCGTCGGGCATCCTGTCGATGAACTCATCGGCACATGCTATCCGGCACGCCTCGCGACACTCCTCCTCGGTGGCGTCGGTGCGTCCCCATCGCAGGTTGTCGAGAATGGTTCCGCTGAACAGCTGGTTGTTTTGCAGCACCATGGAGACGGCGTTGCGCAGCGCTTCCACATTGTATTGCCTCACGTCGATGCCGCCCACGCTGACGCTCCCCGACGTGGCATCGTAGAGCCGGCACACCAGTGTGGCCAGTGTGGTCTTTCCGCAGCCCGTTCCACCGATGATGCCGATGGTCTCGCCGGCCTTGATGTGCAGGTCGATGTTCTGAATGGCCGCGCTTTGGCCCTCGCTGGGGTCGTCGCTGCCGCTGGAATGGTAGCTGAAGCTGACGCCGTCGAAGTCGATGCTGCCGTCCTTCACCTCGGTCACGCCGCCGCCGTCGGGGTCGCTGATGTCAGCCTTTTCGTTGAGCACCTCCACGATGCGACGGGCCGAGGCGGCGCTCATGGTAATCTGCACGATGGTCATCGACAGCATCATCAGCGACATGAGGATGGTCATCACGTAGGCGAAGAGCGACGTGAGCTGTCCGGTGGTGAGCTCGCCTGCCACGATGTAGTGGGCACCAAACCACGACAGGGCGATGATGCATCCGTAGACCACGAGCATCATGATGGGGTGGTTGATGGCCTGAAGACTCTCCGTCTTGACGAACAGGCGGTAGAGCGCGTCGGCGGCCTTCTGGAATTTCCTGTTCTCGAAGTCCTCCCTGACGAACGCCTTCACCACCCTGATGGCCGCGATGTTCTCCTGCACGGAGTTGTTCAAGTCGTCGTAGCGCATGAACACCTGCTCGAAGAGCTTCACGGTGCGCGAAATAATAAGGTAGAGGGCGGTGGCCAGCACCACGAGCGCCACCACGAAGATGAGGCTCATGTGGAAGTTGATGAACACGCACATGAGGACGCTGAACACCAGGTTGAGCGGTGCGCGCACCGATGCCCTCAGAATGGTCTGGAAGGCGTTCTGCAGGCTCTGCACGTCGGTGGTCATGCGGGTGATGAGACCTGCGGCAGAGAACTTGTCGATGTTGGAGAACGAGAACGTCTGGATGTTGGTGTACATGGCGTCGCGCAGGTTATAGGCGAAGCCCGTTGACGCCCTGGCCGAGAAGCGCCCGGCAAGAATGCCGAACGAAAGGCTGAGCCCTGCGATGAGCAGCAGCAGGCCGCCGTACATGTAGACGTGCCGCATGCTGCCGGCCATGATGCCACGGTCGATAATCCACGACGTGACGTAGGGGATGAGTACACCCATGAGCACTTCAAGGGTGGTGAAAACGGGCGTCAGCAGCGCATCGCGCCTGAACGAACCTACCTGTCTGAGTATTGTCTTTATCAATTTTCTTGCTTTCTTGAATTTGGGTACAAAGTTACAAAAATTCGGGCGAATAGCCAAATATAATGCACGTTTTCTTTATGCAAATTGCTGGGAATGCCAAAGAAAAAGAATGGCAGAAGAAATCACTTTTTCTGCCAACAAAACATAGTTTTCTTGGCAGTTTTTTGCAACGGACTGAAAACCTCCCCCGACCCCCCAAAGGAGGGGAGGAGACCTTCCCCAGCCCCTCCTGTTTAGGAGGGGAGCTCAGTGGCGCGATGTTTTGCCACGGACAAACACGGATTTACTCGGACTTTTCATTTTCGCATATAGCCACGGACAAGCACGGACTCACTCGGACTATTATTGTCGCAGATTGCCACGGACAAACACGGACTCACTCGGACTCTTCGTTATCGCATATAGCCACGGACAAGCACGGACTTACTCGGACTTTTCGTTATCGCAGTTGGCCACGGACAAGCACGGACTCACTCGGACTTTTATTGTCGCAGATGGCCACGGACAAGCACGGACTTACTCGGACTTTTCGTTTTCGCAGATGGCCACGGACAAGCACGGACTCACTCGGACTTTTCGTTATCGCATATAGCCACGGACAAGCACGGACTCACTCGGACTTTTCGTTATCGCATATAGCCACGGACAAGCACGGACTTACTCGGACTTTTCATTATCGCAGATAGCTATCCGAGCGGCAGACGACCGAGCGGCAGAAAAGTCAGTGTGTGTCCGTACTCTTCTGTCGCTAAGGGAATTCCGAGTCAGTCCGTGTTAGTCCGTGGCATCCAATTCCCCAATTCCCCAATTCCCATTTTCCCCGTTTTCCCCGTTTTCCCCGTTTTCCCCGTTTTCCCCATTTTCCCATTTTCCCATTCCCGTTTTTCCCGATTTCCCGATTTCCCGATTTCCCGAATTACAAAAATTGAAAAATTAAATGTTAGGAAATTTTGCTAATATTAATATATAAATATATTATATATTAATATTAATCTATATATATTATAAATTATAACTATTCTTCTTTTCACGGTGCTTATTATCTGAGTTCACTTTAAAAAAAGAACTTTCGTGGCTCTTCTGCAACGTCTTGATTGTCAAGAAGGTGTTTCACCCTCCCTATGGTCTTTTCTTCCTTTTACGACTTTTACAAGTGGCTCTTATCTTTATTGGAAAAATCATTTTCGGGAAATCGGGAAATCGGGAAATCGGGAAATCGGGAAAAACGGGAAATGGGAAAATGGGAAAGTGGGGAAACGGGGAAAGTGGGGAAAGTGGGGAAAATGGGGAAAACGGGGAAAACGGGGAATCAGTAATTCAGTAAAACGCCCGCAAGTTCGGAATCCGCCCTCACTGAGTATAAGGCAAAAGTCCGTGTGTGTCCGTACTCTCCTGTCGCTAAGGGAATTCCGAGTCAGTCCGTGCTAGTCCGTGGCAAAACATCGCGCCAATGAGCTCCCCTCCTAAACAGGAGGGGCTGGGGAAGGTCTCCTCCCCTCCTTTGGAGGGGTCGGGGGAGGTTTCCATTCCGTGGCAAAAGAACTTCTGCCGAGAAAAGCGCAAATAAATTTGGCTATTCGCCTTTTTTTTCGTAACTTTGCAGCAAATAAGAATAAACGTAAAAGAACAAGAAATGAAGAAGACCTATTTGGTGACGGGCGCCGCAGGATTCATCGGCGCCAACTTTGTGAAGTATCTGCTCAACAAGAAGTATGCCAACGAGGAGATACAGGTGATCGTTCTCGACGCGCTGACCTACGCCGGCAACCTTGGAACCATCAAGGACGACATAGACGGCGAGCGCTGCGTATTCGTGCGTGGTGACATTCGCGACCGCGATGTGGTGACAATTATATTCAATGAGTACGACGTGGACTACGTGGTGAACTTCGCCGCCGAGAGCCATGTGGACCGCTCGATAGAAGACCCGCAGCTGTTCCTTTCCGTCAACATCCTCGGCACGCAGAACCTGCTCGACTGCGCCCGCACGGCCTGGGTGGTGGGCAAGGGCAACGACGGCTATCCCGTGTGGAAGCCCGGCAAGCGCTATCATCAGGTGTCTACTGACGAGGTGTACGGCTCCCTTGGCGCCGACGGCTATTTCACGGAGCTCACCCCGCTGTGCCCCCACAGCCCCTACAGCGCCTCGAAGACCTCGGCCGACATGATTGTGAAGGCATACGCCGACACCTACCACATGCCCGTCAGCATCACACGGTGCTCCAACAACTACGGTCCCTACCACTTCCCCGAGAAGCTCATCCCGCTCATCATCAACAACATCTTGTCGGGCAAGCCGCTCCCCGTCTACGGCAAGGGCGAGAACGTGCGCGACTGGCTCTATGTGGAGGACCACTGCAAGGCCATCGACCTCGTGGTGCGCGAAGGACGCGAAGGCGAGGTGTACAACGTGGGTGGACACAACGAGATGAAGAACATCGACATCGTGAAGCTCACCATCAAGACCATCCACGACATGATGGAGCAGGAGCCGCAGCTGAGGACAGTGCTCAAGAAGAAAGAGCTCGACGAGAACGGCGACATACGCATCGACTGGATCAACGACGACCTCATCACATACGTGGCCGACCGGCTCGGGCACGACATGCGCTACGCCATCGACCCCACCAAGATAAAGGAAGAGCTGGGATGGTATCCCGAGACCATGTTTGCCGACGGCATCGTGAAGACCATCCGTTGGAACCTGGAAAACCAGCCGTGGATAGAAGAGGTGACCTCGGGCGACTACCAGAAATACTACGAACAGATGTACGGAAACAGGTAATATGAATTTACGATTTGACGATTTACGGTTTACTATTTATTTTCGATTTAAATATTTGCTTGGAATAGACAAGTATGGTACATAAATTGAACACAGAGACACTGAGACTCAGAGGTCTTGTGTTAAGAAAAGAACTCTGTGCCTCTGAGTCTCTGTGTTGTAATAAATGATGTAAATAGTACATCGTCAAATAGTAAATAAGCAGATAGCGAGCAGTCAGCAATTCACAAAATAATCAAATCGAAAATAAATAGTAAATAGTACATCGTCAAATAGTAAATAAGCAGATAGCGAACAGTCAGCAAATCACAAAATAATAAAATCGAAAATAAATAGTAAATAGTACATCGTCAAATAGTAAATAACCACGATGAAAAAGATAATGCTATTAGGCTCTGGCGAACTGGGCAAGGAGTTCGTGATTGCGGCAAAGCGCGCAGGGCAATATGTGGTGGCTTGCGACCGATACGACAATGCGCCCGCCATGCAGGTGGCCGACGAGCGCGAGGTGTTCTCCATGCTCGACGGCGAGGCGCTCGAGAAGGCGGTGAGAAAGCATCAGCCCGACATCATCGTGCCCGAGATTGAGGCCATAAGAACGGAAAAGCTCTTCCAGTTTGAGGAAGAGGGCGTGCAGGTGGTGCCCAGCGCAAGGGCCGTGAACTACACCATGAACAGACGAGCCATACGCGACCTGGCAAGCCGCGAACTGGGACTGCGCACCGCCAAGTACTTCTATGCGAAGACGTTTGACGAGTTTCGCAAGGCTGCCGACGCCATAGGGTTCCCCTGCGTTGTGAAGCCCCTGATGTCGTCGAGCGGCCACGGTCAGAGCTATGTGCACAACGACGACGAGCTGGAGCAGGCCTTCCGCGAGGCCATGGAAGGCAGCCGCGGCGACGTGAAGGAAGTCATCATCGAGGAGTTCATCGACTTCGAGTCGGAGTTCACCCTCCTCACCGTCACCCAGAAAGAAGGGCCCACGCTGTTCTGCCCGCCCATCGGTCATGTGCAGAAAGGCGGCGACTACCGCGAGAGCTGGCAGCCCTACAAGATTTCCGACGAGGCCTTGAAACAGGCGCAGCACATGGCCGCCGAGGTGACCGCTGCGCTCACAGGTGCCGGCATCTGGGGCGTGGAGTTCTTCCTTACGCGACAGGGCGAGGTCATCTTCTCGGAACTGTCGCCACGGCCCCACGACACGGGCATGGTGACGCTGGGACATACCACCAACCTCAGTGAGTTTGAGCTCCATCTGCGCGCCGTGCTCGGACTGCCCATCGCCGGCATACACCTGGAACATGCAGGCGCCAGCGCCGTGGTGCTCTCGCCAAAAGACAGCCACGAGCCGCTCGACTATCACTTCGACGAGGCGCTCAGCGAGGACCGCACGCGCATCCGCATCTTCGGAAAGCCAGAGGCCCACACGGGGCGACGCATGGGCGTCGTGCTCTGCTATGGCGATACCGATGCCGACACCACACAGCTGCGCGACAAGGCAAAGCGGCTGGCCAAGACCGTGCTCGGCACCGACCCATACATGAAGAAGTGAGGGGAGGGGAGTTTAGGAGTTCTTTGCAAGCAAAGCGACCAAAGGTCGAGCGCTCTGCAAGCAGAGCGAACAAGTTCGCCACCAAACCCCTCCCCAAGGGATGGGTATGAAAAATGATTCAAGTTCCGCATGTTTGGGGAGTTTAGGAGTTTGGGAGTTCT
>OCTW011504955.1_pt1 | contig 12564 bp, 16 predicted proteins | sample 1539671 | NCBI WGS metagenome assembly OCTW01 (sample SAMN02144230, study PRJEB22623) | gut metagenome | biome: sheep rumen | host: Ovis aries | place: New Zealand | reverse complement strand
AAATGTAACATTAAAACAACCAGGAGATTATGCAAAATATAATTTTGAAATAATCAATGAAGGAAGTATAGATGCAAAACTATCTAACTTTACAGCAAGCCTAACACCAATAAGTGATGTAATAGGATATGAAGTAAAATGTTTTGAAGATAGTTCAAGAACTGGAACAGAAGTAACAACAAATTCAGTACTAGCTGCAAATGGAGGAGTAACATATTGCTATATAAAAGTACAATATAATGATCAAACAAATACAAGTGTAGCAGGACAAAACCAAGTATATTCACAAGGAGAAATAAACACAAGTTTATCAGCTAATTGGACATGGGTACAAGATGATGGGAATGTAGTAGCGTCATGGGATAATTATATAACACCAACACAAACAAGTGGAGGTAGTACATTACCAGATAGTTCAACATTATGGATACAAGAAAATATGACTAGTGGTACAAAAGAAGTATGTGGAGTATTTTCAAATGGTACAGTATGTTTAACAGCTGATTCAAATGGAAGACAAAGTGATTTTATAGATGCAGCAAATGGAAATGTAACAGGGTATACACTTCAAAAGAAAACAGAAATGGAAGCAGCAGGCGCTTCGTGCTCTATTAGCTCTACCAGCGTGAGATGTACTGGTGCTGGTATGGATTGCTACATCTACAAGAGCGGCGACATTGACTTTTACACATCCGGTTACTCGCATAGTTGCAACATCGACGACGATGGTTCGGCTCGCTGCTACTAGGCCTTTAACATATATATTTTAAATTACTTATCATATTTTTACAAAAAGAATATAGTAAATATTCTTTTTTTTTATATTTTATGATAATATATTTATAGGTGATTTTTATGAATAGAAGTGAAGCAAGAAAAAAAATAATGACAATTTTATATCAAATATTTTTATATGAATCTAATAACATAGAATATAATGTACAAGATGTTATTAAAGAATCTGTAGAAATAGAAAATGATTTTGTAAATACAGTTGTAAATGGAGTACTTGAATATAGAAGTGACATTGAAAAAATTGCTAATAAGCATTTAAAAGATTGGACAATTGATAGACTTCCAAAAACAGATCAAGCAATACTTTCAATAGGAATATATGAACTTGTTTATACTGATACTCCTGAAGTAGTTGCAATTAATGAAGCAGTTGAACTTGCTAAAGAATATTCAGATGAAAAGGTTAAAAATATGATAAATGCAGTTTTAGATAGTATTTATCATGGTGAAGATAATGAATAATAACTATATTACTGTTGGTGCTTTAACTAGATATATTAAATATAAAATAGATAATGATGTAAATTTACAAGAAGTTTGCATTAAAGGTGAAATATCTAATTTTAAACATCATACTAGAGGACATTTTTATTTCACAATTAAAGATGAAGAATCGAGAATTAGTGCCATTATGTTCGCATCAAGTACTAAAAATATTAATTTTGAACCTGTAGATGGTATGAAAGTACTTGTAAAGGGAAGAATTAGTGTATTTGAACAAACTGGAAATTATCAAATATATGTAACTGATATGATGGAAGATGGTGTTGGTAATTTATATGCTTTATATGAAGAATTAAAGAAAAAACTTCAAAACGAAGGATTATTTGATTCGTCACATAAAAAACAAATACCTAAAATACCAAATAGAATTGGTGTAGTAACAGCCTCTACAGGTGCAGCTATAAAAGATATTATTTCTACAATAAATAGAAGATATCCTTTATGTGAAGTTATATTATTTCCATCATTGGTACAAGGCAAAGATGCTAAAGATGATATTGTAAAAAATATAAAACTTGCTGATACTTATAATTTAGATACTTTGATTGTAGGTCGTGGTGGAGGATCTATTGAAGATTTATGGGCATTCAATGAAGAAATAGTTGCACGAGCAATTTATGAATGTAATACACCTATCATAAGTGCAGTTGGACACGAAATTGATTTTACAATTGCGGATTTTGTAGCAGATGTACGCGCAGCAACTCCAACAGGTGCTGCTGAAATTGCCGTACCAGATAAAAATGATTTGAAAAGATTGATTAAAGAATATACTATTAGAATGAGTAAAACTATATATAACAAAATAGAGTATAATAAATCGTATTTAAATAAAGTACTTGATAGTTATATATTAAAAAGTCCAATGAGTATCTATGAAATAAAAGAAGAAAAACTATCTAATTATATTGAAAAAGCAAAAAGTTTACTTTTAAATCAAATATCAACAAACAATTTAAAATTAGAAAGTTTGAAATCTAGTTTTATATTTACATCACCAGATAAAATTTTTGAAAAAAGTAATAACAAATATAATAATTTTATAGAAAAATTAAATGTATTAAATCCATTAAATACATTAAAAAGAGGTTATTCAATAACTAAAATAAGTGATAAAGTATTAACTAATGTAAAAGATGTAAAAATAAATGATGAAATAAATGTAACTTTAGAAAATGGAAATATAAATGCTAAAGTATTAGATATAAAGGAGAATTAAAATGGCAAATAAAGAAAAAACTTTTGAAGAAAAATTAACTGAGCTAGAATCAATAATTAAAGAACTTGAAAATGGTAATGTTGATTTAGATAGTGCAATTAAAAAATATACTGAAGCTATGACAATAGCAAAAGAATGTTCTAAAAAATTAGATGAAGCACAAAAAGCTGTAAATAAAATATTAGAAGAAAACGGAAAATTAGAAGATTTTAAAACTGAAGAATAATATAACTTACTAGTTTTGTAATATTACTTATTAGTTAATTTTTATGATATAATTTATTCATTAGGTGATTAAATTGAATAATAAAACAAATAATGATTATGAATATTGGAAAAATTACAGAATAAAATTAACTGATTCTTTAAAACAAGAAGAAAAGGTAATCCCAAAGACAAAAGAAAATATATATAAAATGTATATGGAATATGGATTACATGCAACTTCTAGATATTTTAATATTGCAAATTCACAGGTAATGTATTACGTTAAACAAGTAAAAAATAATAACAATTAATACCAAAAAAATTGGTATTTTTTTATTGATATATATTTTTTTTAAAACCACATAATAATAATGTAATTCGAATTACAAAAAGGAGTATTTTTATGAAATTTAAAAAATTTTTTTTAATGCTTCTTATTACATTATTTATTATACCAATTAATGTACTTGCTTATTCTGATAAGTTAATTCTAGGTGGAAATAATATTGGTATAGAAGTTAAAACTAAAGGAATATTAGTAGTAGGATTATATGAAATTGATAACAAATTAATTGCGGAATCTTCTGGTATTCAAGCTGGTGATTATATAACTAAAGTAAATAATAATCCAGTTACAAGTATTTTAGATTATACTAACGAAATACAAAATGATGATGATAAAAAAACAATTAAAATCAGTTATTTTAGAAAGGGTAAAAATCATGTAACAGAATTACCACTTGCATTTGATAATGGTGAATATAAAACGGGTTTATATGTAAAGGATACAATAAGTGGTATTGGTACTCTAACATTTATTGATCCAAATACTAAGAAATTTGGAGCATTAGGACATGAAATCGTTGCAAAAGATACAAATGAAATATTAAATATTAATAATGGATCAATATATTATTCATATATTACAGGAATAACTAAATCAAATAATGGAAATCCTGGTGAGAAAGAGGCTGATTATGATAAAACTCAAAAATATGGTACTATAAATGAAAATACAAAATCAGGTATATTTGGTGAATATACTGCAAATATTGAACTTAATAATTTATATGATGTTGCTAAAGAAGATGAAATAAAAATAGGTAGTGCTCAAATTTTTACTGTATTAAATGGTGAAAATTTAGAATCATTTGATATACAAATTGAGAAACTAAATTTAAAAGATAACACTAAAAATATAGTTTTTAAAATTACTGATGAAGATTTACTTAGTCAAACTGGAGGAATAGTTCAAGGTATGAGTGGTTCACCTATAGTTCAAAATAATAAAATTATAGGTGCAGTTACGCATGTAGTAGTTAATGATCCAGTTAGAGGATATGGTATATTTATAACTAATATGCTAAAAGAAGCAGAAAATTAAAAGGGAAAAAAATCCCTTTTTTTGTTGTTTTATATATTTAAATGTGCTAAAATACTTTTGGTTAAAGGGGATGAATCATATGATAAAATTATATAAATCAAATAGTGATGGAATGGTAGAAAGAATTGATAAAGTTGTAAAAAATTGCTGGATTGATCTTGTCTCTCCATCTGAAGAAGAAATAGATGAAGTAGTAAATAAAACTAATGTAGAAAAATCTTTAATATTAAAGATGCTTGATGAAGAAGAAATACCTAGAATAGAAATAGAAGATAATTCTACACTTATTGTTATTGATACACCAATTATAGAAGAAAGTAATAAATATTCTACATTACCAATAGGTATCATAATTACTAATAATAATTATATTATAACTATTTCATCAAAAAAATTAGAACTTTTAAAACTATTTAAAAGAGGTAAAGTAAAAAACGTAAAAACAGAATTAAAATCAAGATTTTTAATAAATTTATTATATGAAAATGCAAAAATATATTTAAAATACTTAAGAAAGATAGATACAGAAATTGATAAAACAGAAAAAGAACTTAAAAATTTATCAGAAAATAATGAACTTATAAGTATGCTTTCTACTGAAAAAAGTTTAGTTTACTTTATAACATCCCTAAAAGAAAATAAAAAAATTATAGAAAAAATAGGAAAAGGTAATATTATTAAAATGTATGAAGATGATATAGATTTACTAGAAGATGCATCTATTGAAAATGAACAAGCTATGGAAATGGCAAATATATATAGAGAAATATTATCTAGTGTTTCAAATGCTTATGAAGCAATAATATCAAATAATTTAAATATTGCCATGAAGATTCTTACTTCAATTACTATCATATTTTCTATTCCAACAATGATTTCATCTTTTATGGGAATGAATGTTCCACTTGGAAAACTTGGTGTTATGAAATATTCATTTATAATACTATTAGTAGTATCATTAATTTTATCAATTATAATTGCATTTATTTTTAGAAAAAAGAAATTATTATAGACTTGTAAATAGTTTCTTTTTTTTACTTTTCATATCATATTTATAGGTGAATAGTATGATAAAATTTATTAAAAATCAAATTAAATTAATCAAAGAAAAAGATCCATCAATAAATAGCATATTTGAAATATTTATTCATACTAGTTTTAGAGTAAATATATATTATAAAATAGCACATTTTTTATATTTAAAAAAATTTTATTTTTTATCAAGACTAATAATGGATAGATTAAAAAGAAAAACTGGTGTTGAAGTACATCCAGGAGCAATTATTGGAAAAAATTTATTTATTGATCATGGATGTGGCGTAGTAATTGGCCAAACTTCTATTATAGGTAATAATGTAGATATTTATCATGGAGTAACATTAGGTACAACTGGAAAAGAAAAAGGTAAAAGGCATCCTACAATTAAAGACAATGTCTTAATTGGTGCGAATGCAAGTATACTTGGAAATATAATTATTGGAGAAAATTCTAAAGTGGGTGCGGGAGCAGTAGTAATAGGTGATGTAAAAGAAAATACTACAGTTGTGGGTGTACCTGCTAGAGTAGTTAGAGATTATAATATAGATAATATACTTGATATATTAAAATATTATTAGATTTAAGTTAAAGTATTGACATTTTGCCTTATTTTATGGTAATATTTATATGTTTGTAAAGCCTCACTTGGCTCTACAACCGCACTTCAAAAGGTTTTAAAGCATTATGCACCTTTTTAGGCGAGTCTTAGAATATTAAAAAAAGGAGGTAAACTAATGAAAGCAATTATTGAAACTGGTGGTAAACAATACACTGTTGAAGAAGGAATGGAAATCTTTGTAGAAAAATTAGAAGGTAATGCTTCAGATAAAGTAACATTTGACAAAGTATTAATGCTAGATGGCAAAGCAGGACATCCTTATGTAGATGGTGCGAAAGTAACTGGAGAAATAGTAAAACAAGGAAAACAAAGAAAAATTAAAGTTTTCAAATATAATCCAAAGAAAAATTATCATAAAACACAAGGTCATAGACAACCATATACTAAAGTAGTTATAAAAAGTGTTAAATAGTTATGATAAAGGTAGTAATTAATAATAATGTAATTGAAGTTTCAGGTCATGCTGGTTTTGATGATTATGGTAAGGACATTGTATGTGCTTCAGTATCATCAATAGTAATAACAACAATTAATGCATGTATAGATATAGATGAGACTTCTATAGATTATGAAGATAAAGAAAATAAAATTAAAATAGAATTAAAAAATGATAATGAAGTAATAAAAAAACTAATTAATAATATGGTTTTTATGCTTGAAAGTCTTGAAAAAGACTATCCTAAAAATATAAAAATATTAAGGAGGTAGTATACTATGATGAAGATGGTTTTAAATATACAAAAATTTGCACACGTTAAAGCTCAAGGTTCTACTCATAACGGAAGAGATTCTGCAGGTAGAAGATTAGGAGCAAAAGCTTCAGATGGTGAATTTGTAACAGGTGGATCTATTATCTATCGTCAAAGGGGAACAAAAATTTATCCTGGTAAAAATGTAGGTATGGGTGTTGATCATACTTTATTTGCTAAAATTGACGGTGTTGTTAAATTTGAACGTAAAGGTAAAGATAAAAAACAAGTTAGCGTTTACGCTGAATAATAAATATCATCATTTGATGATGTTTTTTTTCTTTATTTATGTTAAAATATTTTCGAGGTGTTTCTTATGAGATATAATACAGTTAAAAATGCGGATAATATATTAAGCAGTAGTGAATATTTAATTAAAAATCCAGAAAAATATAAAGGTAATTGGAATAAATTATTTAACAATAATAATCCTATTATGTTAGAACTTGGTATGGGTAGAGGAAGTTTTATTATAGAAATGGCTAAGACTCATCCAAATATTAATTATATTGGACTTGAACTAGATATAAATCAAACTGCGACTGCTGTTAGTAATATTAGAAATTTAAAACTAAATAATTTAAAAATGATATGCGCAGATGCAAAAGAAATTATTAATTTTTTTGGTAAGGAAATAAATACAATATATTTAACTTTTTCAGAACCTTGGCCAAAAAGAATAGATGCAAAAAAAAGATTTACTGATATTAGTTATTTGAAATTATATGATAGAATTTTTAAAAAAGATAAACATATTATTCTAAAAACAGATAATAAAATATTATTTTCATCTGCATTAGAAAGTTTAAGTAATTATTGGTATATATTTAGCAAAGTTAGTGTAGATTTACATAACGACGAGCGAAATATTGAAAATATAATGACAGATTTTGAGAAACAATATTTTAAAGAAAAAAGACAAATTTATTATGTAGATGCTTATTTTAAAAACTAATGAAAGGAGGTTTAGATATGTTTGTAGATGAGGTTGTTATTGAAGTCAAAGCTGGTAATGGTGGAGATGGATGTACTGCATTTAGAAGAGAAAAATATATAGCAATGGGTGGACCATACGGTGGAAATGGTGGTAAAGGTGCTGATATAATATTTAAAGTAGATTTAGGTTTAAAAACACTTCTTGATTTAAGGTATAATAGGCATATTAAAGGTGAAAAAGGTTCTAATGGTATGGGTAAAAATATGAATGGTAAAAATGCTGAAAATGTTATCATTAAAGTACCACAAGGAACAGTTGTAACAGATTTAGATACAGGTTTAATTTTAGCAGATTTAACACATCCAAATGATGAAATAATTGTTGCTAAAGGTGGACGAGGTGGAAGAGGAAATACTGCCTTTGCTACTCATTCAAATCCAGCACCTAATTTTTCAGAAAATGGTGAGCCTGGTGAAGAAAGAAAACTAAAAGTAGAATTAAAACTTCTTGCAGATGTAGGATTTGTAGGAATGCCATCAGTAGGTAAATCTACATTAATATCAAAAATATCTGCTGCAAAACCTAAAATAGCAGCTTATCATTTTACAACATTATCACCAAATTTAGGCGTTGTTAAAACTAAAGATAATAGAGTATTTACATGTGCTGATTTACCTGGATTAATTGAAGGAGCATCACTTGGTGAAGGACTTGGTGATCAATTCTTACGTCATATTGAAAGAACAAAAGTAATAGTACATATTATTGATATGAGTGCTTCAGAAGAAAGAAATCCGTATGATGATTATGTAACTATTAATAAAGAACTTTCTAATTTTGATAAGAAATTGATGGATAAACCTCAAATAATAGTTGCTAATAAAATGGATTTACCATCATCAAAAGATAATTTAAAAGAATTTAAGAAAAAAGTAGATGCTGAAGTATTTGAAATATCTGCAATAAATTCTAGTGGTCTTGATGAATTACTAATCAAAATTGCAGACACATTAGATGCTACTGAAGATAAACCATTATATGATGAAGATAATTTTGAATCACATGTACTTTATAAATTTGAAGAAGAAAAACCATTTGAAATATATAAAGATAATGATGTATATGTAGTTACTGGTGATAAAATAGAAAAATTACTTAGAATGACAAAATTTACCGATGAAGGAGCAAGAAGATTTGCAAATAAACTTAGACATTTAGGCGTTGATGAAGAACTTAGAAAACAAGGAATTAAACCTGGTGATATAGTTAGAATACTTGATTTTGAATTTGAGTTTAAAGATTAAATTGACTTTTTAGTCAATTTTTTTCATATTTATAGGGGAATTTTATCCACTTTTAGCAAATATATATATTAGAATATATTTTTTAAAAGGAGGATAGTTATGAATAAAATACAAAATTATAATAAAAATATATTTGAAAATATAAAACATATTGATGAAAATGGTATTGAATATTGGTATGCAAGGGAGCTATATAAAGTACTTGAATATTCTACATGGCAAAAATTTATACCAATTATTGAAAACGCAAGAGAATCTTGTATTAATAGTAATTATAATGAAATAGACCATTTTAACCAAGTGGTTAAAATGGTAACTATTGGTTCAGGTGCAGTTAGAAAACAAGTTGATTATAGATTATCTAGATATGCATGTTATTTAATAGTGATGAATGCAGATTCAAAAAAAAAAGTAATTGCTTTAGGACAAACATATTTTGCATATCAAACAAGAAAGCAAGAAATACTAGAAGAATATGAAAATTTAAGTGAAGATGAAAAAAGATTAAATATACGAAAAAAAGTAAAGAAGAATAACAAAAGTCTAAATATAACTGCAGTAAGATCAGGAGTTAAAGATTTAGGAAAGTTTCATAACGCAGGCTATAAAGGATTATATAATGGTGAAACTGCAGATGATATTGCAAAAAGAAAAGGATTAAGGTATAGAGAAGATATACTTGATAATATGGGGAGTGAAGAACTTACAGATAATTTATTTAGAATTGTCCAAACTGAATCAAAATTAAAAAGAGAAAATGTAGATAATGAATATATAGCAAATTCAGTACACTATGAAGTAGGTAAAAAAGTTAGACAAACTATAAAAGAACTTGGAGGAACTATGCCTGAAAATTTGCAGTCTCCAGACAAATCGATTAAAGAAATAGAAAATAATAAATAAAATGCTTTAAAATCGGTTATTTTTTTGATATAATTATCTTAGGTGATAACATATGTTCGAATATATAAAAGGTATAGTAGAAGGACAAGAAAGTAATTATATAATAATAGATAATAATAATATAGGTTATAAAATATATACAGCATCTCCATATTCATTTAATGTTGGTGAAGAATATAAAGTATATTTATATGAACACATTAGGGAAGATGAAGATACATTATTTGGTTTTAAAACTATTGAAGATAGAAATTTATTTTTAAAATTAATTGATGTTAAAGGGTTAGGTCCTAAAATGGCTCTTCCTATGCTTGCGACTGGTTCTAGTGCAGGTATAATTGATGCGATTGAAAGAGAAAATATATTATATTTAAAAAAATTCCCTAAAATCGGCGATAAAGTTGCAAGACAAATAATACTTGATTTAAAAGGTAAACTTGTAACAACTAATCAAACAACTAATAATATTAATGATGAACTTGTTGATGCACTTACATCATTAGGATATAAAAATGCTGATATAAAGAGAGTTGTTAGTAAAGTTGATAATACTTTAACAATAGAAAATCAAATAAAAGAAGCTTTAAAATTATTACTTAAATAGGAGGGTTTTATGGATAGAATACTTGATGAAGAAAGAATGGCAGAAGATGATTATGAATTATCACTTAGGCCAAAGTATTTAAGAGAATATATTGGCCAAAGTGATGTTAAAGAAAATATAAGTGTATTTATAAAAGCTGCTAAATTAAGAGATGAACCACTTGATCATACATTATTATATGGTCCACCAGGACTAGGTAAAACAACACTTGCTTTTATAATTGCTAATGAACTTGAAAGCAATATAAAAACAGCTTCTGGTCCTGCAATTGAAAAAACAGGTGATCTTGCTGCAATTTTATCTACATTAGAACCAGGTGACGTTTTATTTATAGATGAAATTCATAGAATGCCTAGAGTTGTTGAAGAAGTACTTTATTCTGCAATGGAAGATTTTACATTGGATATTATAATTGGCAATGATGGTTCTTCTAGAAGTATAAAAATAGATCTTCCTCCTTTTACTTTAGTTGGAGCAACTACTAGAGTAGGAGATTTATCCTCTCCTCTTAGAGATAGATTTGGAATAATTTCAAAATTAGAATATTATTCAATTGAAGATTTATGTAATATTATTAAAAGAACTGCTGATGTATTTGAAACTGAAATTGAAGAAGAAGCCGCAATAGAACTTGCTAAAAGAAGTAGAGGAACACCTAGAATAGCAAATAGACTTTTAAAAAGAGTTAGAGATTTTGCTTTAGTAAATGGTAATGGTAATATAGATGTAGAGATTACAAGAAGTTCACTTGATAGATTAAAAGTTGATTCTGAAGGACTTGATGATACAGATCATAACTTACTTAAATCAATTATTTATAAATTTAATGGGGGTCCTGTTGGAATTGATGCGCTTGCTGCATCTATTGGTGAAGAAGTAACAACAATTGAAGATGTATATGAACCATATTTACTTCAAAATGGTTTTTTAAAAAGAACTAATAGAGGAAGAGTAGTTACAGAAAAAGCATATAAACATTTAGGTATAGACTTTCAAAAAAGTATATTTGATTAAGAGATAACAAAAGTTATCTCTTTTCTTTTACATAATTTCACACAATTTTATATTTTTTTACACATAAATAAATATTATCATTAAAGTGAAGAAAGGAAAGATTATATGAATAATGATATTTTTAGAAGAGTTGAAGAAAAGTATTTTTTATCAAAAAATCAAAAAGATTTATTATTTAATGAAATTAGTGATTATATAACAAAAGATAAGTTTTATAAGAGTAATATACTTAATATATATTTTGATAATGATGATAATGAACTTGTTATAAAATCAAATAATAAACCTATTTATAAAAATAAAGTGAGACTTAGAAGTTATGAAATACCGACTTTAGATAGTCCAGTATTCTTAGAAATAAAATCAAAGTATGATGGTGTAACATCAAAAAGAAGAATAAAATTAAAATTGTCAGATTTTTATGACTATTTAGAAGGTAAAAAAGTAAGTGATTCTCAAATAATGAAAGAAATCGATTATTTATTTAAATATTATCACTTAAAACCAAATTATTTTATCGCATATGATAGATTAAGTTATAAAGCTATTTCTGATGAAAATTTAAGAATAACTTTAGATAGTAATTTAAGAAGTAGAAAAGATAATTTAAGATTAGAAAATGGTGATAATGGATTAAAATTTTTTGATGATGATACATATATAATGGAAATAAAAACACTTGGTTCAATGCCTATTTGGTTTACTAATTGTCTATCAAAATTAAAAATATATCCAACATCATTTTCAAAATATGGTGAAATTTTTAAAAAGGAAGTGAATGAATTATGTTAAATAGTATTTTAAATGGAAGTTTAACAGTTAATACTTTATTTATAAGTATAATTAGTGCAGTTATATTAGGATTGGTAATTGCAATAACACATAAATTTACAAGTAAATATAATAAAAATTTTTTAATAACTTTATCATTAATACCTATTGCTGTTGAAGCAATAATGATAATGGTAAATGGATCACTTGGAACAGGAATAGCAGTTGCAGGTGCATTCTCATTAATAAGATTTAGGTCAATCCCAGGTACTTCAAGAGAAATACTTAGTATATTTATTGCGATGACTATAGGAATTGTTTTAGGTATGGGTTATATAGGTTATGCTTGTATTATAACTGTTGTAACATCTATATTAATCATTATATTAAATAATATAAAATTATTTGAAAATAATACAGATAAAATGCTTAAGATAACTATTCCAGAAACATTAGATTATAATGATGTATTTAATGATGAATTTAATGAATTTTTAAATAAATATGAAATTATAA
>OCTW011565016.1_pt1 | contig 12565 bp, 14 predicted proteins | sample 1539671 | NCBI WGS metagenome assembly OCTW01 (sample SAMN02144230, study PRJEB22623) | gut metagenome | biome: sheep rumen | host: Ovis aries | place: New Zealand | reverse complement strand
ACAGCCTGCGAATACGCCGCAGATAAGTACAACTGCAAGAACAACTGCTAAAATTCTTTTAACTGATTTTTTCATAGTTCTTCATCCTTTACATTGTTAATTTTGCATACTGAAATGTATAACTATTCAGTTTTACTCCCATAGTTTAGCACATCATAGCGCTAAAGTCAACCGTAAATAAATAATTTTATTGTGCTTTCGGACATATTATGCTATTATTCATTTGGGGTGAATAATATGAAAAAAGCATTAAAGGTAATTACGGAATTCTTCTGTACGCTTCTCGCAATAGTAATCATAGTTGCGGCGCTTAATTTAAGATACCTCCCGACATACAATAAAAACGCCGCTCAATACGACGCCTCGCAGGTGAGCTACGGCGAGAGCATAAATATAGTAAGCGCTAATGTAAGAACATGGAGCCCGACGGACATTCTGCAGAAAAGCTGGTTTTTCAGAGCCGACAAGCTTTTAAAATCAGTTACGGCGCAAAGCCCTGACATAATCGGTTTTCAGGAAGTAACTAAAATGCATTACGCCTATCTTACCGAAAACCTTACGGGCTACGACAATGTGCTTGAGTACAGGGACAACAGTCCGCTTTCCGAGGGCTGTCCCATATTCTACCGAAGCGACCGATTTGAGCTTGTTGACAAGGGCTCCTTCTGGCTGTCAGAAACACCCGAGGTTATGAGCAAGGACTGGAACTCAGCCTGCTACCGCATATGCTCCTATGTTATACTTAAAGATATTCAGAGCCAAAGCGAGCTTGTTGTTTTCAACACGCATCTTGACCACATAAGCGACGAGGCAAGGATTAACGGCATTAAGGTTGTGCTTGACAAGATAGCGCAGTTCGGCGGACTTCCGAGTATAATTATGGGCGATTTCAACGCAGACGAAACCAGCGAGACCTATAAGTGCGCGACGGAAAATTTCCTCGACGCAAAATATCAGACCGACAGGACGATGACGGGCGCTACCTATCAGGGCTTCGGCAAGGCGCTTGACAGGGAGAACATTGACTACTTTATGATTTCAAAGGAAGGAATAAAGGTCAACGAGTATAGAATTATCGATACGCTCTATGACGGAAAATACTATCCGAGCGACCATTTCCCGATTTACCTGAATATAGAATTGGATAAATAATTAAGCTATGTATAAAAGCAGAGCCACCTCTTTAGCGAGGCGGCTCTGCTTTTGTTTTAATTCTTTTATAACTTTTTCCTGCCGTGAATATATGTCGCCACGACCTTTGCGGACTTGTCCTTGAAAATATTTTTATCAAGAACCGCAAAATCCGCGCTCTCGCCCTGCGCAAGCATTTTACAGCTCGCCTGATGTATGTCAAACATCAGCTCATCATTCACAAGCGGTATTACCGTATATCCGTCAAGGTCAACAATTTTAACCTTGGGGTCATCATAACAGATAGGTACATTAAAGCCGATATACTCAATTTTCTTACCGCTTACCACCATTACGGAGTAAACATCTCCCCTCTCGTTGAGGGAAAGAAAATCGGCGCCTTTAAATACTGTAATCATAAGCAAACCTCATAATCTCATTTCGGATGTTGAAATAATAATACAAAGCACTGTTTTTGTCAATATTATTTTATTTCCTCAGCAAGCATCTCAAGAGCCTTAATATCCGCGTCGGTTACTCTTGTCTTTATAGTAACGGTGTTTTCGGCAAAGGTGATGTTTTTCATCTGCTCAAACTCCGATTTCATAGTCCTTGCCGCACTCGGAGCCCACGAGCCGTTTTCGACAAGCGCAACACGCCTGTTCTGAAATGCTTTACTCTTAAGGTGATGGATAAAATCGCTCATCGGCGCAAACACGCCTGCGTCATAACTTGAAGCCATACACAGAAGCGTGCTGTGGCGGAAAGCGTCCTCGACACATTCCGCAATATCATCTCTTGAGAGGTCGGCAATCGCAACTCTCGGGCAGCCCTTTTCCTCAAGAATTTCCTTCATCTTATGAGCGGCGCCTGCGGTGTTGCCGTGAATTGAGGCGTAAGCGATGAACACGCCCTCGTTTTCAGGCTGATATGATGACCATGTATTATAAAGGTCAAGCACCTCGGGGATAGTATCGGAGAGAACAGGACCGTGAAGCGGACAGATATATCTGATATCAAGCGCACCTGCTTTTTTAAGCACAGCCTGTACCTGCGCTCCGTATTTTCCGACAATATTGAAATAATACCTTCTCGCCTCACAGGACCAGCCCTCGTCGGCGTCAAGTGCGCCGAACTTGCCGAAAGCGTCAGCAGAGAAGAAAACGCCGTCCTTTGAATCATAGCTCATCATAACCTCGGGCCAGTGAACCATCGGAGCCATAATGAAGTTGAGAGTATGAGCGCCAAGCTCAAGCGTATCGCCCTCCGAAACCGTCTGAACCTTTTCCATATCAGCGTCGGCAAACTGCGGAAGCATTTGCTTTGCCTTTGCAGAACAGATGATTGTAATGTCGGGGTACTGCTTTAAAAGCGCCTCAATACTTCCCGAATGGTCGGGCTCAATATGCTGCATAACAAGATAATCGGGTGTTCTGCCGTCAAGGGCTTTGTTTAAATTATCAAGCCACTGCTCGCTCTTTCTGCTGTCGACAGTATCCATAACGGCAATCTTTTCATCGGTAATAATATATGAATTATAAGCGATGCCCTCAGGGATGATATACTGACTTTCAAACAAATCAAGCTCCCTGTCGTCAACACCGATATACTTAATGTCCTTAGTGATTTCTGTCATAATTTATCCTCCTTGCAAAAATACAAGGATATATTAGCACAGTTAAGTCCATTTAGCAATTAAAAATTAAAAAATATTCTGGAGTGTGATTTTCTGACTCTGCTTAATCTGCCACGCCCTGACCCTTGTTCCGAGAAGTCTGCTTTCAAGTGATTTGTCCTTGTTTTCCGCAAGTGCCTTAATTTCATTTATATCCACTCCGAGCTCGTCTAAAGGAACATTATTAATCATCAGCGCAAGGAATTTATACTCCTTATTAAAATAGACATCAAGGTATTCGCACTGCCTGTAAGCGCCTTCAAAATCATTATCCGCAACACATTCCTGAGCATAACCGATGTGAGTGTTCACAATGTCATAAAAGCTGTTTACCGTCGTCTGCTCATACACGCCGACTGCCACGGCAAAGGCAAGAAGGCAGAGCGCTGTAACAAGTCTTTTCATACTTCCTCCTTATCAATTATGAAGGTGTTGCCGCCATCGTCCACCGTCAGCAGCATTACCCCTTCCTCTTCAGCTCCCTGCGCTGTCAGAATCAGTCTGATTTCAGAGGCGCTGACCTTTTCCCTGTTAAAATACTCCTCAACAATTTTACCGTCCATAACAACGGTTATCGGCATTCCGTTTTCCTTAACCTTAAAGCCTGCGCTTTCGGGCGTCAGCGGCCGCCGCGACGCCTTTGGCAGAACCGAAACAGAGCCGTTTGTTTCAATCACCGCGTCCTCGACATCGTTTAAATCAAAGCAGTTTTTCTGCCTCAGCGCGTCAACAAGGTCGTCGACGGTGAAGCGCATCTCGTGCATAAGCTTCTGATTAAGCTTGCCCCTCCTTATAATAAACACGGGCTTGCCCTGAATTAAATCACGGAATTTATAGCTTTTCATTGATATTACCGAAACGATAATTTCAAGCGATACAAAAAGCATAATAGGCAGAATACAGTTTGCAAGCGGCATTGAGTTATCCTCAAGCGGCACAACCGCAACCGCGCTTATCAAAATCGTTATTACAAGCTCATGCGGCTTGAGCTGACCTATCTGTCTTTTACCCATAATCCTGACGGAAAACACAATGAGAACATAAATAATTGCTGAACGAACAAGTATAACTGTCATTTAATCACCGTCATTATTTTTTCAAAAAACCGCTGAATAATACCCGTGCTGAATAAAAAACGGCAAACTGCAAAAATTAAAAGCGGTGATATTTTGGAAAAAATCAGCGCTTTATATAATGATAATCTTAAAAAGCTGAAAAATGATTTCAAAGACTGCTCGGATTTCAATTTAAAGGAAATATACTTTTCAGAAAGACGAGCGCTCGTCTGCATTTTTGACGGGCTTGTAAGCTCGCTTGCACTTTCTCAGCTTGTAACAACACCGCTTCTCACCTATAAAGGCGAGTGCGACGACGCGGTAAAATGCGCAAAAATGCAGGTTTTAAGAGGCGTAGAACTTAATGAATGTGAGGATTTTGAAAAGGCGTATATGCTTCTTATGAGCGGATTTGCGCTCGTGATAATCGACGGCTGTAACAAGGCGCTTGCGGTCGGGATACAGGGCTTTGAAAAAAGAGGTATAACCGAGCCGTCAAACGAATCGAATGTAAAGGGCGCGAAGGAGGCTTTTACCGAATGTCTTAACGACAGTAAGGCAATGCTTCGCCGAAGGCTTAAAACGCCACAGCTAAAACTCAAACAATTTGAACTCGGGAAGAGCGCCCCGACGCCTGTTGTTATAGCATATATAAATGACAGAGCGGACTTTGCGCTTGTAACGGAGGTTGAAAAAAGGCTGCGGCTTTCGCACCTTGACACGCTTGCGGATTACGGCGAGCTCATACCCTTTCTCGACAGCGATACGCCGTCGTTTTTCTCCTGTACAGGAACTACTGAAAGACCCGATGTTCTCGCTTCAAAGCTGCTTGAAGGAAGAGTCGCGGTGATGATTGACGGGTCGCCGTTTGCGCTTTTTGTACCGTCGCTTTTTTCAGACAACTTTCAGTCGCCCGACGATTACGACGAGCCGCCTTTTTACGCAGGGTTTATAAGGCTGATAAAATACTTCTGCTTTGTGCTTGCCGTTTTTCTTCCTGCTTTTTATGTGGCAATCGGCACCTTTCATCAGGAATTAATGCCGACAAATCTGCTTTTCACAATTTCGGCGGAGGAAATAAACACGCCGTTTTCACTTACAAGCGAGGCTATACTGCTCCTGCTGTTTTATGAAATAATGAGGGAAGCGGGACTGAGGCTTCCTAAAACCATCGGGCACGCGGTATCTATAATCGGCGGAATCATAATAGGCGAAACGAGCGTTGAGGCAGGACTTATCGGCGCTCCGATGCTTGTTGTTATAGCAATGACGGCAATCGCCTCATATGTTGTTTATCCGCTTTATGAAAGTATGTGCGTGCTGAGATTTATCTTTATAATCGTAGGGAGCATTTCGGGACTTTACGGCATTATGCTTTTTGCAGGAGCTTTATTTGTAAACATCAGCGCGCTTAACTCCTACGGCGTTTCACTTAGCTTCCCGATATCCCCTCTCGACAAGAGGGCGCAGGGAGATATATTCTTCCGTGAAAGCTGGAAAAGACTTTCGCGCCACAGGATAAGAATAAATGGACTGAGAGGTGCTGCAACTGATGCAGGCACAGAAAAATAAAATAGCGCCGATAAGCGTACTCTACCTGCTTTGCACAAGCAGACTTTCGGTGCTTCTCACAAGCTCGCAGGCGGAGGGAGCGGTCGACCTTTCGGGCGTGCTTTCCGCCCTTGCGGCAATACCCGTTATACTGCTTTTAAGTCTGCCGATATTCTACTGCAACAAATACGGTAAAACACCTTTTGACAATAAAGCTATATCCGTATCATACGGCGTTTATTTTGTGTTTCTCGGAGCGCTCAATGTTTACCGTTTTTCACTTTTCACCGCGTTTTCGCTCGGAGATAATCTGAATATTTTCTTTTTCGGCGCAATACTTTTAATCTGTGCCGTATACTCCGCAACACTTGGAATAGAGGGCTTTTCACGCTTTTCGGCAATGGCGTTTTTAATGCTTATCAGCGGTATAACAATCGCTTTACTGCTGAATATACCAAACGCCGATTTGAAAAATGCAGTGCCGTTTGAGCTGAGCGCGAAAAGCTTTCTTAAAGAGGGCGCGCTATTCTCGCTTTCGGGCAGCGAGCTTGCTGTTTTGTTTTTTGTTTTTCCTTATGTGAACGGCAAAAGCGGAAAGTATTTCAGCCTCTCGGTAATACTATCGCTCGTCTTTACTGCACTTGTGCTTATTATGTCAATGCTTGTCCTCGGAAACGGCACAAAATACTTTGAGTACCCGCTTTTCACCCTGTTTCAGACAGCAGGCATCAGCGCTCTTTCACATATCGAGGTGATGTTCACGGCAGTATTCTGCTTCGGTATTTTCGTAAAGCTTACGCTCCTGATTTTCTGCGCCTGTGAATGCTTTAAATGCAGCAGCAAAAGAACGAGCGTTTTTCTTACGGCAGGACTATGCGCCGCAGGCTTTCTGCTTATTTATTTTCTCTTCGGGCGCACGCCTTACAAGGCGCCGTATTTTATTGCTCCCTTCATAATTTTCTGCGTTATCATACCGCTTTTTACTCTGATTTTCGGCAAAAGGAAGGTGGAGGATTCATTTGAAAAGCTTTAAAATTACCGTGGTGATACTGGCGGTGCTTTCGCTTCTCGCAGGTCATTTTTCGCCCTATCACTTAAAGGATTTAATGATAATTGAGGGCATAGGGATTGACAGCGGAAGCGACGGCTATGCAGTATGCGCACAGCTTTTAAACAGCAATTTTTTAACCGATGAACTACCTAAGGAAAACTCGACCTTTACACTGTACGAAAATGCAGAAAGCGTTAGTCTTGCGATTAGCAATATGCAAAAAAGCATTTCAAAGAAAATATACTTCGGTCAGAGCAAGCTTCTCGTGCTTTCCGAGGAATGTGCCGAAAAAGGCTTCGGCAACAAAATACCCTTCACCGTGCAGAGTCTTAATCTCAGGTCGGATATTGCGCTTTGCATTTTTGACGGAGAAAGCAAAAAGCTTCTTGAAAGCGGTGAAAACGGCGCAAGAGTCCCCTGCGAAAGTCTGTTGACGCTCCTTTTAAACGGTGAAAAAGCAGGTCAGTGCGTTTTTACAAGAGCATATGAAATTACGGAAAACAGCACGGGGGATATTGCGCTTACCGTGCTTGAATACAATGACAGCGCCGACATAGCTTCAATAAAGGGCATCGGCGTGTTTTCAGACGGCAGACTCGTTAAAACCCTCAGCGGTGAAAGCACGCAGGGCTTCCTGATTTTAAGCGGAAAACTAAACGAGCTTGAAATTGAGCTGTACGATAAAAAGCTCGGCAAGGTTAATGTATCCGTTCAGGATATAAAGACAAAGCGCAGCGCAAAAACGCAGGACGGCAGAATAAAGCTTCACTGCGATATTTTCTGCGACCTGACTGTGAAATCGGCTGAAAGAAAGCCGCCCAGCGCCCTTGACAAATCCGACAACGAGAGGATAAAAAGCGCGCTTGACAGGAAGCTTTCACATCTTTGCGAAAGTGCGTTTTATGACTGCACAAGGGTCGGAAGCGACAGTTTGAGAATCCTTGACACGCTCTGCCTTTCCTCAAAATCGGATTACGAAAAATGCAGAAGCGACAGGCAGAAATATCTCAAAAGCTCCCTGCTGTCCCTGAACATCATAATTCCCTGAAAAATATTCACGAGAGAATCGCTTTCCTCGGGCGCTTTATTAATCAGGCAGACAAGAGCCGGAACGGCAAGCGTCAGCACAAGCAGAGTCAGATAAACAATTACAAATCTTTTCATCCCAAGCCTCCTTGACTTTGAGTTAAAATAAATGTATAATATAATGAATTTCTTTATATATTTATATTCTGTAAAAAATCAATTTATTATTTTATAACTCACTGAAAGGAGAATCTTATATGCCGTCAAGCTATATTTCACCCATCTCTATGGACGCACTTTCAAGCCTTTGCAAAGAGCTTGACAAGAACAATACTATCAAGAGAACGGACTATGAAAAATACCATGTAAAAAGAGGCCTCAGAAACGAAGATAACACAGGTGTTATGGCAGGCCTTACCCGTATCTGCTCAGTTGAGGGTTACTACATTCTCGACGGTGAGAGAATACCTAAGGAGGGTAAGCTTTCTTACAGAGGCTATGATATAAACGATATTGTAAACGGCTGTAACAGGGATGACCGTTTCGGCTATGAGGAGGTTGTATGGCTCCTCCTCTTCGGCACGCTCCCGACAGCAAATCAGCTTGTAAGCCTTCACGAGGTGCTTGCCGAGTGCCGTGCGCTCCCCGACGAATTCGTTGAGGATATCATTATGAAGCACGCCTCAAAGGACATTATGAATAAGATGTCAAGATGCGTTATGGCGCTTTACTCCTTTGACGAGGACCCCGACAACACATCAACGGCAAATGTGCTCAGACAGTCGCTTCAGCTCATAGCTCAGGTGCCGACGATTATGAACGACGCCTATCAGGTTAAGCGCAGAGCCTTCGACAACAAGACTATGTTCCTTCACCCCATCAGGAAGGACCAGTCGACAGCCGAGTACATACTTAATCAGATTCGTTCAGACAAGCAGTTCACGCACGAGGAGGCAAAGCTCCTCGATATATGTCTGATGCTCCACGCCGACCACGGCGGCGGTAACAACTCCACCTTCTCCACAAGAGTGCTTACCTCAAGCGGTACGGACACCTACTCGGCCGTAACCGCAGGCTTCGGCTCGCTTAAAGGACCTAAGCACGGCGGCGCAAACCTCCGTGTTGCAAGGCAGATGGATGAGATTATGGGCAAGCTTACCGACTCGACAGACCCCGAACAGGTAAAGGATTATCTTGTGAAGGTTATCAACAGAGAAGAGGGCGACGGCTCAGGCCTTATCTACGGTATGGGACACGCAGTCTACACAAAGTCGGACCCGAGAGCTGTAATACTCAAAGCAAACGCAAAAAAGCTCGCTTACGAGAAGGGCTTTGAAAAGGAATTCAAAACGCTTGAAAACATTGAGCTTTTAACTCCTCAGGTATTTGCCGAGGTCAAGGGCATTGAGAAAACGATGTGCGCAAATGTTGACCTTTATTCAGGTCTTGTTTATAAAGTACTCGGTATTCCTCAGGACTTATTCACACCGCTATTTGCAACGGCAAGAATTACGGGCTGGTGCGCTCACAGACTTGAGGAGCTTACCTCGGGCGGCAAGATTATGCGTCCGGCATACAAGAGTGTAAGCAAGCCGAGAGAATTTGTTGATTTGACCGAGAGAGCGGAGTAAAAGGGTGAATCAAAGAATAAAAACCGTACCCGTGCTGCTGATTTTCGCAGCCGCATTTTGCGCAGGCGGACTTTATTTCTATCAGCTTTTAAGGCTTTGCAACAGCCATACGGGTATGCTTGAAAAGGGCTTTACAACTATATATGTGCTTTACGCGCTGATATTTGCGGTAATACTCCTGTCGGTGCGCTATGCCTTTAAACGAAAAAGAACGCAGGAGTCCGTTTATCTTAAAGAGCCGAGTCTTCCTGTTTCATACGCCTGTGCGCTTGCAAGCGCAGGGCTGCTCTATGATTTTGTGCATCAGTGCTTTAACTGTTACAGGTATTTTGACAACAAGGGATATATCGACTACGCGTATATAATCCCGACGGTATTGTCAGGCATATTCGCTCTGCTTTGCGCTTCGTTTTTTATAGCGCTTTTCCTGACGGCAAGAGGTACGGGCGTGGATTTCCGCCGTATACCTTTTTTAAGCTTTGCGCCTGTCGTATGGTGCGCAATGAGGATATTTACAAAGATGAACAATATGTTCGATTTTGTAAAGGGCGTGGAGCCGTTGCTTGAGCTTGCGCTTTTAATTTCGCTTCTCATTTATTTTGCAGTATTCATTTCCGAGTCCGAAAGCAGCAATCCCGCTTCGGTTTCATTTATCTTTCAGTCGCTTATAACGGCATTTCTCGCATTTCTTGTGTCGGTGCCGAGGCTTCTTGTAATGCTCCTTGCAGGGTATAAAACGCTCTACCCTGTCGACTTTTCCTGCAGCGCGTATCTGTTTATCGGCGTATTCATAATCACGCTTCTTTACGACAACAGGAATAGAGAGAAAACAGCTTTAAACGGAGAATAATTTTGTTATTTTTAAATAATTTAGTAACCATTGCAAAGCAGGTTTTTATACTGTACATAATCGCAGGCATCGGCTTTATCACCGACAGGACGGGAATATTCAAAAGGGCTGACGCAAAAAAGCTTATCGACCTGCTCTTTAATGTGATTTTACCCATTGCGATAATACATACCTTTGTTACAATGGATTACTCAAAGGAGCATATCAAGGGCATACTCATTGCCTTTGTGTGCGCCGCCGCCACTCATATATTCGGATACATCATTTCTCGCTTCACATTTAAAAAGCAGGATATAAAAAGGCGCGGCGTGTACTCCTACGCAATTATATTTTCAAACGCCGCATTTCTTGCGCTTCCGCTTGCCAAAAGCGTTGTAGGCGACGAGGGAATATTTTACAGCTCCGTCTATGTGGCTGTATTTAACATCTTTGCCTTCACGCTCGGAATTCACGAAATTTCGGGACACGAGGCTAAAATTGATTTAAAAAGGCTTATACTGAACCCCGGTTCAATGTCTGTTATAATCGGACTTCCGCTGTACCTTTTACAGCTTCACCTGCCTGAGATTGTGTTAAGACCGCTTGAGCTTGTCGGCTCCTGTAACTCGCCGCTTGCAATGATTGTATTCGGCACCTTCCTTGCAAATTCACAGCTTAAAAACCTGTTTATGAAAAAGGAAATATTCTTTGTTTCCTTCCTGCGACTTGCGGTTATACCGATGTGTATGCTCGGCATTTTCTATCTTTGCGGCGTGAGGGGTGCGCTTCTTACCGCACTGACAATTTCCTCCTCCGCACCGACGGCGACAAACACCGCAATGTACGCCGCCAAGTACGACAACGACACCGCTCTGGGCTCTGAGCTTGCGGCGCAGTCGTCAATACTCTCTATTATCACTATGCCTGTAATCGTCGCTCTTGCGACAGTTGCAGTATAACAATGAGTATTATTCGTTTTAACTAATTGTAAAAAATCAGTGAAATATACCGCGCCAAAGTTGAACGCGGTAAGCTTTTGTAATATAATTTAATAACTAACAAATAAGGGATGATTAGAATGAAGCTTGTAATAGCTATTATTTCAAATAACGATATTGACGCAGTGCTCGGAGCGACAAGCACCGAGGGCTTCTCGTCGACAAAGATTTCAACCGCAGGACAATTTCTCACCTCGGGTCAGACCACCGTGCTTTTCGGCGTTGACGAAGACAGGCTTGAAGAGCTTTTTAATGTGATTGAACAGAATGTAACAAACCGTGTGCTTCGGCACAAGGGTGTTGAAAGCACAGTTGCGGGCTCGCTTTTAAAGAAGCCCGTTGATGTTGAGGAATTCGGCGCAGTATGCTTTGTAATTAATGTTGAGGACTTTCGTAAGCTTTAATGAGAACTATCGACTTTGTATCAAACAAAAGAATAACCGAGCAGCTCGGCAGTCTTATAGACGCAGGGCATTTTCCGCACGCGCTTTTGCTTGAGGGCGACACGGGACTCGGCAAGAAAACGCTTGCAAGGCTTCTTGCCTGCGCTCTTGTCTGCCGCGAGGAAAATGGTCCGTGTATGACCTGCAGTCAGTGCAGGAAGGTCATTAACGGCTACCACCCCGATGTGCTGACATATGCCGCACAGGGCGGCGAGGGCTCCTTCAAGGTTGAAACAGTAAGAGAAATTATCAATGAAGCCTACATCAGTCCTAATGAGGCGAGGTATAAAATCTTTCTTCTCGGCGAGGTTGACAAGATGAATGCAAGCGCGCAGAACGCGCTGCTTAAAATTCTTGAGGAGCCGCCAGAATATGTAATTTTTATTATGACCGCGCTGACAAAGACGAAAATGCTTGAAACCGTACTGTCGCGAAGCGTTGTTATGACGCTTGAAGGCGTTGATGTACAGGAGGGTGCGCAGTACATTACCGAGCATAACGAGGGTATAGAATTTGCCGAGGCTGAAAAAGCGCTGTTTCTCTCAAACGGGAATATCGGCACCGCTACGGAAATTCTTTTAAAAGGAAGAATGAGCGAGCTCACCGAGCTTTGCGCCGATATATGCAAAGGCATACTTGCAAACGACGAGTACAGGCTGCTTCGCACGCTCTCCCCTCTCATCGGCGACAGGCAGGGCACGGCGCTCGTGCTTGATATGCTCAAAAATATTTTCAGGGACGCAGTTGTTGACACAGACGGAAGCAATCTGCTTTCGGGTCAGAGGGAGTCAGCGGAGCTTCTCAGAAAAAGCATAACGAAAAAAAGACTTACACAGCTTGTCTTTCTTTGCGATGAGCTGAGATATAAAACGCTTGCGAACTGCAACAGTCAGCTTTTGGTTACGAAAATCTGTTGCAGCTTAAGACAGACGGCAGGAAGATAACGGAGGATAAATATGATAAAAGTAGTTGGCGTCCGCTTCAAGGACAACGGCAAAACATATTTCTTTGACCCCAGAAATTATGATATAAAAAAGGGCGATGTGCTTGTGGTTGAAACTGCAAACGGCGACGAATGCGGTACGGCTCAGTATGCGCCGAAGGAGGTCGGGGACGACGAGGTGGTAATGCCTCTGCGTCCTGTTAAGAGAATCGCAAACGAGCATGACTTAAAG
>OCTW011571382.1_pt1 | contig 12570 bp, 9 predicted proteins | sample 1539671 | NCBI WGS metagenome assembly OCTW01 (sample SAMN02144230, study PRJEB22623) | gut metagenome | biome: sheep rumen | host: Ovis aries | place: New Zealand | reverse complement strand
ACCGCCTTCCATCAAGGGGTGTGCGCTTGCCGTCCATCCCGCTCGGCTTTGCCGCTTATATGAGCGTAGCGAGTCTTAAGAACTGAGTTCCTGGAATTCCTGACAGAACGTTTCGTAGTCTATCCTGCCTTGCTGATACAATAGCAGCGCATCTGCATAGACGGAGTAGTACAGGTTGCAGAAAGGCTTGAAGAAGATGAAGAGGTCATCGTCCTCATAGACCCTCTTGCAGAACTCCTCCACCACGCTTGGTACAAAGTGCTCGTCGGCATATTCCTCTACGAGCCGCTTGAACTCCCTGTATGTGGCAATAGATTCATCTGTGCTTTCCTCCTGCGTGTGCATAAAGTCCGCTGGCGACGAATGGAAGATGGTCATCTGGTTCATCATTGCCGCCGATTGCTCTGCCTGCCGATACGTTGTCCGCTCCTCGCTCATAGCCAACTGCCTGTGAAGCATCGCCAGATGATACTTGCCATACGTCAGCGTCAACTTGGCAGCCAGCGTCACATCAATGGCACGACGTTGGTAACGCTCTGACAAGCCTTGCTGCGGCTTCAAGTGATTGAGCGTTGTTTTTGAAAAATATTGCATTTGTTTACAAATTTTCACACGCTATCAAACCGTGATTTTTACATCCTTGAAACCTTTAAAATACCACCATGTATTGAAATAACATCGATTCCATTTTCTCATGCGTTCCCAAGGGTGTGTAAGACATCTTTTATCTACTTTTTGCTTTCGGATACCGCAGGACTCATTCTGACAATACTTCCTCAAAGGACATTTGAATATGCCATTTGACAGGAACACTTGATGTACTTGCATCATTGCATAAACATTAATCAATTCTCTTTTTGACACAGAGACACGATTCGGTCGTATAAATTCGTAATCATGTGCGTTGTTTGTAACTATTGGCGTACCAAAATTTTCTAAGAGTGACAAAAACACTTTATTAGATATTATATCTCCACCGGCTGCAAGATTTTGAAAGACAAAGGGACTATTTAGTTTTAACTCATAGCCTCTATTTACGATGGACTGGAACCATTTGTTGATATTTTGCCAATACCATACTCCTCCGAGATATTCTGAAATAACTTCTTTTGCACCTTCTGCAAATGCTTTATGGCTTTCTTCGTAATTGAGTACACCAAGCTGATTGAAATTCATGGTTGTCCTTTTTAAATCCTCATAAATAATATCAGGAGTTAATGTATCCGCATTGAATTTGTTTTTCGCTTTAGCCTGTAGATAATCAACAAAATCGCACCCAGGATTGACCCTTTGCAAAGCTAGTACAAACAAAGCTATCATTGTAGATGGTTTTGATGATAAGTTTGGAATTATCATGTCAGCCACGTCCTGTGCTATATAATAAGGATTGTAGGGAGAATGCCGCAACCTCGTCGGGTAAATACTTTCTTGAATTAACTTTGCCATACCTTCCAACATTTGCAAAGTCCCTAACAGGACATTTTCTTTCACGAGATTTCTATTTATACATTCTACTAAAATTCCTTCTACGGGAATCTTTCTACCAGAAATATTGTCTGTCAAATTCGTAATATGAATTTTTGAAAAAGAAATGGCTTTTACCACAGGTTCTGTCGTGCCCATAGTTGCCGCTCTTGCTTTCCAGTTTTGGTCAACATTATTACCCATACTAAAAGGATTAATGGGAACGTGTATGTCATTATGGGGAGCAGCTTTTATCATTTTTGAAATGTAGCGAATATATTCTCCCTTTATAAACATGTTATTCAATCCTTGAATGGTCGTGACATCCTGAAGGAAATGAATATACTCATGGACGAATGTACTTTTTTGCTGTATACTCCATTGGTTCATTTCTTTCAATTTCCCACGTCCAATTGTATGCAAATGGAATATGGCAGGTTCGTAAAACCCTAATGTTGTGTTGTATTTTTCTAGATAAGACATACGCCGATAATATTAGCAATTTGAAGTGCAAAGATAGACAAAAGAATAACAAAGCATATAATTATATTTGATTTTTACATATTTTTAAATAAAAGTATTGGATAATTCGTGTTGTTTTTGTATTTTTGCAAACAAAAACATTTGCCATGGATATTAAAGCGCGAATAGAAGAAGTTATAATACAGAGAGGATTAACCAAAAGCAAGGTCGCAGAAAGGATGGGTAAGTACAACCAGGCCTTCAACCAACTTATTACAAACCCCAAATGGGAAACGGTTGAGCATGTTGCCGATGCTATTGGTATAACTACAGAGGAACTGTTGTTTGCACCTCTCGAAAAATTGTCAAACGGAAACAATCCTTCTGATGGAGATAATTCTAACCTGCCAAGATTGCCAGAACAATCGCGCACCATCGGCATGCTTGTTTGTCCAAATTGTGGGAAAGGTTTCAAGTTGGGCATCGAAAATGTATGATAACAAATAAGCCTCTCATAAGAGAGGCTCTAAGCTCACGAGACGCGAGTTAAAGATAAACTTCGGCTTCGGCTTTAAGCCATGCCTTATTGTGAATAGTAACTCACAAAATGGTATCTTATTGGGTGCAAATTTACGAAATTAGATTGATATAAACAAATAAAACAATAAAAAATGACGAAAATATTGGCTTTTGACCCTGGAACCAATTCTTTAGGAATGGTTTTTAGAGACACCATGAACGATAACCTCATGGAACAGATTACGTCTGGAGTGGATATTATTCGAGACAACACAGAACGTGACAAACGAGGACGGCACAGCTCTGCTGCTTCGCAAAGACGCTCTTTCCGTAATGCCAGAACCAGATATCGTTCTGTGAAGCGCAGGAAGCAGGCCACCCTAAAATTGCTCATTAAGCACAACTGTTGTCCTTTGGATATGGAGTCGTTGAATAAATGGAGGTTCGACGATGACGAAAAAGGCTATGACAGAACATTCCCTGTTCATAACGAGGAGTTTATGAAGTGGATAAACTTTAAGTTCATCATTGATGGAGAAGAAGTTAAGAGCGTATATCGTCTGAGGGAGATTCTCGTTACCAAACCTCTCGACTTCTCAAAGCCTGAGTCATGGCTTATGTTAGGTAGGGCTATCTACAGCATAGCCGTCAGACGAGGATTCAAAAGTAGCCGTCTGGCTAATTCGGAAATTAACGATGAGGAGAATGAAGAAGGAGTTGATTTACAGAAGTCAGAAGAAGAATTGTTTTCTGGTCTTGATCAATACATGAAGGAGCACAACTGCAAAACTGTTGGCGCAGCCTTCGCCAGGATGGAACGAGTTGACAAAATCCGCATCAGGGCCAACAACGACTACAAGCCTATTCGTTCCAAGCTTAAAGAAGAAATAGAAGAGATATTCAAAGTGCAGAAACGCGACACTGATAGTGAACTCTATAAAGGGTTGATGTCAGAGAAGAAGCACGAAGGCACCATCTTTTATAAGAACCCACTTAAATCACAGAAAGGAAAGGTGGAGTATTGCACTTTAGAACCACGTAGAAGAAGGTGTCCTAAGAGTCATCCCGCTAACGAGTTCAACACAGCCTGGCAATTGCTGAACAATATCAAGATAAAAAGAAACGGTCTATGGGAAAATATTACTCTTGATATAAGGCATAAGATTTTCAACGAACTGTTTGTCAGTAAAGAGAAGCATTTTGACTTTGTGAAAATCAGAGAGATGCTTCAAAATGAGTACCAAATTCAGCTGGAATATAAGGAAAGCATCAACTATAGTGACAACAAAAGCATACATGGGTGCCCTATAATCTATTATCTTCAGAAAATCCTAGGCCCTTCATGGGAAACAGAACGTATACCTGGTACCAACAAACACTTGAAGCATGCACAAAGAAGAAAGAAGCTTTTTAATAAAGAAGATAAAAGATCTATAGAAGAGTATACTGAGGCCGAAGGTCACTTGACCGAATACACATATGAAGACATCTGGCACATTTGCTATGAGTCAGATGAAAAGCAGTTCGTCAAAGACTTAGCGAAAAACGTTCTTTGTTTGTCTCCTTCAAAAGTGATTAGCATGGGAGCACTATGGGAAGCTATACAAGATGGCTATGCCAAACTCAGTCTTTGTGCACTCAAGAAGATAAATCCATTCCTGGCCAAGGGCTACAAATATTCTGATGCCGTAATGCTTGCCAACCTTCCAACTATCATGGGCGACACTTTCTTCCAACAAAATGAGCAAGAGATTATTGGTTTGATGGATAAAGAAAGAGCTGCTATTTTAAGCAAAAACAGGATTTACGACATCACAAACAAACTGATTTCTGACTATAAGTCTTTAAAATTGGAAGGTTTTGCTTTTGCCGAACGTGCGGACCATGACTACATTTTACAAGATGATGACATTGAAAACGTAAAGAAGGCATGTGCAGAGAACTTTGGCAAGGAATGGGACGCATTGACTGACAACCAGCAATCTGCCATCACAACACATGTAAAAGAGTTGTATCAAAAGTTCTTCTTCAGTAAAGAACGTGATTATTGCAAACGCATCAACCTTGCGGATGCAGTTAAAGCTGCCCTGGCAAAGAAGTATCCATTCCTCACTAAAAAGAAATTGAAGAAGCTATATCATCACTCTGATAATTCCTATTATCCTGCGGCTCACACTAACGGAAACGGCATTCTTCAACTTGGTAATCCTGCCAGAGGTAACCTGAAGAATCCCACCGTATTGAAAGTATTATACAAGATAAAAGAAAACGTCAACAAGTTATTGATAAGTGGGGACATTGACGCTGATACCATCATAGTTATTGAAAATGCCCGTGAAGGGCTAAACGACTTTAATATGAGGTGGGCCATAGAAGAATATGAGAAAAAACGAGAAAAGGAGAACAAAGTGATTGAAGATGCCCTAACAGACCTAGCCAAGGAGTTTCACTTGACCTTACCAAAGGGATGTGTTTCCGTGGCTCGTCTCGCACTCTATCAAAACAGGGACTTCACGCCTTACAATCCCAATGAACCAAGACGACTCTATGATAAACTTTGTGAGAACTACAAACTTTGGTTAAGGCAGGGATTCTTCGATTTCTATACAGGACACCCTATTACATTAGCCCAGTTGTTCTCTCCTGACAATCTTGTAGAGGTTGACCATATTCTGCCCGTCAGTAAATCATTCGATGATTCCATCTCAAACAAAGTACTAAGCAGTACCAGATACAACAGGACCATTAAAGGTACAAAGTTACCCTGTGAACTACCCAATTACAACATTGATACTGCCGATGGCACGCCTATCATCCACCGTATCCAAGATATAGAAAGGAAGGTGAAGTATTTGGAGAACAAGGTAATCTATTGGAAGGGTCGTTCTTCCAGAGCTGCCAATCCTGAATCAAAGAACTGGGCCATCAAACAATGTCATCTTTGGCAAATGGAATATGACGAATGGAACCAGCTGCTCACAAATCTCACGACAAGAGAGATTACGCCCAGTTTCCGCCACAATCAATTGAATGATACACGAATCATATCAAAGTATGCGTACCATTATCTAAAGTCTGTGTTCGGACGAGTCGTGGTGCAACGAGGAGAGACGACCGCAGTATTCCGTAAGATATTTGGTTTTCAAGAAGTTTATGAGAAGAAAGACCGCAGTCGACATACTCATCACGCTATTGACGCATTGACTCTCTCGCTGATTCCATATGGGCCAAGACGAGAAAGAATGATGGAATTGTGGTATCAGATACAGGAGTCTCATAGGTTCGAGGACTATGACACAGAAAGACAACTAAAAGACAAACTTGACAGAGAAGTTAGTCTCTGTGGTTTAGGGAATTACTCCCCTACTGAAATTGTGAAATACATTGAGAAAACAACCTTGGTACGTAACGATGCCACAAACAATGCACTTACAAAGAATATCAAGCGCTTCCGAGTGAGGGGTAAAGTTGTACCATTGCGTGACAAGGATGGAAATGTGATATATGAGAAAACATCTAAAGGTGTCAAACGTGTAAAAGCGAAGTACGTCTCTCAGGGCAATTCTATTCGTGGGGCTATACACGACCAATCGTTCTATGGCAAGATAGAGAAATGGAAGAACGGCAAAAATCATGAAATTGAAGAGGTATTTGTCATCCGCAAAAAAATTGAGTTTAAGTCTGGAGATAAAGGCAAAGGGTTTAAATCATGGGATGATCTTAAGGCTCAAATGGTAGATAAGAAACTATTTGATAAGTTTGAAGAGAAAGAGAAAGATTTCAAAAAAGCATGTGATGAGGGCATCCATATCTGCATTGCTGAGAATGGCGAGCGTAGAATGGTCCGAGTCAGACGTGTACGATGCATTGCTAAAAAAGCGCAACCGTTGAAAAAGCACATTTTTCAACCACGAAACGATAATAAGGAAAGATTCTACTATGTATCTTCACACGGTGAGGCTTATGGCATATTTGAATACAGGAGCGATGAAGGCAAAATATTATATGAATCAGATAGCCTATTTACCTTATCAACAAAGATGAAAAATGGTGAAATGAAAGAAATACCATGTCCTCAGCATATTATACGTACTGGAAAAAGATTTATTCACACCAGAACTATACGGAAGGGAGATAGCATTCTGATTTACCCTGAAACGGAAAAACCTGAAGATCAGTATAAGCTTAATACAGCTATATTGTCCAATAGATTATATAGGGTTGATAGCATAGAGTTAGATAAACGGATAAATTTAGTCAGGCACTTTCGGGGAAGCATGCCTAAAGGAAAAGCAATAAAGAAAGATGCAGACTATAACAATTTACCAGAGGCAATACGACCTACGCTGTCGGACAAACTTCATTTCTTGCTTTTGGGAACTGATTTTGACATCCTTAATGGAAAGATTGTCCCGTTGAAAAACGATTAGAAACAAGAAATCCCGCCTTATTAGCGGGATTTCTGCTATCAATAAACAACTTTGTATTTGTGAATAATCAATTATCATATTGTTTTTCTGAAACTTATAATAATTCAGTTGTTTCTGATAATTAAAGATACCATTTTGAAGCCTATTCACAACGAGCTCATCATGCAGGCCGTCACCTCACAGTTGTTTCTGATAATTAAAGATACCATTTTGAAGCCTATTCACAACCAACGTGAAGGTGACGCAGTACAGCCGCACGTTGTTTCTGATAATTAAAGATACCATTTTGAAGCCTATTCACAACGGACAGGGAGAAGCGCATCGAGCAGTGGCGGTTGTTTCTGATAATTAAAGATACCATTTTGAAGCCTATTCACAACACGGAGGGGTAGAAGTTCGCCACCGCAGTGTTGTTTCTGATAATTAAAGATACCATTTTGAAGTCGATGTCATAAAGTCAAAGAGCAATCCGCATCAATCATGCATTAATGTTGCAAAGATACAACATTTTATCGAATTACAAACGAGAGCACAACAGAATTTGTTAGAAAACGACTCAATTTATAAGTTTTTTGGTGATGATGGTCAATTTCTGCTGATTTTTTTTGTAATTTTGCTCATAAATTACTCATAATGTTCTCAAATATGGATAAGTTTATCATTACAACAACGCCGACAATAGAAGGGCATCCCATCAAGGCTTATTTGGGTGCCATTAACGTGAACGTGGTCATTGGCATCAACTTCTTCTCTGACTTCGCCGCATCGTTTACTGATGTATTTGGCGGCAACTCTGGCACGTACCAGCGGAAGATGGATGCGATGTACGAGAGCGCTCAGAAAGAATTGGAGAAGAAAGCCAAACGCATGGGTGGCAATGCTATAGTTGGCTTCAAGGCTGACTTTGACGAAATATCTGGCAAAGGCAAGTCTATGTTTATGCTTTCTGCGACTGGAACGGCTTGTAAAATAGACAATAGCAACGATACAACAATTGCAGATGCTGTAGTAAACTTTGTGGATTCTGCCCGCCTAAAACAGGAACTTGACAAAGATGTGTTGATGGCAAAGCTCTCCAATGCAAAAGATCTCTCAGGTATAACAGAAGATGACTGGCGTTATATGACAGACCACCCTTCAAAGGAGGCTGTAAAGATTGTCTTAGACAAGTTTTACCATGACCTCACATCTGGTGATGCTTATTATAGAAGTGCGATGACAGAGTATTCTTCAAAATTGGAAACCCTGTTAAACCTACTGGACTATAATGATGCATCAAAAATAGTTTTCAACATGTATAAGGACTTACCAGACGGAGTTTATGGAAGCCCTGAAATGACATACTATCAGCAAATTGGCAACCTAATACGACGTTGCTCACTATTCAATCCATCTTTCGCTAAAGAACTAATATCTGCCTCACCTACGAAGTGTTCTGACATCTTGGATAGCGATAAGTCGTTTTACGATTCAGAGGATTTGAGGCAGATGAAAGAAATCCTTTCGCTGTATGATGCGCTGCCCAATGTGGGTAAAATCGAAGTTGGGAAGAACGGGATGTTCTCAAAAGAGAAAGAATTGTATGTCTGCCGGCATGGACACAAGAACGAGAAAGAGAACGAATTCTGTGGCTTTTGCGGTGAGAACATTAAAGGTCTAACCCGCAACCACTTGAAGAAGATAGAACAATTCAAGGTGAAAATTGAGACACTGGAAAGGTTGCTGGGGTGACTAAAAATCTGCCCTTGACCAACGGCCAATCTGATTTTATTTTGTGCAATGAAGAGTATTCTTCAATAACAATTTAAAATTTGTACATCATGACAAGAAAAAATGAAACGTTCAAGTTCAATGTCGGTGACATTGTAACTATCTCCAGAGATTACGAAGGAATCTCTAAACTTGACATTGCACAGCCGCAAATTCAAGTTTTTTCCGTAATGGCAATCAATACGGATGGCACTATTAAACTCGCAGGTGTATGGCCTGACATACCAACAAAATACATAGTGGGTGTGCCTATAGAGAGTAAACTCGCCAGACAAATTTACTATGACACTAATCATGCACGTCCCTATGAGCCAGGAAAGATTTACCCACAAGAAGATGTCAGTTTACGTCAGCCATTTATGAATACGATGGAAGAAAGATTAGGCAATACGCCACTTTGGGAGAAGATGCAGGCAGAGAAGTTCCATTTTGTCCATGAGTTGCAGCACTGGCTTATAGACCATATGGGTGCTTCAAGAATAGCGATCAATCAGTTCTTTGGCAAGCCTAACCCCATTGAGATATAATGATTGAACAAATCAACATCTCCCACGTTACTATATTGAATAATGTGGGAGATGTTTAAATCAAATTCTATTAAAGGGTAACTATAATCTTGTTCAGTTAGTAAATATTGGGAACTCACTCTCTAGATCAACCTCATTCAGCAGGCTTTCATATTTTCTTTCCCATTCACCTTCTGTCATTTCATACCCATTAATGTCAAAATGTTTAAGTTCTCCATCATGTAGAATTTTGGTGGAAATCACGGCTGGATTACCGTTTTTATGAAACAAAGTAATCTTTAAAGGTCTTCCGTCGCTGACTTCAACAACAAGACTTTTGCCGTCCTTAGACCATACTTGACCGGTATATGGCTCTTTATTATAGACGATTTCGTTATTAACAAACTCGACATCCGTGCTTTTAATTTTGCTTTCACAAGAACAAAGGAATACCACAGTCAAAAATAGTAGAATCTTTTTCATAAGAACCTTTTGCAATGTTTTTATTCTTTTATTAGTTTCATACCCTCCTTAACTTCGGATGCATCATTTACTTTCTTCTTCATGACCCAAAAAGTGATTGTGTAGGCACCTCTTAGCAAAGTCGAAAACTTTTCAATTATCCATCCGTTTTTAATAAAAAGATTAATTGGCTCAAATCCAGATTCGAACACTCTCATCTTTTCCTTTTCATTGGCAAAAGTCATTATGGGAGTACCATCTCCAAAATCAATAGACGCTGTAATTTTGTTTCCATTGTCAAAAACTTCAACCAAAGCATAAACATCCTTAGGTTGAATGTCCTTAGTCTCAGCCTTACCACTTTGACCATAGGTTATCAAAGCCAACATTACACATAAGAGTAATACAGTAATCCTTTTCATAATCAATGATATTAAAATATCGTTATAAGCTTCTTTTGGAAAATGAGTTCGTCAATATACTCTTTGTTATATTGTGAAGTAAATAATAAGACATCGTATTTGGCAGTTTTGCTATCTCCAACACTATACCCATCACTTCTGCCAATACTCAACCACGGTTCTGTTTCTGTTATCAGTATGCTTCCTATGGAGTTGTCTAGGATTTTAAAATACTCTTCTTTACATCGCTCAAATTTGTAAGTATTATCGAACACCCTCCTATAATGATATAGCAATGACAAAACAGTATTAGCATTTAACTCTTTAAACTTATAATTCGTGCTATAATTCCTATTTACGAGAGCTTCGCACTTTTTAAATTTTTCTGTTTTTTTAGTAGGGGCAGAAAAAACATAAGTCTCATAATCACCACCAAGAACATCCCAACTTTCATATTTCCATGTACTATTGGGCGTATTTGTTAAATTCACTCCCAAAACCTCAAAAATGCAATGATGGAACACAGCATCTTGTATTATGTTTTTTGAGTTATTCTTGTCATGGCTCACCTTTCCTGAGGCTTTTTCATTCGTATCTGAGTTCATTTGTCTCGTCCCTACTGCGACGGAGCCTTTATATTCTACATTAATCGAATATAACGTCTTCGACGATGATGTATGATGACCATTTCTCCCATAACTGAAGTCCAATGTAAATAACAGACTTTTATCAGGTGACAATGCCTCAAATTTCGCCTTTAATGCTAAGTGCCCTAACCACTCTTCTTGACACGGTTGCTGTGTTACTTTAATAATAAAGCCTAATTGCTTAAACACATTTATCCATTGGTCATATGAATTATTCCAAAAGAAGCCTTTTGATTCCCATAATTGAGGGAGATTATTATCATGCAAAGAATGAGTAATATGCATATCAGTAAACACACCTTTTCCTTCGTGATCCCAAAAGGTAAAACTATCGACTTCTGTAGTTCGACTTGGACCTTTTTCCCATATTTCAACAACATATCCCTTTTCTTCTGCTTGTTTCCACGTCGTTTTCCCAAGAGTTATCCCCCCAATTGGGAAGAAATCGTTGACCACTGTTGTGGAAGTTGGATTTGTTGAAACCAGGTCTGAGCCATTATAATTTACGTATATCGTATTCAATGTTTTAGGGGATGATGTGTAATAGCCATTCTCACCATAGCAAAAAAACATATCAAATCCTAGTAGACCATCTGATGAAGTTGCTTCAAATTCTGCGTCTAAACTTTCTATTCCCTTATACTCTTCTCGGCAGGGCTGTTTTTTTACTTCTATGTTAAAACCTAATCTGCGGAACAAATCAATCCATTCGTCATAAGACAAATCCCAAGAAAAGCCTTTTGATTTCCACAAGTCAGGGAAATCGCAATCATAAATGCTCAAAGTAACCATAGTAAACATGCCTTTACCATCACAGTCGTCGAATCGCAAATCGTTTACATACATATTCTTACCAGAACCATTGCTATTATTATCTTTTACCTTATAGCCCATCTTTTCTGCTTGCATCCAAGTTGTTTTTCCGAGCGTAATCCCAAAAAGAGGGAAGAACTCATTGATAGAGAACAATTTATCTCTCATGGAATTTCCATCAGCAACAGTTTGATCACCAGTTACTTTTTGGGCATTTGCATCATAATCATTTGTAAGACTAAACACCAGTTCTGAGCGATGTGCTGAGTCAAAATTCTTATAATCAGTATTCTTCATGTATGTTACATGCAGATCCATTATGATACCACCTTGCTCTGTCTTGGCGGGTACATCAGGAAGAGCTATAACAAAACCATACTTATCAACCAAGCCTTTAATTACATCATCCTTAATTTCTGATAGGTCGTTATTGGCATAAGGCAGATAATAGCAGTATTCTCCTTTACTATTTTTCCTGCCAACAAGGACAATCATTCTTGAAGCCAATTTCCTACGAAAGTCTGGGATGAATCTTTCCAAATCCATTATGTATGTTTGGTCATCAAACCAATCATAGTCTTTATCTTTAGGGTTGGTAAGGAATGGTATCTCAAATGTTGGATATGCTTTTTCAGTTACACCATCTTTATCCTTATATATATCTTTAAACGGAATACTTTCAAATTCATTTCTTGGATTTTCAAATGCAATCTTGAAACTTGCTTCAAACCGCTCGATGAATTGGCATGGCATTTTCTCGTCGGTCATGTAAAGCCAAATTTTTCCATTGTCAGAAGCTGCCACATAGCCAACTCGCCTATCATCGAGATAGGCTGCTATTGCTAGTTTATCTTTGGGATTGTCTGGTTCTTTAATAAGATAGAGGTTACTGTCTTCGTCTAAAGAATCTAAAATATCTTCCCAATCATCAGGACACTGAAAGGTAATACCACGCACTAAGGTGCGAACATCGCCGTATGCATCAACGGCATATTGATAGACTTTGCTGACGTACATATCGTTATAGTTTTAGTTTGTTTTGACATTTTGATATTTTGATAAAAGAAAGCGTGAACAGTTTACTTCGTCTACGCTT
>OCTW011295316.1_pt1 | contig 12571 bp, 15 predicted proteins | sample 1539671 | NCBI WGS metagenome assembly OCTW01 (sample SAMN02144230, study PRJEB22623) | gut metagenome | biome: sheep rumen | host: Ovis aries | place: New Zealand | reverse complement strand
CCATCCGGTCAGAATCTCGGTTACTTCTTCCTTCAACCGGCGGTTAAGGTCTACAATAAGTTCCTCGATTTCATTATATTTCGCTGCAAGTTCGTTCAGTTTATCAACAACCTTACAAATGGTTTCATAATATGAGAGGGAATCATCATAAACAAGGGGTAAAATTTTTTGACACCAGAATTTCAATTTTTTCTGCCCGGTATATTTTTCTTTTTCAGGGGTAAGAGTCGAATCAGGTATAACCGGTTTAAAATCAACGCCCACTATAACACCTCCTTAAGCCCATAAATTGATAAACAGGTCCGATAAATCATTAATAATCATCATATCCAGATTTAAAAGGGAATCTCTAAACTCCATCATGGATTTTACCGGACTTTGAGAAAAACCACTTACATGACGGGTATAACTATCGGTATCACTATAATGCTCTGTTTCTTCATCACTGCGTGTTGTGCTGTCTGTAAAATTAACAGTGTGCTGCGCCTGCTCATTCTGCCGCCCGCTGGTTGTCGTTGTTGTGGTTTCACTGGTTGTGCTGCTTGTTTCGCTCTCTTCTGATCCGCTCCCGGAGTGTGTGCGCTTTGTGGCGTTGGTAAGATAAGTCATGCTTTCAACGCCGTTTATACCGCCCTGCGGCGTATCCGAAAAGTATTCATAGTCTGTCCCACTGTCTGTTTTTGTCCCCTGCGTTGTGCCGGTATTAGTAACGCCGCGGTTAGTTGATCCGCTCCCGCTTTCCGTCGCGTTGCTTTCGGTGCTTTCTGATCCGGTCCGTTTTGTCTGATCTGATCCGCTCCCGCTCCGGTCCTTTGTTCCTGATCCGCTCCCGCTGTGTGTAGTGGTGTAGTCCATGTTATAAAGCGGGTTAAATTCGAGAACCGTTGTTTGATAAAGCTGATTATAGTAGGGCATTATCTCGTTTAGTTTAGTTTCGAGCCAAAACTTGAAAAGCCCGACGGTCTCCGCGCCAATTTCCCGCGTGTAATAATGCCTGATTATTTTTGTTTCCAGGACACTTTTATAAGCGGCGTCAAAAATCGGATACTCAAAATCAAAGAGCTGCGGCCGGGCTGCTTCTATAATTTCCGCTACCTTTGAAAGCGGCTGGCTCTCAACATATCCCGCGAGGGTTTCACATATATATCTAATTTCCGTGGTATATACTGACATTATAAATCTTCCTCCTCTCGGGCTGTTATTTCCGCACCGCCGGCGGCGTTTTGCGCTATTGTTGCGCGCTCAAGTTCAAGTGCCAACTGATCCGCCAGCGGGCTGTACTTTACGCTGATATTCTGGTCAAACATCGCATTGATCATATTAACCGCTTCAACCCTGGCTTTCAAGCGGTTAGCCCTCTGTGCAATATTTCCTTCCTGCGATGCTTCTATTTCATTTGTCAGATAGCGTTCACGTTTGACAATTTCCATGGATCCAACGCCCAAGAAGGAAAATGCTTCGTGCAATACATTGATTTTTTCCTCCTGCAGCTTGTCCAGAAGATAAGGCGCGTCAGTTTTCATTACTGTGATTCCGGAGATATCAAGATTCTTCGAACCGAAAATAACGGGCGCTCCGGAGTCATATTTTAGATATAAGTTTTCAAAAGTGAGGCGCTGCTTCTCATCGCACAAAATAAGGACCGGCGTTTTCTGTGCCTTTAAGTTAATATCTTTAGTCTGTTCGATATTTGCGAGACGCTGCGCAAACATACAGAGCTGCGGCCAAACGGGCTCATGCAGGTAATTGTCATAAATGATCACTGAATCATCTGTATGCAGCTCCGCGGTATAACCATTATTCGCATATGCGCGCCGCGTCATGGGTTCGTTGTAAACGTCAAAAGGACCGGAAAGCACCGCCCTCATACATAAATCGGCATCTAAAATTTCATCATGAAAATAGAGCGCGTGGCCTTTCCGAATTAGCGATAATTCCATAAAGCGCTGTGATACGCTCAAGGGCAAGTTTTCATATTCAAAACATGAAACTGCTATAGCTCGAAGGCGCTGCAGGAAATACGCGTATGTTGTGCCGTAGTCTATTATCCCCGCGGTTGCGCTTGTAAATTTCTTTGCCATTTAGTCACCCCCTCGGCCGTTGCTGATCTGAAGGTTTCCTATATTATAGTAATTGCGCCAGAACCTACAGCCATGATTAAAAATATCGGCGATCTTTGCCGCCGCGCTGGCCGGGATTGCTCCGTTTACCTGGCAGCCCATCGTTTCTACATAGGTAAATTCCGGGCGGTTCGCCATGACGGGCGTTTTAACCTGATTTACCTGATACCCGTATGCGGTAAAATAGTCGTCAATGGTCCGGGCGTAATCAGCGGTTATGCAGCGGTGATAAATTTTAAACTGTTTGTTATTTATCCCCATCATCAGGCTGCTTTGCGCGGTTCCCCGTACTGCCTGCGGCATTGCCGAGTATTTGATATTCTGCGCGATCAGGTCCAGGGCCTGACTTGCCACCGATCCGACGCCGCGCGCCACGCTCCCGGCTACTGTAAGCGGGTTTCCTGATATCGCGCCGGCCGCGGCTCCCAGGGCCGCGCCGCCCACAGAGGACGCAAGCTGACCAAGTTCAGATACCCAGCCGCCGCCGCTTGTCATTTGCGCCACCCAGGCGCGGTATTGATCCACGGCTACGGACATTTGCGGAAACTGTTTCATTACCAGCATTTCGTCTTCTACGTATCCGATACCCTGATTTTTATAATGAGTAGGTATCACGCAGGCTTCCGGGTTATCGGCTGCGATGCCGAACCAATAAAAGTGTGCAACGTGATCATCGAAAAACTCATAACGGAACTCGTTTTCTGATCCTTCACTGTTATAAACGCTCATCATGCAATACGGATAATTAAAGAGTTTATAATTTTTGGGATAATACCCGTCGATGCTGTTATTGCTTGCTACATATGCACTTGTGTAATTTATAGGTGACAGCGGCGTTAAAGCTGCCTGAACTTCCTGCGGCGCCATGCGGCCAAAAACAACCATAGCTGATATAATCGCGTCTTGCTGCGTTTTATCAATCAGATCATCAATCGCGTCCTGTAAATCCTGTTGCCCTGACGGTGAAATATCAAATTTTTGGTATTCACAGCCTGATAAGATGTTGCCGGCATAAAGCCCCGCGGCTCCTACCTGACTTGTCCCTTTTCCGCTCCGGGCCACTGATAAAACAAGCTGAGGGTCTGATTGTATATCTATGTTTTCTTTATACCTGATGACATAATCGCCAACGGGGAGTTTCTCATCAATCAGATGCTCATACAGATTATCGGTCTGCGTATGCTCCCGGACAACCAGGCATTGACCGAGCGTAAAGGTTCCCATCCAGGTTATCATATCATCAACTAAAAATGTAACCTCCGTCATGCCGTTGTTAGCATAGTCAACAGATGTTACAAAACAATATATCCACTTATTTTCAAAGGGCGTGTTTTTAAATCTTAAATAGCGGCAATTAACCAAGGTCCCCATGCTTAAAGACGAGCGGAACACGCTGCCGTGTTCACGCCCGCCAATATAAGTTACATTTGTTTCTGTTGCCAATTTGGGGATGTTGTCAAAAGTCGCATCTTTAGCCGCTTCGGTTGTAAAATACAGAGTATTTTTATAGTCCGGAGTTAAGCGCAGGTCGCCGAAGTATTGGACAACCCCGCCCGGCTGAACGTATGCCATAATTTACCCCCTTTTGTTTATACCGCTGTAAAGGTAATTGTTGCGCCAAGTGCGGTTTCCGGTGTAACCGCCGCGCTGCTCTTATATTCTGCGCCGTCAACCGTGATCGTAAGTTTTTCACCGTTGGAGTCTGCCGGCATGGTGACAACACCATACGGGGATACCGTGATATTAGCTTCGGTCAATGCATCCGTCTGGATGAAGGATACTGCTTTGCTGCCCAGGCCGGAAAGAGTTACATTAGGTTTGATAGTCAGGGTCACAATATCACCTCTTGCGGTTACGCTGTCAACGGTTCCGGTGACGCTGCTGATTGTAGCCGCTGCAGAGGATACAAAAGCAATCGCATTGGCAAAGGGGCTATATGAAAATGTCTGCCAGATATGCAGATAATAGTTATCATAAAGGCCCATCGGGTTGTGAATAGAATCCATTTCGCGAAGGTTCCCGTAAATCTGACCCCATTCCCGCGACAACATAACTGCCTGAACATTGCCAAGCAAGGTTTTTTCCGCTGCAGTCCAGGGGGTAAAACTTGTTTCGCCGGTATCCTCATTTGACAGAAGGACCGACAGCCGCGCCTCATCTACGGTTGCAAAATCGTCAACCATAACGTGATGACCGGAAAACTCCGTTTTTTCCATATGAAAAGCGGCTGCCAGAACTTCAACATCCATCACGGCATCTGCGCGGGTGTTGATAATTAAAAACTGATCATCACGCGGCGTGTGATTGGGAACTCCGGAAAGGTTGTAATTCGGCGACATAAACAAAAGTGCGTTTGACATTGCCTTAACCGCAGTAACCGCGCCTTTAGCGCCGGCCGCTGTAAATGCAATTCCGTTTTCAAAATGCATTTCACCGTTAATGATCGCATTTCCGAGCATATATTTCATAAGGTTAAATTCATCATATTCCCATGATGTATATACTGCTTCGATCTGAGCGCTGATAAAATCGCCGAGGGCATCCCAGGAAAGAAATGCTTTTCGTACTGCGTGGCGGTCGATAGACAGCGGGTAATATGCCTGGAAATTTTCAACATGAAAAGCACTACGTACATCGGCATATCTGCGTTTAAAAACAAGTTTTTCAGCGTTCGGCAGGTCCCGTTTATATCCGTCAACCAGGCCCACAAAAATTTCTTCTACCGTTTCGCCGAGCTCCAGGTCACCGCGGCGCATAAATGACCACGGGTTGCGCCATGCTTTGGATGTAACCATGACAAGCGCCACGCGGTTGAGCAGTGAAGAATACCATTCATTGAGAAGCGCCGGCGCTCCCAGAAGAACAGAGCCGATCTGACGCACGTTTGATTCATCGGCTTCCGGTACTGCGATCTGATATTGCATCGAGTTTTCAAGGCGCAGGGCGTTCATGATATCGATTGTCGAGGGACTTGCGTTTGTTAATCTCGGTATAGTAGGCATAAGTTAATCCTCCTTATTTAAAAAATAACTCATCAATGGTTTTTACTTCATGCACTTCTTTGTGTTCTGCGTCAGGGGTTAAAATATCATCATTTTCCCCTTTATCATCCGCGGGCGGGTTGCCCATGGTGAAGCGCTCTTTGTAGCGCCGGCGCAGGCTGTCATTATCCGCCAGGAGCCGCGCGTTTTCGCCGCGGAGCGTTTCCAGCTCTTCGCCGCGCTCCAGGCTTTCATAGGTGTCGGTCATGTCCTCCAAAAAAGACAGGTCTTCATCTTCCTGACTCTCTCCCACGCGCGCCGCGATCCGCGCGCGAAAGTCTTCTTTGCTTAAAACTGCCATGCTAAAATCTCCTTTCCTTCCTTATTTAATAAGCCGCCGGTTTATCCGGTGGTTTCTCATAAAAAGCCATAAGCGCCGCCGGGCGGCTGCAGTGCCGGGGCCGGGGCCGGGACCGGGGGAGCCGCCGAACCTCCAATAGGTTGTAAAGTCGCTGATTGGCGTTTCATAGTCATTAATGCTCACCTGATCCGCCAAAGGCAGATTTGCGCTGTGCGCTCCCATAAAGCGCGCATAGCCTTCACGGGTTCCCGGATCATAAACAACCTCCGTGTGTGTTGCCGACACGCCAATATCCCCCCGCTTTAATCCGTTTTCGGGGTTGATCTGAACCCAACCCATTTTAGGCAAATCAGTGGGCATTGCGTTTGTATTAAATGCATAAGTCGGGTGTCCTGTGGCGTCAATGTTAAAATCATTATGTGCAAGCCCGTACCATATAAAAGAGCTGCAATCATAGTAGGTTATTCCGCCAACCGTCTGTTCCTCTCTGTACTGTTGCGAGTATCCCACATTTGCATCATTGCATTTTGTGATACACCAATTTATAAACCCCTGCAAATCACCGGCTGCAATCGGTCCGGGCGGCTGCGGGGTTTCCCCCTGCATAAGGGCGTAGGCGTATTCTCCCCATTGGACACGCGCGGGAAAATTAACCCAGTCGGGGATGCTGCTATAATGCCACTCAAAGTCATAAAACCAATATTTTACAGCGTCCTCAATAGAACCAGTCCAACTCTGAAAAGCGGAAAAACTGATAGAAGGGTATGAGCTGCTTGTTTGCCATCCCCAGCGGCCGCCCTGACCGTAACCCATGTCTGTGTATACCGGGTCTTCAGCCATAGTACACAGATAACATTGAAAATTGCCGTCATACCACGGTTTTCCGTCCCGCTGCGCGGCCCATGCAAGAGGGTTAGGATATGTTGCGGTGTAAGCGGGGTAATCTGTCCATTGTGCAAGGCCCATCCCGCCGGGGAAATAAGGAAGGTTGGAAAGATCGCCGCCGTGGGATGTTTCATAAATCCCCGGATTCATATTGGATTCTTCATAAAAGCATCCGCAGCACCCGGCCGCTGCCTGTTTTGTCCATCCGTACTGCCCAACCAGATTATCCATGATGCAGAGGATATTATTGTCAACCTGCGCCTGTGTAAGTACGGTTCCGGTCGGCCCTATTACATATTCAAACGTCCGCGGCATCTTTAACCATCCTCGTATTTTGCAAAAACAGCCATCAGGTCATTTACAGCGGCCTGCACCCGGTCCGGATCATAAGCATCCGCGCGCAGGGCCCGGCGGCGCTCTTCGCCGTTGCCGTACTCCCCGGCGATCACTTCCAGCGCGGCGGCAATGGTTGCATTTACTTCTATTCCCCAGGTTTTCATTTTTCTTCTTGATATCCTCTCTCAATAAGAGTTGTTTTAAGCTCTGACAGAGCCACCGTGTTATTATTGAGCGCTGCAACAACGGCGTTCATTTCGGTCCGGTGCTGCTCCGTTATAGTCTGGATGCTGGCCGCGTTTTTATCGGTCATGTACTTTACATAGTAACCGAGAAGTAAGCAGCAAACAATCGGGAATCCAACCGTTCCAATAGCCTGTACTATATCCTGCAAAATAATTCCCTCCTTTAATATGCACATTTTTTGTGTTACACTTAATATATAACAAATAGAACAAATGTTTTCAAGGGGTGCGAAAAATGAATTTTAAAAAATATGATCACTTTAAAACTGACCCAGATTTTTATAACGGATATGAGCTGCTAAGTAAAACGGATAAAGACGGAAAAAAGCCTGAAATCTATGCTGCAGTAACGAACCGGAGCGCGGGAAAAACAACCTTTTTCAACGGGCTTCTTGTACATCGGTTCATCCAGCGCGGGGAGAAATTTCTTTTACTGTATCGCCACCGGTACGAGATCGACCAGGCCGCGGCCGGGTTCTTCGGGGATATCTCCAAACTGTTTTATCCTGATCTGGTTATGATCCAGGATACCGGCATAAAAAACACGTTTGTTACTCTCTCCCTGCAGCACAAGGACGATGAAACCGGCGCTACTAAAACCCTTTGCGGGTTCGCTACATCCCTGTCAGCATCAGAACAGATTAAACGCTATTCTCATGTGTTAAACGATGTGTCGATAATTCTTTTTGACGAGGTTTTTCCGGAAAACGGCGCTTACTTAAAAAATGAAATCGACCGCTTTATGTCAATTCATGATTCCGTTGCCAGAGGCAATTTTCAAACAAGCAAATATTTACCGGTGGTTTTAGTGGGAAATCTGATTGATATATTTAATCCTTATTTCGATGCTTTCGGGATTGTTGACAGTCTTTTGATTACTTCCCACTTCACCCGCGGGAATGGTTTTGTAGTAGAACAGGATTTCAACGAGGTAAGCGCCCGGACACATAAAGAAAGCGCTTTTCATCGCGCGCTGGCCGGCGCGCAGTATGCGGCCGCATCGCAGGAAAAAATCTACATCAATACCGATTACAATATGATTGATTCATCTGTGTGTGATATCGGGCGTTATATTATGACTATACGTTATAAAGGCAAGCTCTTTTCAGTCCGCTATAATGAGCAGGGATTTTTCTACTATATTTCCGACAGCCCGGACCCGTCGATCAGATTAAAATTTGCCGCGACAGAGGACGATATAACAGAGGATACCATTTATGATCCGCTCTCAAGTTATAAAAAGCTATTAAAATCCAAGCTGCATCAAAACCGCCTCCGGTTTAAAAATCTGAAATGCAAAACTGCGGCAATGCACTATATAGCGGGCAAATAAAAATAAGGCCCCGGTTAAGGGGCCTCATTCAGAGGAGTGATGAAAACAATCTGGCCGATGTAGATCAGGCAAGACAGCATGAAACAAATTCGCGGCCGCTGCGGGACTGCTGCAGCGTAACCTTGATTATAAGGGGGTTATCAGGCGACATAACAAGGGGTGCTCCGTCTTCCGCGAGTAAATCCATAATCTCATCAATTTTTCTGATAAAGGTTTCCGACCGTGTCGCATAAAGCCGGCCGGCTGCATCCAATACAAGGATTGTTAAAAAGGGTTCACTGTCGGGTTCCTGATCTTTTACAATTTCCTGAACAACGTACGCCACCATTGCAATTTCCGTTCCGCTCTGGAGCGTTTTCATCGGGATAACATCATCTCGGGTTGTAATTCTCAGAATATCGCGTTTTTCCGTTAAGTTTGATTTGATCAGTTTTGTTGACATTTTTGTTGTTCCTTTCTTTTGGTGTGTTTTAATGTATCAAAGTATCTTGTGCAGCATGAATATTAATAGTTTCATCTTGAATTATACAGCCGCTTGCCTTAATATGTCAATATGAAGCGCGAAAGATGCTCTGCAGTTTCCGGGAGACGCCGGCCGGGTATCACTCTTTAAGTAGAGCCGGGCGGCCCGCCCTTGATCGGGACCCCGCCGCCTGCAGCTACCCATTTTGAGCGCTTCTTTTATTACCAGGCGTCGCCGTCCTGGGTGTAAAAATCATTATACCCAGTCAACAGCCGGTAATCATCGGTAATATCTAGTTTATACTCTGTCCGCTCCATCGCAATACAGCTGTACAAATGGATTGTATGCCCTTCAATTTCTGCGTCCTCATCCAGATCATCGCGGTATGTTAACACTTTTTTCCACATTTGCCGGTCCTGCAGGGCCGCATCATCAGGGACCCGGAACACAAAACCGGGCTTGAAATTGTCAAGGCTCCCCAGGAGAACCGCCCCCTGCTTTTTCGGGACGCCGGCCACGGTTAAATGCAGCCGGTCGTTTTTGTCAGTATAAGCGTACTTTTTCGCGCCCAAAGTGACAAACTCTTTCACATCCCCTTCAAAATCCAGGTGGCCTAGAAGCTGCTGATCGCCTGTTCGGGTGAATGCTTCTATTGGCACATCGGACTGCTCCGCGTATTTTTCCCAGAGTTTGTTATATTTTTCAAACTGCGGTGCGTATTTTTCCGGATGCGTACATTTTACGCTGTCGGTATCACCGTAAATAAAATCATCTCCGGTGATGTCGATCAGTTCCATATGCCGAACCCGCGCGAGGGCCGTTACCGTAACACCCCATTGGTAAAGCAGGAATTTTCTGTTGCGCGGGTTAGTATAGTCTTCGATCATCTGGCGCGCTTCTTCATCCGTTGGCGCCCGCTCCCTAATATCTCCGTTTTCTTCTACCTCCATTATATTTTTGATAATCTTTTCAACCATCATACCAAAATAAGCATTAACTCTGTTTTTAGACTTCATATATTCGTATTCCCGGCCTTCAATTCCTTTAAGCTCTGTTTTCAGCTTGTAAAATTCAAAACAGGAGCTCCGGAGCTTATAAGGCAGATAACCTTTTACTGTATACCACGCTTCAATAATTTTTATCTGGCCTGTGTACTGCTTCTTAATAATAGGCCATTCCATCCCTAAAAAAGCAAATGTTGTTATGCCAGGCTGTGAAATGATCCTGCCGTTATCATAAACTGCATCATTTCTTAATTCGTGCTGCGTTTTTGCAACAGGTATATACGGGCATTTTGTCCGGTAAGGGTTCCGGAGCCTTAAATCTTTAAAGGCTACTTTGACAACCATCCAATATTTTTTAGCATAGTATTCCAGATCATCAATACTGTTTATCGCGCCGGTGCATTCCATCAACTTGCCCATTGGAAATTCATCAGAGGCAATTATTACGCCAGGATAAGAACTTGCAAAGTCGAAAGGAGCCCACGCCTTTCTGACGGCTGCCGACCTTGTAGCGGTTCGCGTGGGTGTTGCCGCCGCGGAACGCTTCAACCAAAAGATTGTAAACTTCTAAAGAGGGCATACACTTTTGCATCATTGCCCTGTACCTTTTAAATATCGGATATGTTAATTTGCCCTTTTCTGATTTGTAATCTTTGGTATTCTTCCCAAGGCAGGCATCGCGGCAATGCCGGCGGACATAGCCGGTATTTGTCATTGGGATAGATTTAATAGTGTCCCCTTCACGGTCCATGATTGACCGCACTGCATGGTAAAGTGTAATTACATCCATGCAGCTATAATATAAAACCTCGTTGCTTAACTCCGACCACGGAAACCGCAACAGCTCATAATCAATCAGTTCCTTGTCTTTCCTATATGTTTCATCGCAGAAATTTTCAGTAAATTTCTCTAAACTCATATTTGACAGCAGGTAAGAGCAACGAAAAATGATGCCGCCACCCAGAGTTTCCGCTTTCGCAATCCGCCGGGACTGCAACGCAAAAGTAGCGTCGGGGTTAAAGTCTATGCGCGATTTAAAAAACTGGTATTCGTAGGAAAAATTGTGATCATAAAATACCGCCTGAACATTATGATCTGAAAAGAATTTATCCAGAGTATTTATAAAAATCTGAAATTGATAATCAAACCTGAATAACCATACATAACCGGCAAAGTAAAATTGATATAAATAAGGAACCGCAAAAGGTTGTTCGCCACGGTTCCACCTGCTCCCGGCAGGAACCGTTGTAGTCTCTATGTCAACAGTACCAAAATCAGCCAGCAGGCCGGGTTTTTTACGGCGGGTTAAGATACCCGCTTTTGCTATCCAAGAGTGTAATATTAGATTTAATTCTCCCAGATCAGAAAAATCCTTATATACAATCTGCCCCAGGCGGCGCGGATCCACGCCGGCAGGCCGGTTGATTACATGCATTTAAAAGCCCTCCATATCATCAAGTAAATCATCGTTTTCCCTGATCCATTCCAAAAGCCCGCTTTGGCGCTCTTCAAACTGCCGCCATAAGTCAAGCGGGGATTCCCCGCCGCCACCGGCCCGGTTTGTTACCATCGCTTTTGTGATAGCTTCGACTAAGTTGTTAGAGTCGAAGTTTTGCTTTGCTTCTTTTCCCTCCGGCGATCCGAGCCACCGCAGGATAGCATCCTTATCCTTTTCACTCAGCCCGGAGCCACCCTTCGGAGCCGATCCGCGCCGGCGGCGCTCTTCATTCATGATCTGATCAATATATTTTCGGCGTTCCGCCTGCACTTCTTTTATGCCGGCGACCGTCGAAGTTTTTGCATCTAAAAAGCGTTGCACCTGTGCTATTGCCTCTTTTAATACAGAGGCGTCAGCTTTGCGGCCGGGACTCTTAAAAACTGTTGCCCCGCCGCGCTGCTTAATATAGCTGGCTCCCTGCAGCGGCTGAACTATGTACTTGTACGCCTGCGCGCCGCCGATGTTGGCCGCTTTAGTTAATGTTTTAATCCGGTCGTTGGCCGCCTTTATCGCGGTTGAGTAAAAGCGGCGTAACTCCGGGAGACTAAAGCCCGAAACATCGATATTGTAATCTTTAGCCCTCATTCTTTAAAGCCTCCTTTATTTGTGCATCCGGGATCAGTTTGATATAGACAAGCGCCGCTATCGTCAGAAAATCCGATAAGGTTACATCCTCCAGGGCCGCGCGGGCCCGGAAGGTTTCGAGATATTCACGGTCAATAGTTACGCTGATACGTTTCTTATTTTCGCTGATCATTTGTTAATCCTCCTTAAATAACAATGTGCAGCTGCTTGCTCCCGTTTTCCCGCTCCGTCAAAAATGTAAAAAACTTAATTTGACGATCCAGAAAAGGATTGATCTTGTTTCTTTTGGACAACGGCAGGCACGTTGTGCAAATCAGGGCAAAGCGCGCGTGTTCATCTGACTTCAGAAATATGATTGTTTCATTGTCCAGTGTGTGGCATTGTAGCAATGATAAAATAACTTCGCCGACGGTCATTTTAATACCTCCTTATACTATAAAATCAACGCCATATTTTTCACGGTGAAGCCGCAAATATGCTGTAAATAACTCATACTCGTTATCATACCCGGCAGCATCTAACGCATCCATTATATCAGAATCCATCAATCCAATACATTCACTATAGTAGTGATCAACTAAAAACCTCGCCTGATGACATTGAATTGGTTTACTAACCATATCCGCCAGGGCCTCGCATATGTCATAAAACGGCCGGTAATCCAGGCGTTCATGTTTAGCTCTAAATTCAAGCATTGTTTCACCCTCAGGTATGTCACAACACATTTCGTATTTGTACATACCGCCGGCATATTGCGGAG